>Ga0255052_10003115_pt1 | contig 11654 bp, 11 predicted proteins | sample JV7_2_21_MG_FD_188632 | JGI IMG/M metagenome (GOLD analysis project Ga0255052, IMG submission 188632) | Seawater microbial communities from Jervis Inlet, British Columbia, Canada - JV7_2_21 | ecosystem: Environmental > Aquatic > Marine > Inlet | place: Canada: British Columbia | collected... | reverse complement strand
GAGTCACCGCAAAGCACACAACGCGGAGGCAGCATGGTATCGAGCACCCGCGTGAACAGTCCACCCGGACAAATCTTCTTCGTAGGGTGGACATTCATGTCCACCGTACGGGGTGTCTGGATTTGTTGTATTGTGCTCATCAGGTGCAGTATTTGTACACCAATATCAGGGAGACTCAAATAAGCATTTTGCTCACGATCATGTCAGGAATTAACCTTACTTGAGCCTGACACCGCTGGATAGAAACGCAGCCAGGCATTCGTTTGAGCGTGCTGCAGCCAGTTACGATCAGCATGCCGTGTTGCAGTGTGAAGTTGCATCGCGATTGCTCGAACGGGTTGCCTATCACCGCCTCGAACCCGGGGTAATACTGGACCTTGGTTGCGGTACCGGATCAGGCAGCCGTTCGCTTTCCTCGCAGTTTACCCATGCGCAAGTCATAGCGCTGGACTGGTCAGCGGCCATGCTGGCGCAGGTTGGCAAGGGTAATGCGTCTGCCCAGGCGTCAGCCAAAGGACCGGTCCGGCTTTGTGCCGATATGCACGCGTTGCCACTGGCCGCACGCAGCTTTGATCTTGTTTTTTCCAGCCTGGCGCTGCAGTGGAGCTATGATTTTCCAGGTCTGTTCAGCGAGCTCCGACGTGTCATGAGGCCGGGCGCCATGCTCATCTTTACCTGCTATGGACCCGATACGCTGTTCGAACTTAAACAGGCCTGGCAGAGTGTGGATGAGCATCAACATGTGAACGCACACCCGGATATGCATGACATTGGTGATGAGTTACTGGCAGCGGGTTTTCAGGAACCGGTCATGGATGTCGAACACCTGATATTGGAATATCCGGATGTGGTATCCCTGATGCGTGAACTAAAAAGCATTGGAGAACAAAACGTTGCCAGTGAAAGGGAGCGTGGACTCACCGGCAAAAAGCGTTTCCGGGGTATGCTGGACGCATATGAGAAATTTGGCCGTAATGACAAATACCCGGCCAGTTACGAGGTCATCTATGGCACAGCCTTTGCACCTGTAGAAGGCCAGCCATTGAGGACGCAAGGGGGTGAGGTGGTGACTTTTTCTGTAGACGCCTTGCGCTCAAAGTCGGCCGTGCACAAAAAGAAGTGATACCAAAAATTTAAAAAAGCAACAGAATTTGTAACACATGAAAATTGAGTATGTTAAAATTGGTCCAATTACGATAGAATTCTCATGTTAAGTTTTGATTGCCGAATCTGATCGAACTTTCCAGAATTTGCCCAATAGGGCTTAAAGAATCGAAAGTGGCGTTCCCCCTTATGTCATTTTCGTATTAAGGACTGGCACCCCCCTTGTGCCTGGCCTTGATGAAAGGACCGGTTTACCCCTTGCCGGTCCTTTCTTTTTTACAGGATTTTTTTCCGAAATTAAATAGTTTTGTGCCTTTAGAACATGCTGGTCCGGGCAGCCTGATCAGGGCAGATGCGGGCGCGCCAGGTAGTCGTTGCTTTGCATTTCGGTCAGGCGACTGGCAGTACGTTGAAATTCAAATGCAAGCCGGTTGCCGGTGTAAAGTTCATCTATGGGACCGGCGGCGGACATCAGCATTTTGACATTGTGGTCGTAGAATTCATCGATCAGGTTGATGAATCGTCGCGTCGCATCGGCCGTGTGTTCATCCATTACGGGTACACCCGATAGCATCACGGTATTGAACGCGCGGGCAATTTCGATGTAATCGGCCGTACTCCTTGGCCGTTCACACAAGGCCTCGAAACTGAACCATATGATGCCGTCGCTGCGTTGCCTGGCCTGCAGCATGCGGTTGTTCACTTCGAGCACATTGTCCAGCAGGCAGTCGCCCGCCATACGTTTGAAGGCCGCGGACAAACCGGCCTCAGCGTGGTCATTGAGTGGTTGCAGAAAGGTCTCCGAGCGTTGCAGTATACGCAGCCTGAAGTCCCGGTCGCCTTCGATATGCAGGCTGCGCGTGTGGTTTCTCAGTGCTTCGATGGCAGGTAAAAACCTGGCCCGTTGCAGACCATCCCGATAGAGTTCTTCCGGAGGCAGGTTGGATGTAGCGATCAGGGTTACACCCTGCGCAAACAGCGCCTGTAACAGGCCCCCAAGAAGCATTGCATCGGCGATATCAGAGACAAAGAACTCGTCAAAACACAGCACGCGGCAGTGTACCGCCCATTCACGGGCAATCTTCGTGAGCGGGTCCCGGGATGAAGGTCTTGTCTTGAGCGCCTGGTGTACGCGCGCCATGAAGCGATGGAAATGGATGCGCTGTTTGTGCTTGACGGGGAGGCTGTCATAAAACAGGTCCATCAACCAGGTCTTGCCACGCCCTACCCCTCCCCACAGGTATAAGCCGGTTACCGGCCGGCGTTGTTTGCCACGGATTCCGGCCCACCAACCGGCAACCGGGTGGGCAGTCAATTCCATCCAGATGCGGTCAAGTTCCCCGATCGCCAGGCGTTGCGCAGGGTCGGCACTGTAGCCGCCGCCGGCGAGGAGAGATTCATAAATAGCCAGGGGTCGGCGCTGCACGTGCGCCTTATTCGGTGCTTTTTGCCGGCAGGTTCGGGCGAACGCCGTTTTTGAGCAGGCCGCGCAGGTCCATCAGCCGCCGGTGAAAAAAATGGTCGGCCTGTTCCATGAGCAGGAATTCCGGTGGTGGGTCAACGCTTTCCACCCAGGCAGCCACGTCCTCGTAACTGACCACATCGTCTTCGTCTCCCTGGACTATCAGCCACGGGCAGTCGGGGTGCTGCAACTCGGAAAAACTGTAGCGCTTGACCGGTGGGGCAATCGAAATCAATTGCCCCAGTTTCAGGTTCTGGGCGGCACGCAGACCGATATAGGAGCCAAAGGAAAACCCGCCGAGCCACAATTCATCGTCGGGCCGGCATTGCCGCACCCACTCTGTAACTGCGAACAGGTCATCGGTCTCACCGTAACCCTCATCATGTTCGCCCTCGCTGTCACCGGCGCTGCGGAAATTGAACCGGATGGTGTGCAGGCCGAGTTCCCGCATGGAGCGCTCCATGATGGTCACGACCTTGTTATGCATGGTGCCGCCGTGTTGCGGGTGCGGGTGGGACAGAACGATGGTGGCCGGAACCTCATCCACGGGGTCGGGAACGTCACCCACGCATTCCAGGTTGCCTGCTGGGCCACGCAGGAAAAACTCGCACCGTGAGGCTGGGAATTCGTCTGGTTGTAGCTTGTCCGGAGAGTCCGCCATGGCTCACTTCACTGTTTTAGGCAGGGGTGCATCATACCGCACCTCAGCCCGATGTTAAATCCATCTGAACCTGCCGTTAATATGCATCTTTTGGGCCGCTCTATGGTAGGGTGGGGAGATGAATTTTCTGGCTCACTTGTGTCTTTCGAGTCACGATACCGGTCTGATGATGGGTGGGATGCTGGGTGATTTCGTACGCGGTCGACGGGCGTTGCGCGCTTTCCCCGAACAGGTCAGGCAAGGCATCATATTGCACCGCTATATTGACCGGTACACCGACCATTCACCAGCGGTGAAAAATCTCCGGTCACGGTTTTCGCGTGAATTCCGACGCTATTCCGGCATTATCATCGACCTGGCTTTCGATCATGAACTGGCCGTTAACTGGTGGCGTTACATGCCGCAAAGCCTGGAACGGTTTGATCTTGAAACCCGCGACATGCTGCGTGATAACGCGGCAATGGTACCGGACAAGCTAACGCGGTTCATGCGTTACGCCGACCGGCATGGTCTGTTCACCGCTTACCGGGAAGAGGATGTCATCCTGTACGCCCTGGCCGGCATTGGCACCCGTTTGACACGTGCCAATCCCTTGCACAGGGTCGCCGAAATATGGCCGGAACTCGCGCCGGAATTTCGCACGTCTTTCAGAGAGTTTTTCCCGCAGGCTCAGTCCGAGGTGGGTGAGTGGTGTAAGCGGATGTCAACGACCACCGGGTCGTGATCGGAAAATCGCAGCCAGGTATGTGGCAGTTCCTGATCCAAACCGGACGGAAGGGCGGCGTTGACGTTCCAGATAAAGGCCTGTTTTACTTTCTGCTGTAACGCTTCAGAGGAAAAGGCATAGTCCAGCGTGCCGGCCTGGCCGGAATATACAAAAGAGTAAACCCGTTCTGGTGCGCCATCCATCAGTTCGTTATACCCGGCCTGGCGGATGGCGTTGACGGGGTCTTCATGGCGGTAGGCATTCATATCGCCCAATATCAATACATTGCTGACATTTGCACCATCGGCCAGTCGCGTCACCCAGGCTGTCATTTTCTCGGCGGCCGACACCCTGGCCGGGTTCCAGCAGCCCTGGCCGTCACCCCGGTTGGCGTTGGCGCCGGATTCCGGGCAGGAACCCTTGGACTTCAGGTGATTGACGACGATCAGGATTTTGTCACTGCCATTAACGGGCTGAAACACCTGCGCAATGGGTTGACGACTGCGGTTGAAATCCGGCCCGGTAAGCGTTTGTGCCACGCCGATGGGTTTCAGCAGGTCGGCCCGGTAAAACACGCCCACGGTGATCTTGTCGGACCCGGTGTTGTCGTCAGCGGGTCTTGCCACGGCCCAGTTTGTCCCGCTTGCGGCATTTGCCAAGCGGATAAAATCCATGGCCGCGCTGTCGGCGTGAAAGCCGTCGTTTTCCAGTTCCATGACTGCGAGAACATGTGGTTTCAGCACGCCGATGGCCGCGCCGATACGCTCGCCTTGACGGGCAAATTCTTCGGGGGTTTTGGCGCCCCTGGGGGTCGGGAATTCGTGCCCTTTGCCGTCGCCGTTAAAATAATTGTGCAGGTTCATACCCACCACGCGAAGATCGTTGCCCTTGGTGGCAGTCGGCCGTAGAAAGCCTGGTGGCGGGTCTGATTGAAATGCCTGTAACACCACCCGCGATCCGCGGCCATCATGGCCCATAACCCCCCTGACGTGGTTGATCGTTGAGCCGCTGATAAACAAGTCTGCTTGCTGTATGCCTTGCGGCAACATCGCAGGCAGGGTAAACGAACGATGCTGTTGCAACATCTCCGCGGTTTTCGGCCCGGGCGCCATCACCTCGGTGGGCACAAACTGAACACCATTGCCGGCCAACGCTAATTTACCCTGGGCGATTTGATACAGGCTGGTGACTGTGAGGGGCCCCTGAACCCGGATACGCATGCCCTCGATGGGCTCGCGTTTATCGGTTTTCAGTGGCAGGGTTACTATTGTTTCGGGTAACGGATGACCGGACGAACAAACATCAAGAGAATCCACGCTGGTCACCGCAGTCAGGGTGTTGTTGCCTTTCCCAAGCTCCGCCACCTTGCCGGAAACACTGACCAGCGCTCCCAAAGTGGCGGCGGGCGGCAACTCGGTGATTTGGACAAAAATGGCGTTGGACGTGCTGCTGTCCTGGTCGGAACCGTCCTGTTCCATATACAGGCCACTTATTCTCGTGTCAGTGTGGGTAACCACACCCTGCACGGTGACCCGTTCACCCAGCAGTGGTGAGGCAGACGTATTGCCCTGGACGTGGGCAATCGGTATGGCGGTTTCCGCGCATGAGGTTGGGGATGAACCTGTTCCTGAATTTTCCGAGCCGCAGGCAACCAGCAAGAACACATAAAAAAACACCGCATATAGCGGCGTCTTTAAAAATCCTAATACCATGGCAAGGCCTATTGCAGCATGAATTCGACGGACGCCCTGATCTGTTCATCTGACAGGTCAGGCCGCCCACCGCGTGCGGGCATGACATTCAAGCCGTTGATGGCGGTTTGCAACAGGGCATCAAGGCCTTTTTCCGCGCGCTGCGCCATTTCAGCAGAACCGGGTTGCGGTGCACCGGCAATGGCGGTTGCGTGGCAGGCTGCGCATACGCTGGTATAAATCATTTCACCATCAAGGCTGCCATCAAAAGCGCCCGCCGGCTTCGGACTGGGCTCGACAACGGTTTTTTCAACCATGGCTTTTTCGGCAACGGCCTTCTCGATAGCGGCGGCGCCGGCCTCACCGGTGTAAACATCAGCAACCGGTCTGACACGTTCTTCAGCAAGGGCGCGACGGCTGGGGGCGTCTATCTCCTCCTTAAAGCCCACGTCCCTGGCAACAAATACAATGACCACGGTTATCAGGGTCAGTCCGACGACAATCAAACTGAAATTCTTGATAAAGGTCTTATCGGCTTGTTCTGCCACAGTACACCTCTGATGCTGGAATCATGCGCCGGTACTTGCCGGAACTGGTTCTTTCAAGCGATCAAATAGTATAGCCGCAACACTTGGTAACCGGAAGCAAGCCTGCGTTTCCTTATGCCGACAAAACGGCTTAACCACGCAACTTAGATAAAGGTGGTTATCCATGATGCCAATGAGACTGACTTGTGGCAGTTGACTTTCAGATCATGAAATTTCTTTTGTGCCGCAAACCTTGAACACCAGATCGTTGCGGCGAACCCTGTAAAGCTTTTTCACCACAGGCGTGATAACCATATTCTCACCTTTTGGATACAGTTTCCGGAAGGCTAAAAAAGGCGCCACATTCAGCTTGTCGAGATTGATCTTGCATTCGATGATGTCAACCCGGTCGCGCTCGCGGCGAATCACAAAATCGACTTTCCGGTGCGACTTGTCTTGCCAATAAAAAATATTCTCATCACGAAAATATAAGCGCAATGTGTCCAACACCAGGTGCTCCCACAATAACCCGCGATCATCATCCCGGATGCTGTCCCAACCTTTCTCGAAGCTTACAAACCCGGTATCGAATGCATAACATTTGGGGCGGCTGACAATCTCGCGTTTACCACCGCCATGAAAGGGCCGTAACAAGTGCACCGCGTGCGCGATCTGCATGGCTTCGATGTGCGCCTTGACCGTGGGACGGCTTAATTCGCTCAAATTTGCCAGTTGACTGTAATCCAATTGCCCGCCGCTTTGGCGCAGCAAAAGCCGAAAGAGGGAGAGAAATCCCTGGCGGTTACGAATCCCAAACAGTTCCAATATATCCCGGGCATAGAAACTGTCAATCCACTCGCTAAAAAAATCAGGGTCTTTACGCGTAGCCAACAATGGTTCTGGCAGACCGCCATGCAGCAATCGGCGGTCAAGATCACGGATGCCAAAAGGGCTGGCACACTCATCCCAAAGCACAGGGGAAAGGTGAATCGCCTGCTTGCGTCCCGTAAGGGAATCACGGAATTTGCGCGTAGCGGCAAGTGTGGAAGACCCCGTAGCCAGTATCTTCAACCGTGGATACTCATCGGCTACGATCTTCAATAACCGGCTGGGATCGCGCAGTTGATGAACCTCGTCAAAAATCAGCTTGGTCCCAGCTACCTGGCTGTCGAGGAGAAGCTCAGGCTCCTCCAGTGTTCTTCGAACAGAGGGTAAATCACAATTCATGTAAACCGAATCAGCTAACATTCTGGTCAGGGTGGTTTTGCCAACCCGACGCACACCGGAAAGCCAGACAATGGAACGGCTGCTCCATGCGCGCAGAATAATGTCTAACCATAATGATCGATTTATAATAAGTGTAGTTTACATATAGACGTCTAAATGTAAATTATAATGCACCTTGCTTTTGCAAAATCCTCGGGTGCCAATGTCACTACTCTGTATTACCGATGCAAAATGTTACGTTTCCTTATGCCGGCAAAACGGCTAAAATACGCGACTCTCTTTTTAAGCGCCCGTAGCTCAGCTGGATAGAGTACTGCCCTCCGAAGGCAGGGGTCACAGGTTCGAATCCTGTCGGGCGCGCCAATTAAATCAGGTCCATTCCGAGGACATAGGTAACAGATTATACCGGCGGAGACATAGGTAACACTTTTGCTCTAAACGGATTCTCGACACTTTCGAGACGACAGGTCTCGTGGTCAAAGAATCCAAGATCGTATTGCATAAAACTTACCAGCCAGATTCTGTCGGCGACCTCTTTGATGCCGACATTCTGTCCTGCGAACACAGAACTGAGATTTACCTTCTGTCCTTTGAAACAAATACGCCCACAGCGCGTCACCGTGACGATTTTGTCGTGGAACGGATACTCAAGTTCACCCAAGCCTCGATAAGGTCTGTCTGAAGTTGCATAGAGTTCAGTTGGGTACTTCATTCCCAACGCCTGGTGTGGCCTTACATTATTGTAGTATTCAATAAAGTCGTCGAACTTGGCCTGCTGCTGTAGGAAATTATCACCGGCGGGCTTGGTGGCTTCCATCTTCAGTGTCAGGTGCATACGCTCGTGCCGGCCGTTTTGCTGAGGATTGCCAGGCTTGATGCGTTCGATATTGATGCCTAAGCGCAACCACCATACTGACAGCTTGCTCAGCCCCCAAAGGGCATTAGAGAGGTGGCCCCGTTTGTTTGGACAGCCAAACCCAATTCTATGGAGTGCCCCGGGTATCACGGACACTTTTGGCCTATCCACTTATAGCGCTGTCCGATTTTTCGGGACCACCTCTTATAGACCGGAACCAAACCTGGATGAGTGGCCTATCTCGGCTGTCGGCCACAGACACTCTTTTTCTGCAGCACTTAGAGATTTTGTCTATATTTGTAGCTAAAGGAAGACTTTAGATGAACCTGGTCGGATCCATTGTAACTAACATTGGTTTAGCACTGCTTAGTTGGGTATCGATTCTCTTTATATTCGCCACTGGCAACGTTATGGTGGTTGCTTTCGTTGTACTATTAAATCCCAATTTTTTTGTTTGGATAATTTTACTGTCACTATTCCTTAATGCTATGGCTGGCATACTAGTGAGTGGCATCTGGCTCGGGGGGGAGCATGAAGGTAAATGGGATTACATAGCCTTACTTATGGGATTTGCCCTCGCATGCATGTGTTTGGGTACTTTGGTGTTCATAACAGAGGATAAATTGCCGTTAAACGACCTTTTCAGCAATTACAAAACAGGTCAAATCAAGACACTTATGTCCATTCCCGTTCTTACCTTATTCGGTTGCTTTCTATTTCTTTGGAAGAGCAAAAAAAGAAACCAATGACAAGATAGGCAGAGTCAAATACTTCCTCTCAGTTGCAGTGAGTATCGCTGAAAGTGGAACGAAATGACTATTGAGGATTTCGGGTTCCATAACTCGCCGTGTCTTGGTCCACCAATGAATGGAATGAGTTTAAACCTGATAGTATTTCTCCGGTTATGCTTTTCTTTTACAGTCAAAGATTCGGCAATTTTAGCTAAAAGCGCCAGTGATAACCAAAGTGGCTGTAGATCAAGCAACGGCTCGAAGCCATTCGGAGATCGCCGATTTCTTTTCCTATCTCCCGCTCCAGCCGGCCTAAAGAGGATTCAGCGTCTCCACCGTTCTCTGCTCAGCAGAACTCTTGCCGTGCTTAAGGTATTCTGGCTTACGAATGATTATTCTTTCGATTAGAGCTTAATTCTATCAACTGTCATTTTCGCCAGCGGATTCACGCAATGATCAACCACGAGCCTTGTAACTGTATTTCGATTTATGACAATTTTCCGATTGGAAATTCTGGAAAGAACGTGAGCAATGATGATCCATACGTCAATTCGCATTCGTGCGATAGCTGTGGGCGATTATGGATCAGGATACTATTCGAGGGCTACCACACGAACTCATTTACGTTCTACGCGGCCAACGTCGATCAAGCTGCGCTTGACAATTTCAGCATCGACCAAATTGACGAAATTTTCCTCTCTTCGGATAGGGTGTTCATTGGTGGCTATGACAACGGTGACCGCATCCAGGTATACAACGGTGGCTTCCCGGTGGATCCATGGTACGGCTTTCGAGCGGAAGAGAGACTACGAAAAGCCCGAGATTTCGCCATCAAGGCCCATGGTGATCAAAAATATGGCGACTATCCCTACGAATATCATCTGACTTGCGTGCACGAAGTGATGATGCGGCACCCTATGGCAAGCTCATATCTTTTTACTGTCATGGCGGGTTGGTTGCATGACGTCCTGGAAGATACCGAGATATCCAGAGAGGAACTGGGAAAGCAATTTGGAGAACGGATTACAGATATCGTTTACCGCGTCAGTGATGAACCAGGGGCCACAAGAAAAAAACGAAAGGAAAAGACCTATAACAAAATCCGAGGTCATATCCCCGCGACCGTGGTCAAACTCTGTGATCGCATCGCCAATGTCGAAGCGTCTCGCGATGTCCCCAAAAAGTTGAATATGTACAAAGAAGAACACCCAAATTTCAAATGCCATCTTTGTCTGAAAGAACACACTTTTCTCGACAGCCTTTGGGGAGAGTTAGATCAGTTACTTGGTAATTGAATTACTATCGGTTCATTCGTGAGCGGAGTTCGGCAAGGGTTTGAAACTTAAAACTATCAGCCATGATGGACCGCAATTGGCCGATTCCAGCATGTCGAACCGTTGAAAATGACTCCTGGTGAATAACCGCTTACTGGCAGCACCGGCCCCTCGGCCTTGGTTGTGGCTTATAGCAGGTAGCGGCCAACAACCGACGTTAAAAGAAAAATCAGGTACGCTAATTCGCCAATGACGGGTGAAGGGTTGTTGCCGGCCCTAAGCCGAATAACAATTAGAGCGAACACAAATTCTCATGCAGGAAAAAAGAGGCCAGAGAATACGAACTCTGACCTCTTTTCATCATCCATTTACTGGTTATGGACAAACTCCAAAGCCTATATCAACGGCCGTAGTATGGGCACAGTTAACTTCTGCCCCACCATTATTTGAGAAAGAGGTTAATGCACCTACGTTATGGACCAATGACAGTGGCCCCACCCGGATGCCGTCACCACCGTTATCATTGATTGGCACCCCTATATGCGCCGTTGACGATGACCGCAACCAGATGCCGGAGTCTGTATTGTTGCTCACCCCCAGTGCCACCGTTGCTTGATTGTAAACCTTGAGCGTGGCATTGCGCTGGGCAAAGATACCGTAATCGTTACCGGTGATAGTTACATTGTCAGATCGAAAGAATGATCCGTCCTGCACCCACACACCGACCCAATTCCCATTAATGACCGGTCCTGCATCTTCCGGGCCAAAATTTAAGAACTTGTCTGGACCCATCATTATATGGGACGCGGTGTACCCCGCTACTCCGATGCCCAACAGGTTGGTGATCAAGGAGGAGCCGTAAATGTAGAGTTTCGAATGATCCCCCGTGGACACTCCATTCCAGCCGCTTGGTATCGTTACGTCTCGAAATTCGCAGACACTTCTGGCCATACATATGGCGGCTTCAACCCCGCCGTTGATGGTCAGATCCTGAAGCGTGACATTACTGTTATCAATGAACACCGCGACGGTGGAATTTTCTTGGCCCTCAACAGGATCATCGTCGAAGACGGTTGCGGTAATGCTTGCGCCATCGAGTCCGATCAGCGTCAGATCTTGATGTCCGGAGATCACAATATCTTCATTGCAGTCACCGGTGATGTTAATTGTATTCGATTTCGATTTTTCGAGCTTCCCGATTACATCAGCAAGGGATTTTTTATCGCACATTACAGATGAGGGCGCCGCTTGGAGTGTAAATACCGGCAATATCAAAAGTAGTGTCAAAACAAATTTACAAGAACTATTAGATATTTTCATGTTACTTCCCCAATGTCAGTGAGTAAGGTCTTAAGAGCGGCACTCCTGCCGCCAAAAATCCAGGTAAAATTTCCACAACAGCAACTCGCCAGTGA
>Ga0255052_10003113_pt1 | contig 11656 bp, 11 predicted proteins | sample JV7_2_21_MG_FD_188632 | JGI IMG/M metagenome (GOLD analysis project Ga0255052, IMG submission 188632) | Seawater microbial communities from Jervis Inlet, British Columbia, Canada - JV7_2_21 | ecosystem: Environmental > Aquatic > Marine > Inlet | place: Canada: British Columbia | collected... | reverse complement strand
GTGGTCGCAGGCGCCGGGCACAACAGTCTGATTACAGCCGCGTATCTCGCCAAAGCGGGCTTCAGCGTTCTCGTGCTCGAAGGCCGGCCCACCATCGGCGGTGGCTGCAAAACGGAGGAAGTGTGCCTGCCGGGATTCAGGGAAGACCTCTGCTCTTCCGTGCACGGCTTCATTCAATCCAACCCGGTGCTACGGGACAACGAACTGAATCTGTTCGACTACGGGCTCGAGTACATCGACCCGGACCCGATCATGCACCTTTCGTTTCCGGATAAGGCTTCGATCACGATGTGGCAGGACATCGATCGAACCTACGAAGAATACGCGAAGCACTCGAAAAAGGATGCGGACACGTTTCGGCGGCTGGTCGGTGAAATCCAGGCGTACAACGCCGGTAACCGCTCCGAAACCGAATTCCCGGATAACGCCGTGTGGCGCCGCCGCTTTGCGACGTCGGGCTACCATCTCATCAACGAGACTTTCGAGAATCATTATATCCGTACCTACCATCTTGCCGTCGGTCGCTTCAGCAGCATTCCGGCCGGGCATCCCAACACCGGCAGGCAGTTGTTCACGGCCATCAGGCACCAACTCAACGGTCGCCCCATAGCGAAAGGCGGCTCGGGCATGCTGCCGGTCGCCCTCGGCAATGTCATCGAGGACCATGGCGGCGTGATCGCCACGAACAAGCCCGTAGCGCAACTCGTCGTCGAGAAAGGTCAATGCCGGGGCGTGGAGTGCACGGACGGCAGCCGCTACCGCGCACGTAAAGGCGTCGTTTCAACGATCCATATCAAACACCTGCTGGATATGGCACCTGAAGGTCTCTGGGGTGAAAGTTTTGTCGAGAACGTACGGCTGCTGCAGCCGGAACACGCGATGTTCGCTTTTCATTACGCGTTGTCGGAGCCGCCGCGTTATGAACTCGCAGACGGCAGTACCATCGCGCCAGCCGAATCTGCACTGCTGGCCGATCCCGAGCGCGTACTGCGTGCGGATTATGAACACGCGACCGGCGAGATCAATTTGCAGGGCCTGCCGTTGCAGATTGTCTGTCCGAGCGTCGCGGATCCGACCCGGGCGCCGGCCGGCTACCACACGTTAAAGCTCGAAGGCAATCTGCCCTACGAACTTAAAGAGGGCCCGCGGCACTGGGACAATATCAAGTACCAGGTTGCCGAAGAAGTATTCAAATACCTGGGAACGTTCTGTCCCAATCTGACCGAAGACAAGATCCTGGGCCGTTTCATCCAGAGCCCGCTCGATATCGAGCGCATGAACCCAGCCATGTGGCGCGGCAGCGTGCATGGCGCAGCTTACGGCGCTGCGCAGTCGGGAGATATGCGTCCGGTGCCGGGATGGGCGGACTATCGCATGCCGATTCCGGGCTTGTATCAGACGGGTGCCTGTACCGCCCCGGGTGGTTCCGTCAGGGGATCGCCCGGCCGCAATGCCGCCGCCGTAATTCTCGACGACCACGGCAGCAGCCTGGCAGAAGCAGTGGGCAGATCAACCAGGACGAAGGCGTAGCCATGAATAGCTCGACTTTCCCCAGGTTAACGAAGAGTTCCGCCGTCGGCGGGACCTCCATACTGTGCACGCTGCTGCTCGCCTGCCTGGCCGGCATGCCGTCCACGGCAGAGGAACTCCCCGCCGTCGCCGTAGCGGCGGTGCCGGATAATATCGCGCCGCACCCTGCACCGGACCAGCCGCTGCCATTCAGTCACAAGACTCACCTGGCTTCAGGGCTGGTATGCCAGACGTGTCATGTCAACCCCGATCCCGGAATCCTGATGACCTATCCAGCCACCGATACCTGCATGTCGTGCCACCGGGCAATGGCGATGGAGACGCCGGCACTACTGAACCTGCGGGAGTTCTCGGAGTCGGGCCAGCCAATTCCGTGGGTGCGCGTTTATGCGATCACACCCGGAGTCACCTGGAGCCACAGGGCACACGTAGATGCAGGTACTCAATGTGAGACCTGCCACGGCGACCTGAGCCAGGTTGAAACCGTCTCCGAAAGCAAGGCGATCCGGGCGATGGCGAGTTGCATCGGTTGTCACCAGGCCCGTGAAGCCGTGGCCGAATGCGTCACCTGCCACGCCTGGCCAACGGACCAGGAGCTGGGATTTGAACAGAATTAGGTGGCCGTCATATGAGCCTGGAAGGCGGGAGCCTTTCTGAGACCGTGGCCCGCAGGGATGCGGGCCTCGAGCCTACATGGATGTATTCACGGCGTGTCTCAGAAAGGCTCCCGCCTTCCAGGCTCGTAATCGTGAAACTTGGCGATCTGAGACAGCCGTGATCGGGACCGCGGTTTGCCGGGTCTACGCCGTCAAAGCCATCCTCTGATTGTCCTTCCTGGTGCCAGGCGCCAACATACGCTCGACCGAGCGACGGGCCCTGACTGCAACCGATGGATCGATTTCGACACGCGGCTCCAGAGTTTCGAGCGCCCGATGGATATTCGCCAGCGTAATGCGCTTCATGTGCGGACACAGATTGCAGGGCCGGATGAATTCCACATCTGTGACATCGGCGGCAACATTGTCGCTCATGGAACATTCGGTAACCATCAACACCCTTGCCGGCCTCTCTGAATATACATACTCCGTCATCTGTGCCGTTGATCCGACGAAATCGGCCACATCGAGCACATCGGGCGGACATTCAGGATGCGCGATGATGCTTAGCTGATCAAAGTCTGCTCGATATTGCTCGAGTTCCTCTGCCGTAAACCGTTCATGCACTTCACAATGGCCGTGCCAGGGGATGATCTCGACCTCGGTTTGTTGCGCCACGTAAGCCGCCAGGTATTCGTCCGGGAGGAATATGACCTTCTCAGCACCCAGCGATTCAACGATCTCAACGGCATTTCCGGAGGTGCAGCAGATATCAGCCTCCGCTTTGACCGCGGCGGACGTATTGACATAGGTGACAACCGGCACACCGGGATATGACTGGCGCAGTTCCCGGACATCGTCTGCCGTAATGGATTCTGCCAGAGAACAGCCGGCCCGCTCGTCGGGAATCAGGACTATCTTGTCGGGATTCAGGAGTTTGGCGGTCTCTGCCATGAAGTGCACGCCGGCCAGTACAATCACCTCGGCAGCGGTTTCAACTGCGCGTCTGGCCAGCGCGAGCGAGTCGCCGGTTATGTCGGCCACACAATGAAAAATCTCGGGAGTCTGATAGTTGTGAGCGAGGACGACCGCATTGCGTTCTTTTTTGAGACTGTTGATGGCAGCTACATAAGGGGCATGGAGGGGCCATTCAATGGCCGGCACGACGTTCCTGACCCGTGCATAGCTGGCTTCCGTCAGCTGCGCGACTTCTGGCGTATATTCAAGACTGGCTGCCACGGAGCGCCCGCTGCTGCGGGTCGTGACGAGTCGGCTATTCATGATCGTTTAATATGCTCCATACGACTATATTATTTATACTCACAAAGAGTATATAGTGTGTCAAGTGGTATTTGCCGCAAGCAGTCAATTACCGGGAAAGGACCAGATGGCTGAGGATTCAGGCAACGCAATCATCAATCTGATTGCGGTCATTGTTGCTGTCACGGATGACGAACCGCGCGTTTTGATCGTCGATCAGAATCTCGGTCCGGCGGACGCGACCGGTGCCGCTTTGCCAGCCGCGGACCAACATGCGCTACCGAACGGCCCATTCGAACCCGAGCACCACGCCGGTCTGGAAAGCGGACTGAGACGCTGGGTCAAAGCGCAGACCGGCCTGGATCTTTCCTACGTCGAGCAGCTCTATACCTTTGGCAATCGCAATCGCGACCCCGGAGAAATCGAGGGTGGACCAAGAGTGGTTTCGGTTGCCTATATCGCCCTGACGCACGAGGACAGCGTTCGGTCGGGAACGGCACAATGGCGCGACTGGTATGGCTTCCTCCCCTGGGAGGACTGGCGATCAGGGCGGCCGGCGGTTATAGACCAGCGCATCGTCCCGTCATTGACACGCTGGGCGCGACAAGCGCGCAGCCAAAACAGTCGGGCACAACGGCAGGAACGGACAAATGTGACCTTCGGTTCGGGTGCGCCATCTGCCATGGACAGCGTACTGACCCTGGAGCGTTTTGAGCTACTTTACGAGGCCGGATTGGTGTTGGAAGCAAGGCGTGATGAATGCGCTGCAAGCAGAAAGTCAAACTCTCTTCCGGATACTGAAACAAATTTAACGTTCGGCGATATGGGCACGAACCTGGCATCGGATCATCGCCGCATACTGGCAACTGCGCTTGGGCGACTGCGCGGCAAGCTCGCATACAGGCCGGTGGTGTTCGAGTTATTGCCCGGTGAATTCACGCTGCTGCAACTACAACGCGTTGTGGAAGCGCTAAGTGGCGCGGAGCTGCACAAACAGAATTTCCGGCGACTGGTTACCAACGCCGACCTGGTTGAGCCGATCGGCCGCACCAGCACGGGTCGCCGGGGCCGGCCCGCCGAACTTTTTCGCTTTCGTCGCGAAGTCCTCGGCGAAAAACTGACAGTTGGCGTATCACGACCGGTCATGCGCAGCAACGACGCGCAGCGAGCGCACTCAATACGGTGAAACACGGGCGCGGGTGACGCGGCTCGCGAAGCAACGGCAACGACTCCGTCAGGGCGTCGTGAAGATCAGGCTGCAGCAGGTGACCGCGCCCTCCGCCTTTTGCAGTTCGGATACATCGACCGGCGTCACATCGATGCCGCGCGTCACCAGTTTTTCCATCGTGCGCGGAAATGAGGAAGGGTAAATGACGCTGCGCCCGACGAGAAGCGCGTTGGCGGCGTGCGGTTCTTGCTGGTCGACATCGGTCATCTCGTAGTCCGCGAAAGCGGACCGGCTTATCCAGTTTGGATTAATCAGAAGCGAGCCGGGCGCGACTTCCGAAACGGCCGACTTCAAATGCAGGCACTTTGTTGTTGCAACGGTCTTTACGGAATATCCGTAGTCTGCAACGATGCTACGCAACTGGTCGATACCGCTTTGATTCGATCGTGTGGAGAGTCCGGCATAAATGATCTGACCGATGCGCAGCAGATCGCCGCCGTCGAGCGTACCGGGGGGCTGGATCGAGGCAAGGTTCCGATAATGTTGCAGGACGTCCTCGACGCCGGCGACCTCCGGCACTCGTGATGCGGCCCCCGGCCGACACAACACCGCCATCTCATCCAGAACCAATGCCGTGTCCTCGATAAACGCGGAGTCGGCCAGGCCCGGTGCCGTCGGGACGTCGACGATCTCGCACCCGAGTGACGACAACGCCGATCGATACTGCTGATGTTGTTGCAAGGCGACGCTGGTGTCGATCGTGACTCTGGGCAAAAAAGTCATTTCACAGCTGCCGATGGCAGGATTTACCTCGCGTGTCATGGCAGTCAGCACGATGCGGTCTCCCCTTCGTCATCAACAGGACTTATACCAGACTGATGTCGGAGCGCGTTACAGGAAAATGCGTACAGGCGGATTCTGGCCTCAGTAGCTGGCCACCTCCAGTACGTAATATCGCCTATTCTCAAGCGTTGCAACCACCACTACTGTATTGAAGTGGACGAAATGTTCCCAGGGTAGCGAACATCGGACGTTCACGCTGCCCGTAGCGCAGGATATGACATGACCATCGCGAGAAGCCGAGCGGTGGGAAGATGAGTACCCCCGTATTCGGTATCGGAAGCACGTTCAATGGCAACGATGGCGCCGAGGCGGATACGCTGCGTTTCCTGCGGGACCATTTCGAACTTCCCTGCGCCGCCTATCCCTATGGCGGCAGACATCGCGGACAAGGCCTTGATTTTCTTACCCGAATATGGCGTGGAGAGTGCGCGGCACCGGTCTGTCCGGTAGAGGAGGCAAAACCATGACATTACTCGACTTCGCCCGCGGGCCCGCGATGCAATGGTCGCTGGCCATCCTCGTGTTCGGTGTCCTGTGGCGACTCCTCGGCGTAGTTTTGATCATGGGAAAGAAGGATCTGTCGAAGCCGCGGCGAAACAGGATGATCGTGGACGGCCTTGCCACCGTCGCCACGCGCTCGCTACCGGTACATCAGTTCGAAAAGCGGATCCGCTTTCAGCATCTTTCCGGTTATGTCTGGCACATCGCGTTGTTTATCGCGGTGCTCTTCTCCGCGCCGCATATTATTTTTTTCGAATCGCTGCTGGGCATCGGCTGGCCGCATTTGCCGAATTCCATCATTCTCTTTTTTGCCACCATCGCAATGGCCGTCCTGATTGCGTTGCTTGTTCGCCGCACAGGCCATCCGGTGCAACGATCCATCTCGAATGCCGATGATTACGTAAGCGTCGTTGTCGTCATTATTGCGCTGGTGACCGGGATTCTCGCAACCTCTCATTTCGGCGCACGTTATGAGACATTGCTTGCGATTCATCTCCTCAGTGTCGAAGCCTTATTCATCTGGTTCCCGTTCGGCAAGTTGATGCATACGGTGTTCATTTTTCCGGCGCGCTTCCAGGCAGGAGCGGCTTTCGGCCGCAAGGGGGTTCGGGCATGAGCGTTGACAGCAATGCATTCCGCGATTTTCGCGCGGTGCTCGACGGCCTCGGCAGCATTGCGCCGGGCGAGATACTCTCCGACGAAGAACGCGTAGTACGTGCCAAGAAACTGTTCCTGGAAAAGCTCGATGGCCCCATGGCAGTGGATCTGGAAACCTGCATTCACTGCGGCATGTGCGCGGAAGCCTGTCACTTCTTTGAGGCGACACGGGACGAGCGGTATGCGCCGATTCAGAAACTCCTTCCGCTGCGCCGTTTTTATCGTCGCGAGCTGAGTCCGATGAGGTGGCTGTTCAGGACATTTTCGCGTGATATTACAGCCACCGACCTCGAAACCTGGCGGGAACTGGTTTTCGATTCCTGTACCGTTTGTGGGCGCTGCGACATGATGTGCCCGATGGGTATCAACCTGTCAACGATGATCAACGTCATGCGTGAGGGACTGGCGAGTGCCGGTCTTGTTCCTGCCGAATTACAGCAACTGCAGAACGAACAGCGTGACAACGATTCCGTGTTCGGCGTCGACACGACCAGGTTGCTCGAGGTCGTTGATGAGCTTGGTCGACTGGGAATCGAAGTGCCATTGGACAAAGATCAGGCCGACGTGCTGGTCTTGACGACCGCTGTCGACTTGCTGTTGTTCAAGGACGCATTCGGGGCAACCGCCAAGATCATGAACCAGCTTGGTGTCGACTGGACAATGCAGAGCCGCGGATTCGAAGCAATGAATTTCGGTCTCCTGTCGGGAGACGATGCCGCGCAGAAGAGAGTGAGTGCAAAAATCGTCGAGCAGGCTCAAAGCTGCAGCGCAAGTATCGTCCTTCTCCCCGAATCCGGGCACGCCTACCAGGCGTTGCGCTGGGAGGGAGCCAACGAACTCGGCGAGGCACTCTCTTTCGAAGTGCTTACGATGGCGGAGTTCATCGCCCGCGAGTTGCAAGCGGATCGATTGAAACTGCGGGTGCCGTCAAACGGCGGCTCCGTCACCTATCACGATCCCTGCAGGCTCGGACGACACGGCGGCGTCATGGAACAACCGAGACAGGTCCTGCGATCACTGGGTCTGGAACTCCGCGAAGCAGACTCACATGGCCGTGAAAACTATTGCTGCGGTGGCGGCTGCGGCGAGTACGTGATCAAAAATTCTGCCCCCCTGCGGCGGAAGGCATTTGGTATCAAGAGACGGGAGTTTGACGAGGCCGCGGCGGATACGGTCGTAACAAGCTGCGCAAGTTGCAGGATCAACCTGATGATCGGCGCGGATGAAGCCGGCTGGCAGAAGCCGATCGAAAGCCTCACTGAGAAAGTGGCAGCCAATCTGGCGTCATAGAACGGAGCGAGAGGCCGGCGCACGCGGTACATGAATAAGTAACCCGGAATTCGGATATGGCTTCACAAGCAGTACGAGTAGCAAGCCCCCGCCCCGCGGACTTTGCCGGGGACTCTCCCGGACAGACTGCCAGGCGCCTCTTTCACGCTACCCGCCCGAAGTTCTTCCCGGCTTCGATTCTACCGATCCTTGCCGGCACCGCGTGGGGCGTTCAGGTGTCCGGAAACTTCGACATCGCCATATTTTTGCTGGCGTTACTGGCGACCGTGTGTGTGCATGCAGGCGCCAATGTCCTCAATGATGTCGGCGACGACTCAGCCGGCACGGACCGCCAAAATGAGGACTGGATCTACCCGTACACCGGGGGCTCGCGGTTCATTCAGACCGGCATCATGGCGGCCGCGGGCATGGCCCGTCTGGGTATCAGCCTCCTTACAGTCGCAGCCATTGCGGGGCTTTCCCTGCTGCTTGCGAAGGGACCATTGATCCTGCTGTTCGGACTTGCCGGCGTGGCGCTCGCCGTGCTTTATTCCCTGGGCCCGATGCGCCTCAGCGCAATCGGTCTCGGCGAGGCCACGGTCGGCATCGCATTCGGCATACTGCCGGTCACGGGCGCCGCCTGGTTACAAAGCAATGCCATCGATGCCGGGCTGCTGCTGTTCTCCCTGCCGGTCAGTGCCTGGGTGGCGGCCATTCTTCTCATTAATGAAGTCCCGGACATTGACGCGGACGGTGCGACCGGGAAAAAGACCCTGCCTGTGCGACTCGGCCTTAACGGCACGGCCGCGCTCTTTATCTGCATTCACGTAGTCGCGGTCGCCGCCGTCCTGTTGCTCACCTTGATGGGGTCGCTGCCACTGGCAGCACCGCTTCTGCCGCTCGGGCTTCTCTGGCTGGCTGCCAGGTCGGCAGCAGCAATCAGGAGTGGATTGCAGGACCGCAGCGGCATGCAGCGCGCCATCGAAGCCACACTTGGAATTCACGCAGCAGGCTCGTTGTGGCTGTGCGGTTGCGTGCTTTTCGCAACCTCGTGATTCGTTTCGTGAACTGAAAACTTGTCCAACTGTGATTATTCAGACCCGGCTGTACAGACACTGTCAAATTTACTCTCGCCTTAATGGCGGCTCTCGCCCGGGAAGCGAGCGGTCGAATACTATGCCGGCGACAGACGGAAATCGGCCCACCACAGATGCTCCTTGATCCCTTGCTGACTGCCTATATTCGCCGCCTGAGCCGGCAGCACCTCAGATTTGCAGCCGAGACGGCGGCAACAGAACTGCCGCCGCCGGTCGCCGATCGTCGCTACCTCCTCTACCTGCACGTTCCATTCTGCGAGGTACTGTGCCCGTTTTGCTCATTTCACCGCGTGGAGTTCAAGCGGAATCGCACGCAGCGTTACTTTCAGGCGCTGCGCCGGGAAATTCAATATGTGACAAATGCCGGGTACAGATTCGGAGAACTTTACATCGGCGGAGGCACGCCGACGGTTATGCAGGACGAGCTTGCCGAAACGATATCTCTGTTGCGCGAACAGCATCCGCTTGAGCGCGTATCCGTAGAGACGAGTCCGGCCCACATTGAAGGCAATCGGCTGTCGGTGCTGCGATCAGCTCGCGTCAATCGCTTGTCCGTCGGTGTACAGAGCTTTGATGATCGGCTTCTTAAGGAAATGCGGCGTTACGAAACGTACGGCAACGGCAAGTTTATTCAGGAGCGACTACGCAACATCAACGGCGTATTCGACACGCTGAATGTGGACATGATCTTCAACTTTCCGCATCAGACCGGTGCGCTGCTGCAAAATGACCTCGAGATTTTGACAGATGATATTTGCGTCGATCAAGTGTCTTTCTATCCGCTCATGATGGCGAAAAGCACCCGCAAGTCCATCCACCGCGAAATGGGTCCCATGGACTACCGGCGCGAGCGTGGATTTTACGAGCAGATTGCCGCACACATGCAGTCCGCCGGTTACCGGCGTACGTCGGCCTGGTGTTTCTCGCGGACCACGGCAATGATGGACGAGTACATCGCCGGGAACGAGGAATATCTGGGCCTGGGCAGTGGTTCGTTCAGCTACCTGGGCGGTACCCTTTATGCGACGACATTTTCGATCAATCGCTACCTGCGCCTGGTCGAGGCCGGCGGCACGAGCCTGACCCGAAATCGACGGTTGAACGAGCGTGACCAGATGCGCTACTACCTGTTGATGCGCTTGTTCGGCGGATTGCTCGACCTGCAGGTTGCCGAGGCTCGCTTCGATAACCGGTTCCGGCACACATTGTCGCGAGTCCTGTTCGGCCTCCGGTTGCTGGGAGCGATCAGGAGCTCAGAAGGCCGCTTATCGCTTACCGATTCCGGATACTACTTATGGGTCGCGATGATGCGGGAGTTTTTTATCGGCGTGAATAATTTTCGTGACGAGATGCGGCACCACATCTCGGAAGAGCGGGACGTATTGCCCGCACGCTAAGCTGCGAGACGAGGCCGTCGCCTGCACTGTCGCACACAAAAAACGCCCGACACGTTATGTTCGGAAGGGTCAGGTCTTCCGGCGCAACGAACCCTGCGCAAATTGTCAGTTCGCTAGGTAAATATCCTGATTGACCCAACTCTCCTGGTGCCCCATAACGATTATTGATATTCGACCACGGCAAACCTTGCCAACGACTCATTAACATCACTGCAATTGGAGGAACCATCTGATGAAAGCGCTTCCGGTTTTATTTGGGATCATTGTCCTCATCCTCGTCGCTGGCGCGACGTACGGAGAGGCCGAGGTCAAGCAAGTGCCGCTGACCTGGCAGCAGGCTGCCCTCACTGATGGCGAGGAACTCTACCTCGAACTATGCTCCGTTTGTCATGGAAATGGCGCAATGGGCGACGGACCAGCAGCCGGTGCGCTGAAAGAACCCGTGCCTGATTTGACCGGACTGGCAGCAAGAAACGATGGCAAGTTTCCTCGCGAAGAAGTGACGGATTCAATTTCCGGGAAGAACCAGCCCGTTTCGCACCTGACGATGAATATGCCCGCTTGGCAAGAGGTGTTCGAAGACGTCCGGCGCGACCGGAAGATGTTTCACCGCGAGGCCCTCGCGCGGCAGCGGATTTACAACCTGACTGAGTACCTGGCATCGATCCAGGCCGAGTAAGCTCTGAACGGTATCAATAACGGATAGGCCGTCGGCGTTCGTTGCAGCGCTCCTGGCTTATCGCAGGCATTTCTTCCAGCACCGCTGTCCGTTGTCGGCCTTGCCCTTCGGACGGCGCTGGAAGACCGGACGCCAGGTGAAGAACTCACCGGGCACCGGGAGTAGACGAGCAGAGTTCGCCATGGGTCGATCCCGCGGATTGGGTGAAAGTGAGCGCTTACTCAGAACAGTAAGCCAGCACCCGAGGATTCACTTGTGGCGGTTCTCTGCTTTTCAACGCAGCAGTTATTGCCTCATATCACGACGGCATCAGCCGATGCAGAATAATCGGCGTCAGGACAGTAGTCACCAGGGCCATGATTACAATCGCTGAAAACAGGCTCTCTATAATCACCGGAACGGGACTCGGATGTAAGAATAGTCCTGCCTCCAGAGCGACGCCGGCGATGATCAATTCGACGGCGCCCCGACCGCTCATACCGACGCCGACCATCAATGACTCCCGTTTCGAAAGCCCGACCCAGTAGGCCGGGAATCCGGAACCGATGAGTTTGCTGGCGAGCGCAATCAAAACAAGCATCGTCACGAAACCCGGTACCTGGCTGACAGCGCTGAAATCCAATTGCAGCCCCACTGAGACGAAAAAGATGGGCGCCAGA
>Ga0255052_10003111_pt1 | contig 11657 bp, 15 predicted proteins | sample JV7_2_21_MG_FD_188632 | JGI IMG/M metagenome (GOLD analysis project Ga0255052, IMG submission 188632) | Seawater microbial communities from Jervis Inlet, British Columbia, Canada - JV7_2_21 | ecosystem: Environmental > Aquatic > Marine > Inlet | place: Canada: British Columbia | collected... | reverse complement strand
ACGCCGATAGCCGATCTGGTTCCAGCCAACCTCGGTCGGCGGCAATTGAGACGCCAACTAAATGACGCGCTTATGTCGCTTTTCGAAGCGGAACTGTCATAGAATCGCGGCATGGACACCAATGAACTCTATTCGAGGATCAAGGCTATCCTCGTTAATCAGTTCGAAGTGGAAGAATCGGCCATTTCCATGGATGCGAATCTCTACGACGAACTCGAAATCGACAGCATCGACGCCGTCGATTTGCTGGTACAGCTCAAGGAGATGACCGGCAAGAAAATACCTCCTGAGGCCTTCAGGGACGTTCGGACTATCGGAGACGTGATGAGTGCACTGACAAGCCTTTGAGCCGGTCCGTGGCTTATCGGCTGGTCCTGGCTGTCCTCATTGCGCTCTACGCTGTGAGTGCCGTGGATCCCAATCTGACCTGACGAAGTTAGCGCATGCAAGAAATCGACCTCGATTCCCGACTGGTCAGCCTGCCTGACGCGGACCAGAATTTTCCTGAAGTTCTGTCGTATACGGGCGACGACTCGCATGTGTGCCTAAGCCTGAACATCCCGGCAGACCTTGGCTGGTTCCGAGGTCATTTCCCCGACCAGCCGGTACTTCCCGGCGTTATCCAGTTGCACTGGGCTGTACTTGTGGCACAGGCGTACTTCGGTATGGCAGGTGTGCCAACGGAAGTTAAGCGTCTCAAGTACAAGAGTATCGTTACCCCGCCGCAAATACTCGATCTCACTGTCTCTACCCGTGCCGCTGGTGAGATTCAGTTCAATTTCGGCAATGCCGAGGCGAAATACTCCGAAGGCCGCCTGGTCTTCACCGAGGATCCGGAATGCTGAATTGCCTGATTGTGCCGCACTACGATCACGTCAAGCAGTTCAAAATCTTACTGCCCGGGTTAGCCGCACACGCCTTGCCGCTGATTGTCGTTGATGACGCGAGTCCGGGGGGGTCGTTCGACGCTTTACAGCAACTCCTCGAAGGGTACTCTGGCGACGTGACATTGATCAGGCACGACGTGAATCTCGGCAAAGGCGCTGCGGTTATTACGGCCCTGCGGGCGGCGCAAGCCGCGGGCCACACTCACGCGTTACAAGTCGATGCAGATGGCCAGCACGACGTATCCTCGATTGGCCGTTTTTGCGAGGCCTCCGAGCAATACCCCGAGCGCATTATCTGCGGTGAACCGGTCTTTACCCGCGACGTATCCAAATTGCGTTACTACGCGCGCTACATCACGTTGTCCTTTAGCTGGCTGGAATCGCTGAGCATGGAAATCCGGGACGCGATGTGCGGCTTTCGCATGTATCCGGTCGACACGATGGTGCATATTTTGAGCAGGAGCACGCCGGGACTGCGCATGACTTTCGATCCCGAGATCCTGGTACGCGCCATATGGAACGGCGTCGGCCTGCATTTCATTCCAGTCGAAGTCAGGTATCCGCAAAGTGGCAAGTCTCACTTCCGCTATTTCCGCGACAACATCGAAATCTCCTGGATGCATACACGCCTGATCACTGGCATGCTGCTGCGCTTGCCGGTGCTCCTGAAGCGCAAACTGTCCGCGCGAAACCGGCCCGCTGCAAAATGAGCAGCCACTGGGCTTCGATCGGTGAGGCGGGCGCGCTGGTTGGCCTGCGTTTTATGGTGTGGGTCGATCGCCACCTCGGCCGCGTTGCGTTCAACATCCTGCTCGTTCCGGTCATGGCGTACTTTTTCGTTCGCAGGGGCGAAATCAGAAAGGCCTCGTGCAATTACCTGCGCAGGGTCAGGCGAGAGTACCCGCAGCGGCTCGGTGGTGGCCCGATACTGTGGCTGTCATTTCGTCACTTCCTTTGCTTTGGCAAAGCCTTACTGGACCGGTACGTCGCCTGGGTCGAACCTCCGGACGACATAGACATGAGTGATGACGTCAGAGATATGCAGAAAGCGCTCATAAAGTCCGGCAAGGGCGCCCTGCTTATCGGATCGCATTTTGGCAACCTGGAGTATTCGCGCAGCATTGGCAGCAAACATGAGACCCTTGTGGTCAACATACTGCTGCACGACAGGCATGCCGAAAAATTCGCAACATTAATGCGTACTGCGGCCGCGCAGTCTCGTGTAAATCTCATCCAGGTGACTGACCTGAACCTCGATCTCGCTTTGCGCTTGCAGGAGAAAGTCGCGAACGGTGAGTGGTTGCTGATTGCCGGTGACCGCGTACCGATTGGGAGTAATGACAAGGTCAGCACCGCAACATTTTTTGGTGACGACGCCGACTTTCCTATCGGGCCATTCGTGTTGGCGAACCTGCTGCGCTGCCCGGTCTACCTCTTGCACTGCTATCGCACCCAGGGACGCTATCTCCTCGATATGGAATTATTCGAGGAAATCATTTTGCCGACGCGGCACGGCAAGCGCCGTAGCTATGACCGCGAGGTTCAAAAATTCGCAGCTGAGCTCGAGAAACAGGTCTGCCACGAGCCATTGCAGTGGTTCAATTTCTACGATTTCTGGGGTGACGAGGACACCTCGGAGCTGCAAGCTGGTAGGCTACGCGACGATGATCAAGACTGATTTCGCCAATTGCCTGACGGCCAGCACGGACATCCGTATCCCCTTCTTTGACCTGGATCCTGCGGGCGTGGCATGGCATGGCCGCTACTTTCAATATTTCGAGCTGGCGCGTTGCGAGTTACTCGAAGACGTCAACTACAGTTACGAGGGCATGCAGGACTCCGGTATTCTGTGGCCTATGGCTGACACGGCTGTTCGCTACGTTCGGCCATTATTGCTAAACCAGAGTATCCGTGTGACAGCGTGTCTGCGTGAGTGGGAAATGCGGCTGGTGATAGACTACAAGATCGAAAACGAGGCCGGCGATATTCACACAAAGGCCAGAACGGTCCAGGTGCCTGTCGACGCGGCAACTATGGAACTGACCCTGGGATCACCGCAGATATTGATCGATAACGTTGAGTTGAGATTGCGCGACCTGGGTTTAGCTGCTGATTGAATGAGCACTGAAATAACGTCTGACGAATTACGCCCGATGATCGGCATGCCTGCCAGCACGTTTGTGCTGCACCGCGAGCCGATGCTGTTTCTCGATCGCCTGGTTGACATAAATGCGGACTCGGCCGCCTGCGAGTGGAACATTCGCGACGATTTTGAACTCGTTATTCCAGGCTCCGGCGTACCAGCATATGCAGGTGTTGAATACATGGCACAGTGCGTCGCCGTACACGCCGGCGCACGCGCACGCGCACAAGGACTGATCCCACCATACGGTTACCTGTTGGGCACTCGCCACTACCGGTGTTCCGTCCCATGGTTTGAGACGGGCGTAAGTTACCGATCGACGTGCAGGGAACTTGTCCGCGACTTGCAGGGTATGGGCTCGTTCGAGTGCCGCATATTATTGGACGGTGCCAGTATTGCAGAGGCAAACCTGGCCGTATTGGAACGACCACAAGAGATCAAGCTCGATGAATGACCCGCGAGACTCAATTCTGGTTACCGGTGCCAGTTCGGGCATAGGCAGGGCGATAGCGACCCGCCTGGCAAGCGACGGCTATGAAATCGTCGTTCACTACGGCAGCAATCGGCAAGGTGCAGAAGAAACGCGCGATGCGATCGCATCAGTGCACGGCCATTGCCGAATAGTGTCCTTCGATGTTTCTGACGGCGAAGACAGTCGCAAGATACTCGAGGAGGACATCGCCGAGCATGGCGCGTACTACGGTGTCGTCTGCAATGCCGGTGTGACCAAAGATGGCGCATTCCCGATGTTGTCCGAAGATGACTGGAAACGCGTCATCGATGTGAATTTGAATGGTCTGTACAACGTCTTGCATCCTGTCGTAATGCCGATGTTGCGCAGACGCAAGCCCGGCCGTATCGTCACGATCTCTTCGGTTTCTGGCATCATGGGGAATCGTGGGCAGGTCAATTACAGTGCCTCGAAAGCCGGTATCATCGGCGCGACCAAGGCGCTGGCCGTCGAACTCGCGAAGCGGCAAATCACGGTAAACTGCGTCGCCCCCGGACTCATAGAATCTGAGATGACTGACAATCTGCCATTGGAACAAATACTGGAAGCCATTCCCTTGCGACGCGTAGGGCAACCTCACGAAGTTGCCGCGCTCGTTGCTTTCTTGTGTTCGGCTGATGCCGGGTACATCACCCGACAGGTAATCTCGGCCAACGGAGGGTTGTGTTGACACAGCGCGTCGTTATTACAGGAGTCGGCGCCTACTCCCCAATAGGCAATAGCTGGGACGAGATCGGCGCCAACCTGCGTGGTCTCAACAGCGGTGTTCAGCACATTGAAGCGTGGGAAGAGTATGACGGCCTGAATACCAAGCTCGGCGCAAGGGTGAAGAACTTCGACATGCCTGCCAGCTTCAATCGGAAGCGCTGTCGCAGCATGGGCCGGGTGGCCATGCTCGCAACCGCGGCAAGCGAGCAGGCATTGCGCGATGCGGGTTTACTGGATGATCCGGTGCTGAAATCCGGGCGAGTCGGCGTCGCTTATGGCTCGTCAACAGGCAGTACTGATGCGATCACCGATTTCGCGAACATGCTGTTAGCGAAGACACTGGACGGCATCACTGCCACAACCTACATACGCATGATGGGGCACACGACCCCGGTCAATATCGGTGTTTTCTTTGGCCTGCAGGGACGTGTAATCACAACCTCGAGCGCGTGCACCTCGGGCAGCCAGGGCATTGGTTACGCCTACGAGGCGATACGCGCTGGCGCACAGGACATCATGCTGGCCGGCGGTGCAGAAGAGCTGTGCCCGACAGAGGCAGCTGTGTTCGACACACTCTATGCCACCAGCACCCGCAATGATGATCCTACGTCATCACCGCGCCCTTTCGATCGTGATCGCGATGGGCTTGTTATCGGTGAGGGTGCTTGCACCCTCGTTCTCGAGCGGCGCGATCATGCGCTCGCGCGTGGCGCGAATATTTACGCCGAGATCGTTGGCTTCGATACCAATGCCGACGGAGCACATGTAACGCAACCATCCCCTGGCACCATGCAGCGAGTGCAGGAGATGGCGCTGTCCAACGCCGGATTGAGTCCGGATGCTATTGGCTACGTCAGCGCCCACGGCACGGCAACCGACCGTGGTGATGTTGCCGAGTCCCTCGCCACACATAACGTATTCGGCGAGAACATGCCCATCAGCTCAATTAAGAGCTATATGGGCCATACCCTTGGCGCCTGTGGCGCGCTCGAATCATGGCTGGCTGTCGAAATGATGAACTGTGGCTGGTTTGCACCCACCATCAATCTCGACAATCTGGATCCCGAATGCGCCGCCCTGGACTATATTCGCGGCGATGGCCGGGAAATGGACGTTGAATACGTCATGAATAACAACTTCGCCTTCGGCGGCATCAACACGTCATTGATCTTTCGTCGTCACGTCTGACGTAGTCGTACTGGCGTCTCGCCGGACATCGATGGTATTCGCTTTGATATTCAATAGACATGGCTGACAGTCCCATTAGCGTCGCTTTTTCGAAGGTGCAGGATTTGCCGGAAGCGGCGAAGTCCGGTTTGCCCGCGGCGGAGCGCGAACGCGCCGACAGCTTCAAGGCTGCGCAGCGCCGGGATCAGTACCTTTGTGCACGCGCATTGCTGCGCGCCCTGCTGCAGCGCTACACAGGAAACCCGGCTAAGTCGCATGAACTCGGCAGCGATGACAAGGGCAAGCCGGTCTGCGCGGGCGGCCCGGCAATCAGCATCGCCCACAGTGGCGGTATCGTTATGTGTGCAGCGGCACCTCACGGCGAGATTGGCATCGACATCGAGATTCCGAACCTGCGCCATAACATCGACGGAATTGCTGCCAGGTACTTTGCCGCCGAAGAATCTGCGTGGCTCGCTACGCAGCCGGAGGACCGCTTCTTTATGTTGTGGGTGCTCAAGGAAGCCTGGCTGAAGGCCGAAGGCACCGGAATTGCCGGCGGACTGGATCGGCTACGCTGTGTTGTGACGCCACCTGCCATTGACGCGCATGTCAGTAGCGGAGTTTCGCCGCTGCTCAGCCTGTATGCACTGGACGACGCGCTGATCGGTATCGCGACCCAATCGGCCGCGCATGAAAACCTGGCTATTGAACTATGGGACCCGCAGTCCGGGCTTTTCGATTCGGACTGCGGCGCCCTGTTCGTCGCCGCAACTGGTTAGAGCTACTCGGCCAGCTTTACGACGTCACCGACCATGGTCACCCCAGACATCATGTTGCCGGCTCCGCATTCGTACTCGGTCGCACTTGAGAAGTTATTCTTGTAATAGAAACTGCGGATGTTGACTACCGCGTTTCCGCCCGAGCTCAGTGCACGCTCCTGCAGCGCGATCATCGCAGACAGGAATGCCCTGTCACAGGACTCCTTGTCACTCTTGTTGAATGCGTTGGTTTTCTTGTTGGACGTGTAAGTGCCGATCTCCCTTTCGACGGCAGGGGGTTCCTGATCGCCGAAGTAAAGACTAACCGAGTCGCGCAGCAGCGATTTCGCATCGGGATGCGCTAGTGCAGATTCAATCGAGAACCGCAAAGTCTCATTGCGGGCCTGTCCGGTAGAAAGGCCAAGCAATAACGTCGACATCAATATAAGAAAAATACCTGCTTTCATGTTGGTCCTCCTCACTCCGATGTTGGGAATCTGTGCGAACGGTGATCAATCGTCAGTCATTTAGGGTACAAGCGCAAGTTTGGGCGAGCCGCAATCGGCGACAACGTCGTCAAGATATATGATGCTGTGGAGGGAGTGTGATAGTTTCCCACACTCACGCGTAGTGACTTATTGCATAGGTCGACAATTGCAGCCGTCGGGTCTGTGGGGAGGGCGGTTTTGAAGATCGCATTCGTATCGGGAAACAGGGAAATACTACCAAATGCCGTTGTGCCGATTGGCTTGCTTTACATTATGTCGAGCACGCCGGATACGCACGAGAAGGTATTGATTGATCTTTGTTTCGAAGATGATCCGCATGCCGCACTGCGAAGCAAGCTGCAGTCACTGGGGCCTGACCTCGTCGCGATTAGCATGCGTAATATCCAGAATAACGACTATTCCGGTCTGTCAGACAATCTCGCCTACTACGGCTCCCTGATTGAGAGCTGTAAAGCCGCATGTCCTGCACCGGTTGTGCTCGGTGGATCAGGATTCAGCGTAATGCCACGCGAACTCATGGAGCGTTTAACGCCAGACTTCGGTATATCAGGCGAAGGAGAAAAAGCCTTCCCGCAGCTGGTCGACGCACTGGCAAACGGTGGCGACGAACTCGATGCCATAGGCACACTTTTCCATTGGCGGGACGGTGCCCTGATCTGCAATCCGCGCCCGCCAGAATTCCTGAACATGACCGAGTTGGCGTTTCCTGACAGGACCCTGGTCGACGACTACTACTACGAAGAGTGGGGCATCGACTCGGTACAAACGAAGCGCGGCTGCCCGCTACGCTGCGATTACTGCACCTACCCCATCATCGAAGGACGCATAGGACGCGTGCGAACGCCGGAGTCGGTGGTTGACGAAATGTACGAGGCACTGGAGTCCAGACCTGCTATTAACCACTTCTTTATAGTGGACTCGGTTTTCAACCTCCCCAAGAGCCATGCGAAAAACGTCTGCCGTGAATTGATTCGGCGCGATTGGAAGACCAACTGGACGTGTTATGCGAATCCCCTTGGTTTTGACGAGGAGTTCGCACAACTTGCTTACGAGGCCGGCTGCTCGGGTATGGAGATTGGCTCAGACTCGGGTTGCAATCATGTACTCGAGAAGTTGCGCAAGGGCTTCACTGTCGATCACATTCGACGACTGCACGACATCTGCAAGAATGCGGGCATTCCGGACTGCCATGCTTTCATCCTCGGCACCGAGGGAGAAACGATGGACGACGTCCGCCAGACTATCGACTTTATCGTCGATCTCGATCCCCACAGCGCGATCATCATGGTCTGGGTTGACGACTACGAAACTCTGGACCCGGCTTTGCGTAAAGCGCGCATGAAACTCCGCGATAATGTGAACGCCCTGCTGCTTGATCACCAGAACGATTTTCCGCACTGGAGCATGCCGGGTCTTGGCGTCAATTTTGACGAGAACCTGTTTCGTGCGCTGCGACGTACGGGTCGCCACGGACCAATCTGGCAGCATCTGCGCGCCCCTCTCGAGAGAGACGCACAGACGGTATGACGCATAAGTATGACAAGCCAGCCGACATCACCGCGGTTCAGGCCAAGATGGAAGCACAGAAGATTGCGTTCTCCGCTATCACGTTCGAGGCAGCGGTCAGTATGCTGCGACTGGAAATCCTTCGGGCTGTTTCTGACGCCGGCAAGAACGGAATTGGCGCTGCCGAGCTCTCCGGGCAACTCGGCCTGAGCGAGTATGGCATCCAGGTCCTGCTCGACATGGGTTTGACGATGCACCTGGTCTGGAAGAGCGACGATCGCTACGTGCTCGACAAGACCGGTCATTTCCTGCTTGAAGACAGCATGTCGCAGATCAATGTCAACTTCGCACAAGACGTGTGCTACGAAGCCATGGGACACCTGATGTCGTCGATCAAGAATGGTACGCCGGAGGGCCTCAAGGTATTTGGCGACTGGCCGACGATTTATCGTGGCCTTCCACACCTTCCGGAACCGGCGAAGTCGAGCTGGTTCGCATTCAATGACTTCTATTCCAAGAGCGCCTTCACTCAGGCGTTGCCCATTGTGTTCGAATCGAAGCCGACAAGACTCCTCGATGTGGGGGGGCACCTGGGAGCCTGGGCATTCAGGTGCATCGAATATGACCCGGACGTACTCGTAACGATTGCAGACTTGCCCGAGCAGGCCTCATCAGCCCGGCAGATCATCGAGCACAGAGATGCCCAGGGCCGTATTGATACCTATGAGATGGATTTGCTGGACCCGCAAATGCAGTTTCCAGACGGTGCCGATGCGATCTGGATGAGCCAGCTCCTCGATTGCTTTTCAGAAGCTCAGATTGCCGAAATTCTGCAGCGCGCAGCGGCCAGCATGCAACCTGGCGACTCATTATATGTTCTGGAACTGTTCTGGGATTGCCAGGAGTTTGACGTGGGCGCATACAGCATCAACGCCACGTCGCTCTATTTCACGTGCATCGCGAATGGAGTGAGCCGCATGTACCACTCACGAGACATTATCGCCATTGCCGAAGAAGCTGGTTTCGTCGTCTCCGCGCAGCACGACGGCCTCGGCATTGGCCACAGCCTCCTGCACCTGAAAAAGGCGTAGCAGACCGGGCTCCTGACTACGTTTCTTCGTTGTCGTCGTCGTCTTCGAGGTCACCGAGCTCAGCGTTCATTGTTGGCTCGGCGAGCCAGCCCGCAATATCTTCGCCCAGTTTCTTGGTGATTCGTTTCATTATCGAACAGGTTCCCGGCATCATGCCCATCATTGAATGTCGTCGTCCGGACATGGACGCAATGACTTCGCCATTCTCCTTCAATTCACCCATCACGATGACGCTTTTCGAGCCGCTATACGCGCCGCCACCCGGAGCATAGACGTTGCTGATCTCGAGGTGCAGGATTTTGCCCCTGGCATCTTCCAGCGGCTCCTTGGACAGCTCGACATCGACCTTTCGCTTGCCTTCCTTCTTTATGTATTCGGGCAATCGCGTTTGCATATCGCACTCGTCTATAACCTCTTGCGAGGCGCCACTGTCTGCGGCAAAGGAAATCGACTTGGCAATAGTTATTGTGTCTGCCATCACCGACGACGCGCAAAGCAAGAGGAAAATCATGAATGCCTGAATGAATTGACGCATGGGTTGGCTCTATAAGTGTACCTGGGCGCCTACTATACAGGCTTTGGCGAACGGCTATTTCTTGCGAGCTTGCTAACCAAGTGCGAGCCTGACGTATCCAATAGTTGATGGTGGCAAATTTGCAGACTCCCGGCCTGCCAACCCAGGCGGACTTTCATGCGGCGATCTCGGATCGATCTGACCGCTGGTTTGCCGCGTGCCTGAAGATAACGCGCAACCGGGACCTGGCCGAGGATGCCGTCCAGGACGCACTGTTAAATGCCTGGAACAAGCGCCATCAATTCGACAACACGGCCCGCCTCGACACGTGGATTCACCGCATCGCCATCAATGCGGCACTGCAACTGCTGAGGAAGAACAGGCCGGCCGCCTTCGAACCACTCGAAACAGATGTTGAAGATAACGCGGACACGCCAGAGACCGTGCAGGCAGAGCATGAGCTTGGCAAGCGGCTATCGGCCGCGATGACTCACCTCAGCGAGTTCGAGCGAGTCTGCTTTGTCCTCAAACACCTGGAGCAGTGGCGTCTCAGGGAAATTGCCGAAGAAGTCGGATCCGACGTCGGCGCAGTCAAGCAGGCTGTCTTTCGTGCTGTACGCAAATTGCGAGTACGCATGGGCAGCCTTAAAGGTGAAGGAACATGAACGAAGACACTCTTATACTTTATTACTACAACGACGGCCTGACCAAGCGCGAGCGGCAGCAAGTCGAGGCGGCAATCAACACCGACGCTGCTGTTGCCGCAATGTACGAAGAAATATGTCAGCAACTCAATGGCATGTCCGAGTCCGACAGTCCGGCTGTGCCTTCGCACACCGTTGAACGCTGGCACGATGCGATTGACCGCGCCGCGCGACAGGAACACGTCAGCGCGAAAAGCCCGGCTCGTTCGTTCAATCCATGGTCATTCGCATGGGGTGCGGCTATAGCGGCCGCACTCGCGATCGGCATTGGTCTCAACATGACCAGCGTAGATCCGGAAATAATGACACCGGCTACCGTGCCCGGTGCATTTACACGCGGGGTCCAGGTGCACTTCCGGGACACATTCCAGGAGCTGTCTACCTTGCCGGTCGAATCCGCTGCCGATCGCAGCATGCTCGCTCTACAAATCATCGAGCAAAACCGACTGTTCGAGCGCGCGGCCGAACAAAACAACTCGCCGAGCCTTGCCCGCGTTTTGCGTGCCTTTGAACCCGTCCTGCTGCAGCTTGCTGCCGAGGACATTTCGCCCGAAGACGCTGCGGCTCTCCAGGCACAACTCATATTTGAACTCAACGTGATGCTAACCAAACTGTCACGTGATTCATCGAATGAGACAGATACCAGACAACCAGGAATTCAAACATGACCATCCGCCCCAAATTGATTGTTACCGCCGTCGCCTTACTCGCGATGAGCGCGAGTCTTGCACAAACTGAAACCAGCGATGTTGAGGATCCGAACGAGGTTCTGAAGATCGCAGCGCTGGAAGCACTGATCTCCGCGCCACCAGAACGAGCGTTGCCGCTGGTCATCAAAGTACTCGATGCGAACAACACCGACGACGTTAAAGAACGCGCGCTGTTCGTTCTCAGCCAGATCAACCTGCCGGAAGCTCAAGCCCGGCTGCTCGACGTTGCGCGCAGCGGCGACCCCGAACTCAGCGCCGAGGCCGTGCGCATGATTGGCATCGGCGGAAATGCCGAAGCACTCGCCGGACTCAGTGAACTCTATAGCGAGGGCGACGAGGACTTGCGCGAGGCGGTACTCGAGGCCTACATGATCGCGGGCGATGTTGATGCCGTACATGCCATCGCGACGAACGCATCGGATGCCGATGAATTCGAGGCCGCGGTC
>Ga0255052_10003110_pt1 | contig 11658 bp, 12 predicted proteins | sample JV7_2_21_MG_FD_188632 | JGI IMG/M metagenome (GOLD analysis project Ga0255052, IMG submission 188632) | Seawater microbial communities from Jervis Inlet, British Columbia, Canada - JV7_2_21 | ecosystem: Environmental > Aquatic > Marine > Inlet | place: Canada: British Columbia | collected... | reverse complement strand
GTCTAGGGTAACCCGGTAATCGCAATTCAACAGGTTGATGCAATCGAGCTGGTCAGCGACGAACAGATGACGCTAATGACCGAAAAAGTCTATCGCACCACCGACAACGCGCATCCCGGAGTCGAGGCATTTAACAGTCACGGACGCTACGCCATCAGCGGCCCAATCCAGGTACTCAATTTCAGTTACTTCGAAACCGACTTCCCCGATACTTTCAGAACCGCGGTACAGATCCGCGACGAAATCGAGCAACGCGGCTGGAAGCGCGTGGTTGCATTCCAGACACGCAACCCGATGCATCTTGCGCATGAAGAGCTATGTCACATGGCAATGCAGCGACTCGAATGTGACGGGCTCGTAATCCATATGTTGCTGGGCCAACTCAAACCGGGCGATATTCCCGCCGACGTGCGCGACGACGCGATTCGCACCATGGTGCGACTGTACTTTCCGGAAAACAGCGCCATCGTTACCGGTTACGGATTCGATATGCTCTACGCCGGCCCTCGCGAGGCCGTATTGCACGCCTATTTCCGCCAGAACATGGGCGCGAGCCATTTCATTATCGGTCGCGATCATGCCGGTGTCGGTGACTATTATGGCGCCTTCGATGCGCAAACAATCTTCGATACCGAGGTTCCGGCCGATGCACTCGAAATTGAAATCTTCCGCGCCGATCACACCGCGTGGTCGAAAAAACTGAACCGGGTCGTAATGATGAACGAAGCACCGAATCACAGCAAAGAGGATTTTGTGCTGCTTTCCGGTACCCGGGTGCGCGAAATGCTGAGTGAAGGTATCGCACCGCCGAAGGAATTTTCACGCCCCGAGGTCGCTGAAATCCTGATCAATTACTATCAATCTTTATAAATAAAACCAGCACTTATGCTAGATCGCGGGCAGTGTCTTTGCGATACTCCGCACTATGTCTGAAGCAGCATTAACACCGGGTCCTTCGTTCACACCGGAAGACCTCAAAAACCTCACCGACAGCGACATGCTCCGGGTAAACCAGGTAATCACCGACAACCTGGCATCGGAGGTGGCACTGATCAACCAGCTTAGTCAGCATATTATTCTCAGTGGTGGTAAACGCCTGCGCCCGATGCTGGTTATCCTCGCCGCCAAAGCCTGTCGATACCAGGGACAAGAAGATGCGCTGCTCGCCGCGGTGATCGAATTTATTCACACTGCGACCCTGCTGCATGACGATGTTGTCGATGACTCCGACATGCGTCGCGGCAAGGAAACGGCAAGCACGATCTGGGGTAATGAAGCCGCAGTACTGGTCGGTGATTACCTTTACTCACGCGCCTTCCAGATGATGGTGCGCGCGCAGTCGATGCCGATCATGGATTTGCTGGCGAATACGACCAATACCATCGCCCAGGGAGAAGTGCTACAGCTGCTCAATATTCGTAATCCGAATACCGATGAAGCCAAGTATCACGAGGTGATCTATGCCAAGACCGCGTGTTTGTTCGAGGCCGCGGTCCGTATCGGTGCCATGCTCGGAGCAGTGCCTGCGGAACAGGAGCTTGCGCTGCAAACCTACGGCAAACACCTTGGCGTCGCATTCCAGCTAATCGACGATGCGCTCGATTACTCGGCGCAAAGCGACGAGCTGGGTAAGAACGTCGGCGATGACCTGGCCGAAGGCAAACCAACCTTGCCGTTGATTCGCGCCATGGAGGTCGGCAATACAAGCCAGAAAAAACTGATCCGCGATGCAATCGAAAATAGCAAGGCCGATTGTTTCGACGATATCCACCAGGCGATTCAGGACACCGGCGCCCTGCAGTACACCATTGATCAGGCGCAGTCGGAAGCCAAGCAGGCCAAGCAGAAAATTTCCTGCCTCGAGCAGTCCCCCTATAAACAGGCATTGCTCTTTCTGGCGGACTACGCGGTTGAAAGACGCTATTGAACCCATTTGAAAAACTACTTGGCGAAAAGGCAACGTTACTTGCCGACGGGGCCACGGGTACCACGTTCTTCGGCCTGGGACTGCAGAGTGGTGATGCCCCAGAACTGTGGAACATCGATTTTCCCGAACGGGTAGCCCTGCACTACCAGGCCTTCGTCGATGCCGGATCAGACCTGATACTAACCAATAGCTTTGGCGGTACCCACTATCGACTCAAACTGCACCAGGCTGAGTCGCGGGTAGCCGAGTTAAATATTGCCGCGGCGACGATTCTGCGTGGGGTGGTTAACAATTGCGATCGCGAAGTCATCGTTGCGGGCTCGATTGGACCCACCGGCGAAATACTTGCACCGTTGGGAGATTTACAGGCCGAAGATGCCATCTCGGCCTTTGCCGAGCAGGCACTCGCACTGGAGCAGGGTGGCGCCGACGTTATCTGGATAGAAACCATGTCCTCGCAGGAAGAAGTCGAGTACGCGGTGCGAGGTGCCCAACAAACGGCTCTGCCGATCGTCTTCACCATGAGTTTCGACACCAATGGCCGCACCATGATGGGTGTGGGTGCCGAGGATATGATGAAATTGAACCACCGCCTCGGCGTGCATGCCTGCGGCACCAACTGCGGTATCGGTGCATCCGAAGTGGTCGCGGCGATCCTGAACATGCAAGCCAGCAAGCCAGCCGATGGCAACGATCCAGTTCTCGTGGCCAAGGCAAACTGTGGCATTCCCGAATTCATAGCCGGTGAGATACATTACAACGGCACCCCCGAAATCATGGCGCGCTATGCCACCATGGCGCGCGACGCCGGTGCGCGTATCGTCGGTGGCTGCTGCGGTACCTCGCCCGAACACGTCGCGGCGATGCGCCATGCGCTAGACAATACAGAGCCCGGTCCGGTTCCGAGCATCGAAGATGTAGAACGCGAACTCGGCACGGTGACAAAGGGTGCTCATGCCCAGGCTGGTGGTCAGCACGAGGTGCAAACGCGCGGCAGTTCTCGTCGCCGTCGGCGCCGCTAGTCAATCGTCATTCCCGCGCAAGCGGGGATCTTGCAATTTCGGCGGTTATAAGATCCCCGCTTTCGCGGGGATGACATTTATACCGGGGGGGCAGTCATCCGACGCTGGTTGCGCGGGGATGACGCGCGATTAGACGCGGTACTCGACTCCGGGGAAGACGCACAGCATTTCGAACAACAGGTTCGCCGCGACCAGAGACGTGTTACCCGAGGTATCGTAAGCCGGCGCGACCTCAACCAGGTCGCCGCCCACAAGATCCAGCCCACGACAGCCCCTGACGATTTCGAGTCCCTGATGAACGGTCAGGCCGCCAATCTCCGGGGTTCCGGTACCGGGCGCATAGGCAGGATCGAGACCATCAATATCAAAAGTCAAATATACCGGACCTTCGTCGAGTTGCTCCCGCACTTCGCCCATCAGCGGGGCCAACGATTTGTACCAGCACTCCTCCGCCTGCACCACGCGCACGCCCTGCGAACTCGGCCAATCGAAATCATCGGCCTCGTAACCGCTGGCGCGCAATCCTATCTGAACCATGCGTGTCGGCTCGATCAAACCTTCCTCGATGGCGCGTCGAAACGGCGTGCCGTGCGCGATCCGTTCGCCAAACATATGATCGTTAATGTCCGCATGCGCATCGATGTGGACGATGCCGACGGGGCCGTGCTTCTTGTGCAAAGCGCGCAGTATCGGCAGCGAAATGGTGTGATCGCCACCGAGCGTCAGGGGTTTGCATTTCGCTGCAAGAATTTCATCATAGGCCTGTTCGATAATCGCAACAGATTTTTGCAGGTTGAAGGTGTTGATCGCGATATCACCGAGGTCGGCCACCTGTAGCGAATCGAACGGCGCCGCACGGGTCGCCATATTATAAGGACGAATCAGGCATGACTCGGTTCGGATCTGGCGCGGCCCGAAGCGTGCACCCGCGCGATTTGAGGTTCCGATATCGAACGGCACACCGACAAAACCGACGTCGAGCCCGGAGGGGTCGGGCGTATGCGGCAGACGCATCATCGTCGCAATCCCGCCAAAACGCGGCATTTCATTACCACCGAGGGGTTGATTGAATTTCTTGTCGCTCATGCTCTGTTCTCCGGGGCTGGTTGCAGGCCCGTCAGGTTACAGCTTAAGTGGGAAGCACCTGCGCTACCGACAACAATAAGGTCGTAATTGTTATAAGGGCGCCGGGTCACGTCGATCTAGATTCGAAAAGATGCGAGACCTTTCTTGGGCTTGGTTTTGACCGCATCCTGCGGGTACAAATGCGCGAGCCAGTGCTTTTCCCAGTAACGAAATCCGCGCGATACAAACAGCACGATGATAAAGTACAAGACCGCAGCGGTAATAAAACCTTCGTAGGCGAGGTAGTAACGGCTATTGAGCAAGCGCCCGGCACCGAGCAGATCCTGAATCGTGATCGTGCTCGCGACGACTGAACCGTGCAGCATGAAGATGACTTCGTTGGAGTAGGCCGGCAACGCGCGGCGGAAGGCGCTCGGCAATATAATGCGCCGCATGCGCATCCCTTTACCGAAGCCGCAAGCCTTAGCCGCTTCGACTTCGCCGCGGCTGGTATTGACAATCGAACCCCGCAGTAGCTCGGTCGTATAGGCGGCGGTATTGAGCGAAAACGCAATCAACGCACACCAGTAAGCCTGCGACAAAATAGGCCCCCACAGGAAGGTTTCGCGGATCCACTCGAATTGGCCCAGGCCGAAATAAATCATGTATGTCTGCACTAGCAGCGGCGTGCCTCGAAACAGATAGGTGAACATCCACACCGGTGCGTTCAGGTACGGGTTGTTGCCGGCGCGTACGATGGCGAGTGGAATCGAAATTATCCCGCCAATTATCAGTGACAGTGCAGTTAGCTCGAGGGTCTTTAAGGCGCCCCAAAGAAAGTCTTCGTAATGTTTCGCGATCACCACGACATCGATCGGCGAGTAGGTTTCGAGAAACTGGATTATCCATTCACCCATCGTCGGTTCTCACGATGCCCTTGCTGTACTTGCGATCGAGCCAGCGCAGTCCAGAGTCTGAAATCGCGGTCAGCACCAGGTAAATCATCAATACCGCAAACATGAAGGTAAACAGCTGTCGCGTGGAGCGACCGGCAACGAATCCGTTGTAGACAACGTCTTGCAATCCAATTACCGATACCAGCGCGGTCGACTTGATTTGTACCAGCCAGTTATTAGAGAAACCGGCAGCGCGTAGACCACCATCTGCGGCCAGATGACCCGGCGAAATATCGTCAGGCGCGACATACCGCAGGCGACACCGGCCTCGATCTGGCCTTTCGGAATTGCCAGGATCGCGCCGCGAAAAGTTTCGGTCATGTAACCGCCGAAGACCACCCCGATGGTGCCAACGCCGGCCGCGAACTGACTGATTTCGACGTAATCCCATAGCCCAGTCAACTCGCCGAACTGGTTGACGAGTACTTGGCCACCGAAGAACACCAGCAGTATCAGTACGAGATCGGGGACACCACGCACGATAGAGGTATAACCCGCCGCGGTTTTCTGCGCGACAATATTTTTAGACAACTTGGCCCAGGCACCGAGCAATCCGAACATCACCGCGATTACCAGTGACAGTAGTGCTAGCTTTATCGTCACCCATGTGCCGGATAATAACTGGCCCTGGTACTCGATTATCAGATCCACTTTAGTGCCTGTCGCTCAAATTGAAATACCCGGCCTGTAATAACAGACCGGGTTAGCCTCATTAAGATGATTAACCGCCGAAGATATCGAATTCGAAATACTTGGCGTTGATCTTCTGGTAAATGCCTTTGTCGCGAATCGCCTTGATTGCCGCGTTGAGTTCCATGCGCAACTCTTTATCCGATTTACGCACCGTCATACCGGCGCCCGGTCCGTGGCATGCCTCATCGTGCTGGTCGCCACCAGTAAATTCAAAGTCCTTGCCAGCATCGGTTTTGAGGAAGCCGTCGTCAGCCGCAATCGAGTCCGAAAACTGGGCATCGATACGACCAATCGCCAAATCCTGGAAGACTTCGTCCTGGGTCCCGTAGAGCACCAGTTCGGCATCGGGGTACATCTTTTCCATGAAACACTGGTGGGTGGTACCACGTTGCAAACCGATACGCTTGCCCTTGAGACCACTCTTGCTGATTTTCAGTCCCGCGCCTTTCTTGGCGACGAATTTTGCGGGCGTGTTGTAGTACTTGTCGCTGAAATCGACACGCTTCTTGCGCTCTTCGGTAATCGACATCGAGGCAATAATCGTATCGAATTTCTTGGCCAGTAGCGCCGGGATCATGCCATCCCAGTCCTGTTCTATGAGCACGCATTTACGCTTCATTTCGGCACAGACTGCCTCGGCAATTTCGATATCGAAACCCTTCAAGGTACCGTCGGATTCCTTCCACGAAAACGGCGGGTAAGCGCCTTCGACGCCGACACGAAGATCGGCAGCCTGGACGCCAGTGCCAACCATTCCAAGCATCAGTACAGCGGCGCTCAAGACCATCATTAATTTTTTGAACTTCATTTTTCTTTCCTCACTTTGGTTGTGTTTCACTGAGAAACTATTTTGTTATGCCCTGCGGGCGGTTACTGCATCGTCCTCGACAGAAATTTTCGAAAACGATCCGAATTCGGATCTTTGAACATTTGATCGGGTTTGCCCTGCTCTTCCACTCGGCCTTCGTGCAAAAACACAACTTCCGATGACACGTCACGCGCAAAACCCATTTCATGAGTGACTACCAGCATGGTGCGTCCTTCCTCGGCAAGATCGCGCATGACCTTGAGCACTTCACCCACCAGCTCCGGATCCAGCGCCGAGGTCGGTTCGTCAAACAACATCACCTCCGGATTCATCGCCAAGCCGCGCGCTATCGCAACGCGCTGCATTTGACCACCGGATAATTGCGCCGGGTAGTAGTCCTTGCGCTCAAGAATTCCGACCTTATTGAGCAAGGCTTCAGCCTGCTCGATCGCCTCGTCCTTTGGAATTTTAAGTACATGCACCGGTGCCTCGATCACGTTTTCAATTACCGTCATGTGCGACCACAGGTTGAAGCTCTGAAAAACCATGCCGAGGCGGGCACGCAGGCGCTCGACCTGGTGGATATCTTCGGGTTCGTAGCGACCGGATTTGCTTGTATGCATAAGAATTTTTTCGCCCGCGACGAAGACATCGCCGGCGTTAGGGATTTCCAGCAGGTTGATGCAACGCAGGAAGGTGCTCTTGCCGGAACCGGAGGCGCCCAGTATCGAAATCACATCCCCTTTATGCGCACTCATCGATACGCCGCGGATTACTTCAACGTCACCAAAGCTTTTATGCAGGTCTACGACCTCTAGCGCAGCGTGCTCGGCCGATGCTTCGCTCATTCGGTTTATCCTCCCGGATTTATCGCTTTTATTACGATAGTTTTCTAGTTATTGCGGCATATTAACACTTTTTTAGACCCTTAAACTACCCGTTGTTGGACCACAGGGTCAGGCCCTAGAGCGCCAGCAGGCGCTCGATCGTGCGCTGTGCCTGTGCCGCATAACCGCCCCCAAACAGATTGGCATGGTTCAGTACGTGGTAGAGATTATAAAGTTCCCGCCGCTCGGCATAATCGCTATCGATCGGGAAATGCTCACTGTATCTGCTAAAGAAGTGTTCGCCCGGATGGCCGAATAATTCCATCATCGCGAGATCCGCTTCATGGTCACCGTAGTAACAGGCCGGATCATAAATAACCGGATTGCCATTCAGATCGGCTCCCTGGTTACCACTCCACAGATCACCGTGCAGCAGGGACGGGCGCGGATGATAGGGTTTAAAAAACTTCCCAAGGTCCTCTGACAGACGATTACCGGCATCGATCAGGCCAGCATCAAACCCGTTTTGCTGCGCTAGTTCCAGCTGAAATCCCAATCGGTGTTGCCGCCAGAAGTCTATCCAGTCGGTGTTGAAGATATTGTGTTGCGGCGTGCTGCCGATGGTATTGTCGCATTCAAACCCGAACTCATCATGGAAACAGCAATGCATCGCGGCAACTGCGGTCGCGAATCGCTCGGCATCGGCCCGCCCACCGAGCTCAATGTATTCCATGACGATGTAGGCATAATTATCTTCATGGCCGGTCAGAAACACTTCAGGCACACGGATCGTCTGGCTGCGACGGATTGCGTCAAGCCCGGCTTTTTCAGCGACAAACATCGACAACAGGTCAGCGCGATTAACTTTAACGAAGTATTTATGCACGCCGCACTCGAGCCGGAAGGCCTGGTTGATATCGCCACCGTGGACCGGGACTGCCTGGATATCACCGCCCGAGAGTTGCAGTTGTCGTGCCAGCGAAGCACCGAGTGATTGCCATTTCATCGCAACATACGGTACTCACCCGGCAGCAATCCGTCTAATGCCCAGTCGCCGATCCCTGTCCTGACCAGGCGCAGTGTTGGATGCCCGACTGCCGCGGTCATACGCCGCAGCTGGCGATTACGTCCCTCCTGGATCTCAATTTGCAGCCACTGTGTCGGGATATTTTTGCGCACACGAATCGGCGGCTCGCGATGCCAGAGCCAGGCGGGCTGGTCGACAGGCAGTACTTTTGCCGGGCGGGTTGGACCATCCTTTAATTTTACACCCGAGGACAGCGCCCGCAGCGCCTCTGTCTCGGGCATGCCCTCGACCTGTGCGAGGTAGGTTTTCGTTTGCCGGTAACGCGGATTCGAAATTCGCGCCTGCAGCGCGCCGTCGTCGGTCAGGACCATCAAACCCTCGCTGTCGAAATCAAGCCGTCCGGCCGCGTAGACTCCCGGAACATCGATGTAGTCGGCCAGCGTACGTTTATTTCCTGACAGGGAAAACTGGCTTAGCACCTGGAAGGGTTTGTTGAATAATAATGTCTGGGTCATGTTATTCCGGGCTGGCCACGGCCGCGTCAAGATAGCTCAACCAGCGTGTCCTGCGTGCGTTATCAAACGCCTGTTCATGCATCATTCGCTTTAGTTGTACCGCGTCGGCCAGTCGACGCCCGGTATCAACCTGCTGCATCTCTTTAATTTCGTGATTGATCCGGGTTAACTGCAGACTGACATCGAGCAATGCTTCATGCTCGATTAATGAACGTTGTACATTTCCAGCATAGCGAAACTTCATCTCTCCGACTTCGTATAGATGCCGTCGCAGATTATCGATGGTGTCGTATTTCTTCAATAAGCGGGCCGCGGTTTTCAGTCCTATTTCCGGGATTCCCGGGATATTGTCAACCTTGTCACCGGTCAGCGCCAATTGATCGGCTATCTGTTCCGGGCGTACTCCATACTTTTTACAAATCGCGCGATAGTCGAGCTTTTTATCGTCAAGGTAAGCCCACCAGATATCCTGCTCAGTAATTAATTGTGCGAGATCCTTGTCCGCAGTCAAAATTGCAACCGGCAACTGTGCCGAACCGTGGTAATGCGCAAGCGAACCGATCAGGTCATCCGCTTCCCAACGCTTGCTGCTGACGCAGGTAATTCCCAAAGCTTCCAGCCATTCCCGACACCAGGCGAACTGGCGCCTCAAGTCTTCCGGGGCCGGGTTGCGATTCGCCTTGTACTCTGAATAAATCTCCTTACGCGCCGATCTTGACAGACTTTCGTCAAACGCGAATACGAGTCGCTGCGGCGCCTGTTCGGTCAAAAGCCGATACACAAAATCGCTGAAACCAACAAAAGCCTGGTTGGGTTGCTGCTGCAGGTTTACCCGCTCTCGCTCCGGGCCATACCAGGCCCTGAAAATGAATATACTGGAATCGACCAGGAATAAACGCATATAAAAGAGCTTTCACTACAATTTAAGGAATAAAGATTTTACAACGGTGTTTGCTATAATCGCGCGCACTAATTTGAGTTTGTAATTCGATGCTACGCTTTATTGTCATTTTCCTTTGCTTGCTGGCCCCTGCTGCGGCCTCGGCCGCCACTTCAGTCAAGCAAGTGCAGCAGTTACTCGAGCAACAAAAGTATGTCGACGCGGCCAATGCGGGCGAGCAATTGCTGCAGCAAAGTCCAGAGCATGCGCGCACCCGCTTTCTAACCGCCTACGCCTACCAGATGAGCGCACAGACCGACAGGGCGGTGATGCTCTACCAGGACTTGATCAAGGACAACCCGGACCTACCCGAGCCGCGCAATAACCTGGCCATGATTTATCTGGCACAAGGCGACTATGATCGTGCCAGTCAAATACTGGTTGATGCTCTTAATACCAGTCCCAGTTATGCAACCGCCTTTGATAACCTGAGCCAGATATACAAGGGGATCGCCAGCGAGGCTTACCGGCGCGCAGTCAGTGAATCGGGTGAGCCAGCAAAATACACACACAAGATAGAACTCACCGCGCTCACCAACCTGGAAGCTGCGGATCAGGAGCCGGTAGTCGAAGAAATCCCCGATGATCAAAAAACTCTGATCAATTTCGCAAACCAGGAAACCCTGCTAATCGAACAGGTCAACGGCTGGGCAACGGCCTGGAGTGGCAAGGACTTTGCCGCCTACACCGGCTTTTACGCGCCTGAATATCGCGCCAGGTTCGAGTCACATGATCAATGGGTCGAGTATCGTCGTAAACGTATCGCGCGCCCGGGGGCGATAAATGTCGAGGTCAGTGACATACAAATCAAGTGGCGCAGTGAAAATCGAGCTATTATTGATTTCAAACAGGCCTTTGATTCGGTACGCTACCGCGATCGCGTCGTGAAACGACTTGCCTTTAGCCGTGTTGGCTCGCAATGGAAAATTACCGAGGAGCAGGTATTATCCGTTCAATGAAAAGATTTTTAATATTCCTGTTAGTGTTAGGGTTTCACAGTAGCCTGTTTGCCGGTGATCCACCCGGAAATCGTTACGAACAAAGCCTCCTCGAAACGATCAAGGAAATTCAAAGCCTCGATCACGAACAGGCCCTGAACAGTACCCGTGACCTGATCAAACAGTATCCGCAAAGCCGCCTCGGACATATGCTTTATGCCGACCTGTTACTGGCCAAGGCCGAACCGTTGACCGAAATCGGTTCCGGTATCGGCACTGATCGCGCATTGCAGGACTTCCGCGACGAAATACGACAGCGCTGGCAACACGATTCCCGCCAGGCGCATCAGAACCTGTACCCGGACAACATATTATTCCTGGCCGATGATCAACCCTACGTCATTCTTGTCGATCAACAGAACTCGCGCGTTTACGTCTACCGCAACGAGGGTGGCGATCTGCGGCTTGAAACCGATTATTTCATCACCATCGGTTTGAACGGTTACGGCAAACAAAAACGCGGCGATCAAAAGACCCCGATTGGAATCTATCACGTGACCCGTTACATCGATGGCATGGAACTACCCGATTTATACGGCGAGGGTGCTTTTTCAATCAACTACCCGAACGCCTGGGATGTGCGCAACCAACGCACCGGTGGTGGCATCTGGATTCATGGTACCCTGTCATACACCTACAACCGTTCGCCGAGGGCCAGCAATGGCTGCATCGTGGTCAGTAACCCTGATTTTGTGCATATCGATAACTACATTCAAGCTGCGCTGCATACCCCGGTTGTAGTCACGGAACAGGTGAACTGGATTAATCGCGAACAGTGGCTGGCCAAGCGCCAGGAAGTTATGCAACTGTTATCCAGCTGGCTTATTGACTGGGAAAGTCTCGATCACGAACAGTACCGCCGCCACTATTCTCAATCCGG
>Ga0255052_10003109_pt1 | contig 11662 bp, 8 predicted proteins | sample JV7_2_21_MG_FD_188632 | JGI IMG/M metagenome (GOLD analysis project Ga0255052, IMG submission 188632) | Seawater microbial communities from Jervis Inlet, British Columbia, Canada - JV7_2_21 | ecosystem: Environmental > Aquatic > Marine > Inlet | place: Canada: British Columbia | collected... | reverse complement strand
GCCGCACAGGCACACCGTGACCTGGAAGCAAGAAAAACCACAGGCTCAACCGTTCTCCTGCCCTAAAAAAAGGGGACGTACCCCTTTTTTAGAAAAAAACAGAAAAAGGGGTACGTCCCCTTTTTTAGAAAAAAACAGAAAAAGGGGTACGTCCCCTTTTTTTAGGGCAGTGGTACTAAAGGCCAGAATATGGGCAGCAGTACCATTACCGTCACGAATATGACGAGCGTCAGCGGGACACCGATCTTCAGGTAGTCGACGAAGCGATATCCACCCGGGCCCATAACCAAAATATTTGCCGGGTGAGAGATCGGACTCGTGAAGCTTGCGGACGCCGCCATCGCGATAGCCATCATTGCCGTCTCCGGCGCCAGGCCGAGATCGCCCATTGCAGACAATACGATCGGTGACATCAGCACGACGAGGGCTGCAGTCGGGATGATCATCGTCGCCACTGCGGTTACGACGTATAAGCCACCGATCACGGGCCAGGGCCCGGCGTTACCGAGCAGATTCATGACCTGGGTGGCGAGATAGGAGGCCGCTCCGGTCTCCTGCATGGCCGTGCCCAGTGGCAGCATGCCGGCAATTAGGAAAATCGCCCGCCAGTCGATGGCGCGGTATGCCTGCTCCATATTAAGGCAGCCTGTAAGCACCATGATGCTGCACCCGACAACCGCCGCGACGGCAATTGGAGCATAACCGGCCATGACGCTGACGACGACACCCAGCATTATGAGTGCCGCCAGTGGTGCGCGACGGGTATCCGGCGGTTTTCGGCCCAGCGGTGTCAGGATCAGAAAATCCGAGTCGTCGTCGAGCAGTTGAAGCTTTTCGCGCGGACCCAGCAAAAGCAAAGCGTCACCGATCTGAAGGCGCTCATCCGCCAGGTCCGTGCCGATGGTCTCGCCTTCGCGCCAGATGCCGGCGAGCTCGATGTCGTAACGCTCCCGGAAATTCAGCTCGCCGACCGTCTTGCCTGCGAGCCGGCTGCGCGGGTCCAGCGTTGCATCCATCAGTGTCAATCGTTCTGACTCGAATGCGCCGAGATTCGGCGACACCTTAGTGTCGATTTCCAGTTCCTGTAGTCCACGCAGAACATCGAGATCCTCGGGCCGTCCCTCGATCAACAGCAAGTCACCGCCGGCCAGCAATTCATCACCGCGCGGCATCACGTGCAATTTTCCATCTCGAAAGATCGAAACGATGCGGAAATCGAACACGTCTGCAAGCCGACTCTTTCTCAGCGTCACATCGGCGAGTTCGCTGTACTTTGGCAGGCGGACGACAAACATGCGCTCATCCGCTTTGTATTGCTCTTCCAGTTCGTCGCCGGACAAGATCTGAACTTCGGTAAAGTCCTCGAACTTGTCGAGGCCGGCAATTTGTTCCACTTCGCCCTGAACCAGCACCTGATCGCCGGCACGAATCGGGACGTACGCCAGGTTCGTCAGTCGATACTTGTCCCGACGATGTATTCCAACGACGCTGACACCGAACCTCGTTCTGAAAGCCGCGTGTCGTATTAACTCGCCAACGAGCGGTGAGCCATCTGCGATTCGAATTTCAGCGTAGGCGATTTTGGAGGCGACCATGGACTTCAGAACCGGTGCCTCGCGCTCGATCACGAGACCGCTCAATCTCTGCAATTCCGTAAACTGATCCAGTCTCCCCTGCACGAGAATCTGATCGCCGGCACGCAATACGGTCTGCCGGCTGGGCAAGGTCTCGCTTCGTCCGAATCGAACCAGCGCGAGAGTGATCAAACCGGTCGAAGCACCGATACGCGTCTCGGCCAGCGTTTTGCCGACCAGCACAGAATCGACCGGAACCCGCATCATGAAAGTTCGCTCCTGCAATTTGTAGCGAGATCGCAGGCTTCGCTGACTGCGGTGCTTGCTACGTTCGGCGCGGGTCTTCGGCAACATCAGCCGCCCGATAACTGCGACGAAAATGACGCCGACAATCAGCACTGCGCCGCCGATTGGCGTGAAGTCGAACATTGCGAATGGCTCATGACCGTTCTGTGTCAGTGCTTCGCTGACAAGCAGGTTCGGCGGCGTGCCGATCAGGGTCATCAGTCCACCCAGTAATGTCGAATAGGCCAGGGGCATCAAAAGTCGTGATACCGGCAGCCGCGTGCGTCGTGCGATATCGACGACAACGGGTAACATCAGGGCCGCGACGCCGATATTATTCATAAACGCAGACAGAACGGCGGCCGTAATCATGATGACAATGATCATTGGAATCTCGCGTCGTCCCGCAAGCCGCATGACTTGGTGGCTGATTACGTTGGCGATACCGGTGCGCGTCAGCCCCTCGCTCAGTATGAACATTGCCCAGACGGTGATGACGGCATTGTTGCTGAAGCCGGCAAATGCCTGAGAGGATGTGACAAGCCCGGAGACTGCGAGCGTGCCGAGCACGAGCAGTGCAACGAGATCCATTCTGATGATTTCGGTGACGAAAAGTATCAGCGAGACGGCCAGAATGCCGAGAACGATTGCGATCTCAAATGTCATTGTTTTGTGTGTGGGGACGTACCACGCTTATGCTCCATTTATACACGACAGGAGAAAAAATGTATCAGGCGCGAGCCGAAGGGCGTTCTGCCGGACATCGGGTGCGAAGGGTCGATTATCGCGTCACAGAATGGGGCGATCCGCGGAGCCCGCTGCTCGTGTATTTGCATGGCTGGGGCGATACCGGCTCGACATTTCAGTTTGTCGTCGATCAATTCAATGAGGACTGGTTTGTTATTGCGCCGGACTGGCGCGGTTTCGGCGAGTCCAGGTGCGAGGCTGAGTCCTACTGGTTCCCGGACTACCTTGCTGACCTCAATGCGATCCTGGAGATATACAGCCCGGATGCCCCGGTTCGACTCGCCGGCCACAGCATGGGTGCAAATGTCGCGTCACTGTATGCCGGAGTTATGCCCGAACGCGTGTCGGCGCTGATCAACATAGAAGGATTCGGCCTGCCGGCCAGCAATCCTGCAGACGCCCCAGCGCATTACCGAAAGTGGCTAGAGGCCGGACGAACACGACCGGCATACTCGAGCTACGAGTCCCTCGAAAAGCTCGCGCACAGGATTATGAGTCGCAGCGCCGGTCTGGATGAAGAAAAGGCTTTGTTCGTCGCCGATAAATGGGCGGCCGTTCATTTGGACGGCATCGTCCGAATCAAATCGGATCCCGCACACAAACTACCAAACGCAATACTTTATCGGCGCGAGGAAGCAATGGCCTGCTGGAGCAAAGTGACAGCGCCGGTTCTTGTCGTTATCGGTGCCGATACGGACCATACGCGCTATCTGAAATTCTGGACGGATAGCGACAGCCGCCCGTTCAACAAGCAGGAGACGGTCACAATCGACGGTGCCGGGCATATGATTCACTTCGATCAACCGGCCGCCCTTGCCGCGGCGTTAGAGGAATTTCTACCGCGCAGACGCCAGAAAGACTTGTAAATCCATCCAGTACTGTATAAAAATACAGACCTTTCTCTGGAGCGATCATGGGCCACGCGGCGGAGCTACAAACGGACTATCTCGAAACGCTGAACCCTGCACAGCGCCAGGCGGCTACCTGGGGCAGGACGGCACAAGACGGACCCGTCGAAGCGCCCCCACTGTTGGTCATCGCCGGCGCCGGCACTGGCAAGACGATGACCCTGGCACACCGCGTGGCACACCTGATCATTCAAGGTGTCAGCCCGGAGCGCATCCTTCTCCTGACATTCACGCGGCGTGCGGCCCAGGAGATGAGCCGGCGCGTCGAGGCAATCGTTCGCCAGGCAATAAGCACAGCCAACGGACCGCCCGTTTCGAAAAGCATTTTGCCCTGGTCAGGAACATTCCATGCCGTCGCGAACCGCCTGATCCGCCAATACGCCCACAATCTCGGACTCGATCCTGGTTTTTCGGTGCTCGATCGCGGCGATTCCGCGGACATGATGGACGTCATCCGGCATGAGCTACATCTATCGAGAAAGTCACGACGATTTCCAAAAAAAGATACCTGTCTTGCAATCTATTCCCGTTGCGTGAACACGCAGAAACCATTGCTCGACTCCCTGAACGAAACATTTCCCTGGTGCGCCGACTGGGAAGAAGATCTGCGAAGCCTGTTCCGGCACTACGTTGAGCGAAAACAGAAGAGCCAGTCACTCGATTACGACGATCTGTTGCTTTACTGGAGTTACCTCGTCGCCGATACAGAACTGGCGCAGGAGATCGGCTCATGGTTCGACCATGTGCTCGTTGACGAGTATCAGGACACAAACCTCCTTCAGGCCGATATTCTAAGAGCCATCAAGCCGGACGGATCCGGCCTTACGGTCGTTGGCGACGACGCACAGTCGATCTATTCGTTTCGTGCGGCGGAAGTCGAAAATATTCTGAACTTTCCGGATCAATATATTCCGACAGCCAAGGTCATAAGCCTCGAGGAAAACTACCGATCGACGCAGCCGATTCTGGATAGCGCAAATTGCCTGATCGCGGAAAGCGAAAGGCAATACAGGAAGAACCTGTTTTCCGCAAAGAAGGACGGTGCGAAGCCGGGCTATATAACAGTCGAAGATTGGGACGCGGAATCGGAGTTCGTCGTCGAATCTATTCTCGAGAATCGCGAACAGGGCATGCAACTCAAGGATCAGGCAGTTTTGTTTCGCGGTTCGCATCACAGTGACCGGCTCGAGCTCGAGCTCGTGCGGCGCAATATTCCGTACGTAAAGTATGGCGGTCTGAAATTTCTCGAGGCCAGCCATGTGAAAGACATGTTGTCGATCCTGAAGTGGGCGGAGAACCCGAGAAACCAGGTTGCGGCTTTTCGTGTACTGAAACTGCTGCCGGGTATGGGCCCTGCGACCGCCGCGCGATGCTTCGATCACCTGAGTGCCGGCGAGTTTCTTTTTGCATCGCTTGGAACAATTGCGCCGCCTCAGGCTGCGCGAGAGGGTTGGCCGTCATTTTGTGCCCTGATGGAATCGCTGTCGTCAGCAGAGCTCGCCGACCATGCATGGCAGGGTCAGTTGGGGCACGCCAGACGCTGGTATCAACCATATCTCGAACGCCTGTACGACAGTCTCGAGACACGCGAAGCTGATCTCGAACAACTGGAGCAGATTTCGGGCAGGTATCCGACCCGGGAGCGATTCCTGACAGAGCTGACCCTGGATCCGCCCGCTGCTGCCGGCGACCTCGCGGGCGATCCGCTGCTCGATGAAGATTATCTGATCCTCTCGACTGTTCATTCTGCGAAGGGACAGGAATGGGATGCGGTTTTTGTGCTCAACGTGTCAGACGGAAATTTTCCGTCCGAATTCTCGACCGGCAAACCTGAAATGATCGAGGAAGAACGGCGGCTTTTGTATGTTGCGATGACACGAGCGAAACAGAAGCTGCAGTTGATTACGCCATTGCGCTATCACGTAACACAGCAACACCGCAGTGGTGACAAGCATGTCTATGGCGCCCGAAGTCGTTTCATTACGGACAATCTGATGCAAACGATGCAAGCCGGATTTCACGGTCGCAGCGAATCGTCGTCTAGCCGCCTGCTACCACGCAGCAACAAACAGCTTGACGTGAAAAGTCAGCTCAGGGATATGTGGTAAGGCTGCTATCGGTTCAGACGGCAACCGATAGCAGCCTGTCACAGCGTTGAATATCAGCGTGGTTGAATGAGCGCTTTTGGCGAGCGCAGACGGAGGCAGAAATCCTAGCCGACAAATCTATTTTCGGACGCCTGCGGGTCAGTTCCTTTATCAGTCGGACAGACAGATACTTACTTTGTCGAATATTCGTCTGTAACCGATCATTCGGTACAAGCGATTCGCGATAGGGTCGGAGATATCTGCGAATAGCAAGCAGAATCGACGGCCGGCATCGAGCATCAATTGACTGACGGATGCGACCGCGACCGTGGCGTACCCTCTGCGGCGGAAATCTGGAGTAGTGTATACACCGGATATCCTGATGCTGTTTGGAGTCACCCCGGATACAGCGACAAGCGAACATGGTCCCTCGTCGTCCCATAAGTACAATGAGCCTGTTTGAACTCTCCGTTCAAAGAACGCGACGACATCGACGGATGTGCTGATGTCACGGGCGAAATTCGGCGCCCAGGCGCGCACAAGGTCAAGATCAGATGAGTCCGCCAGCCGCAAAGTACCCGATGCCGGTTTTCTCGGGGTGAGGACTCGTTCAAGAGCGTACCAGTGCCAACGAGATGCGACGGCCCACGGACCACCACCGCGACCTTTCCAATGACTTGCAAAGGCCGTCACCTCGTTTTCCATCCCGGTCACTCCGGGAAGCGTCTGGTAGAGTGTCGCGACATCAGCCACCAGTAAAGGTATGGCGTCACCCGGGACTTCTGAGAGGATTAGCTGGTCCGGTGGTGCGCGGACTGCACATCCGACAATGCCTGCTTCTGTTTCAATGGTTGCCAGGTAGAATGGCGATTCAAAGGGGTGGTCATTCTTGACGAGCAAATGCGCAACTGCCAGGATTTGGCTGTTCTTTAATTCCGAATGAAGCAGCCATTCCTGGCTACGGTCAAGAAATAGCTGTGGATCGGTATACCTGCGAATCCGCACTCTGCGACTCTAAGCCGAATCGATGCGCGCACACTACGTTTGGTTCTAATGAACGTCAAGGAAATGTGTCTCGCGGCAAACGAAATCTGGATTTCGGGCCAATTGAACGGCCACTAGCGACCGAATGTATGGACTCCCTTTGAGATTTGGTCGACTTCCAAGCCAGGGACTTGGGTTAGAGGAGTCCATTCATTTGGTCGATATCCGCTGTCGCCGTCATAGCGTCGAACCGATCGCTTTCGTGGTGAAAGCCGCTATCAAAACGAGGTTGTCCTGACGGTGTCTGTACGGCCTGGTCTGGCTTATTGCGATTAGTGCCAGGCGCCGATGATCACGCCCATAATGGCAAGAAGAACGACGTTGTAACCTGCATTGATCATGAACAAGCGCAAGGAGCGCTGTTCGAACAGGTAAGTCACTCCATATGCGGTTGCAAGAAAACCAATACCAACGACCAGGCCGGTGTGCAAGCCGCTCAACCAGGTACTTTCGGATCCAAGTAGTGTTGCCAGCGTCATTGCGGCGATGAGTTGCAATACAAACGCCCCGCCAAATGTTTTCGGCATGTTGGCACTATTTGCATCTTCTTCTGTAAGGCCAACATCCTGCATCCATGCACTGCCAAACAGGCCTTTGGCGTACCAGGCACCACCAAGCACAAATGCGGTGACAGTCGCAACAATGATTGCCAGCCAATTGAAATCGGCAACGATATGACCGAAATCCATGGTGTCTCCTTTCTTGGTCTTGTTGTAGGACCCACGCAGTTTAGCAAAGCTAACAGCTATTATCTGATGTACTGTGGCCATATGCAGACCATTGATTTCGCCCTGGTTTCGGGTGATGTCACAGAAAAACAACGCGGCAGCGGACTGTCCTTTTTTACGTGAACTTTGTCACAATCGAAGCGGCCTAATTGATATATATGTAGGGTAGATTGCTCCCGCTGGGAGAGGTGAATAGGGTAATGGCGTCGAAAGCAGCAAGCGATCGCGTCGTTCGGGTTCACAATCTGCGTGATTATTTTCGTGAATCGATCGATGCGGCGATGGATAAACAAGGGGTTGATGTTGATCCCCATGCTGCACACTACGTCGTAAATTTGCTCACCCTGTTTGCGCGATCCGAAGACCTCTACGAAGAACACGACGAAACATACGGTCTCAAGCCTCTGGCGCTGATGATGGTCGATGCAGCAGATGCATCAAATCCCGCTCAACGTAGCTTTTCCCTGCAGCGTATCGGCGACGTCGCTCTGTTTATTGCAGGCTTTTTCGCCGACAGTCTGCAGCACAAAATCGTCGATCTCGACTACTACATCTATATGGGCGGTACGGCTTACGGCTCGCTCTCCGATGAAATCCGCGGCACTCCTCGCGGGCGGGCACTTGGCGACGTTTATCGCGAGCTTGCACGAAAGTTTCAGCTCGTTGTCGATGTACTCAACGAAGTTCGCGACGGAGCTCGCCGCTCATCCGATATCGACATTCTGCGTACCTACGAAGTCTGGCTACGTACCGGGAGTCGGCGCGCAGCGCAACTGCTGAAGCAGAGCGGTGTCATTCCGATGCCGAATGCAGTCAGTCGAAATAGCCACTGACATAGAATGCTCTCGGCTTTGCAAAAACACTTGTCGGACATCTATCAGGTTGAACCTGGTTACGACGTCCGTGATTTTCTTGTCACCGATCCGTCGCTAGCCAAAGTGCTTGGCGGTGAGGCGCTCATCCCGAACACCGACGAGACCATCCTCCTTACCGAGGACGAAGAAGGCATGGCGTTGAGCGTTTATCTCGACAGCCGGATGCTCGGTCGCTTGGACCGGAATAATCCGATGCACACCCTGCAGACGTCCAGCCTGAACGACCTTTGGACTGTGCTCGAGGGCATCAGCCACTTCAATTACCTGGTTTGGAGCGCAGGTCACGACAGAACGGTTACCTTGCTCGAACTTGAGATGCAGGCGGAAGTGGACAAGTTCATCAGTACCTGGCTGTTGGCGCACGATCAGGATGAATGCGAATTCGCCAATCGGCTCCACGGATGGCTTTTCGATCGCGTTCACTTCAAGCCTGAATTGAGCGAGAGCGAACTCCAGAGATACAAGACCGCCAATGATTACGCGGGGCGGTATTGTCACGGGCTCATGCAAAGATTTCGTGACAACTGCAATCGGACCATGAGTGAGTTGAGGCAATTCTATCGACTGAAACAAACTGACAAGATCAGCCATATCCACTCTCAGGCATACGCCAGTCATTAGCCGCAAAAAAATGGCGGTGGCAAAGCCACCGCCAAGGTACGAACAAACCGCATAAGGGAATTTAGTTTGTCGCGTCTTCCTCAATGGAGGAGGAAACTGTGTGTGGCCAAGAGCCACCTTTCGGTATGTAGTAATTGGATGCCGGCCAATCCGGATTGGTTGCAAACAATTTGGAATAAGCCTGCGCTTATGACGCGCCGGTAGTTTCGATTGAAACTAGATCACTACGCCAGGAACATGGCGTACGCTGGGTTGTCGCTCTCCTCCCAGTGGGCATAGCCGAGTTTCACGAGATGCGCCTCGAGCTCATTTGCTTCGTCCGGCGGCACCTGAATGCCTGCGAGGATTCGACCATGGTCGGAGCCATGATTTCGGTAATGGAACAGGCTGATATTCCAGTCTGTGCCAACGGCCTGCAAAAAGTCCAGTAGAGCGCCGGGCCGCTCCGGAAACTCGAAGCGGAACAGGCGCTCATTTTCGATACCTGATCCGGCGCCGCCGACCATATGTCGCACGTGAAGTTTGGCGAGTTCATTGTCGCTAAGGTCCTCGAGCGGATAGCCGAGGGACCTGAGCTTGTCAATGAGTTCCTGTCTTTCGGCGTGCCCGCGACGGAGCTCGACACCGACGAAAATGTGCGCCTTGCTTGCATCGCTGTATCGATAGTTAAACTCAGTAATGCTGCGCCGGCCGAGTGCCTCGCAGAATGCCCGAAAACTTCCTTTTTCCTCGGGAATCTCCACAGCCAGCAGCATTTCCCGTTGTTCGCCGACTGCAGCACGTTCCGCGATATGGCGAAGGCGATCGAAATTGACGTTCGCGCCGCAATTAATGACGACAAATGTCTCGTCCCGGGACTCCTTGTCGGCAAGATACTTTTTCGCACCTGCGACGGCCAGCGCCCCGGCCGGCTCGACGATTGAACGCGTGTCTTCGAAAATATCCCTGATCGCTGCACAGATCTGATCCGTGTCGACCGTCACTATGTCGTCGACCCATTCCTGGCAGAGGCGAAAAGTTTCGTCGCCGACCCTGCGGACGGCGACGCCGTCGGCGAATATGCCGACGTGATCGAGAACGATGGGCTTGCCTGCCGCGATCGAGTCTCGCATCGCCGCGGAATCTTCCGGTTCGACGCCGATAATCTTGATATCGGGATTTTCAGCCTTCATGTATACGGCGATGCCGGATATCAGACCGCCACCGCCGATTGGAACGAATACTGCGCTGATCTTTTCGTCAGTCTGGCTAAGGATTTCCATGCCGATCGTACCCTGTCCGGCAATAACGTCGGGGTCGTCGAACGGATGAATGAATGTCAATCCCAGTTCTTTTTTCAGTTTCTGCGCATGCGCGTAGGCGTCGTCATAAGTATCACCGTGAAGTATTACTTCACCGCCGAGCGATTTTACGGCTTTGACTTTTATGCTCGGCGTTGTAATGGGCATGACGACAACCGCCCTTACGTCTTTTCGTTTTGCCGCAAGCGCCACACCCTGCGCGTGGTTGCCTGCAGAGCTGCATATGATTCCGGCCTTCAGAGTTTCCTGTGACAGCGTCGCAAGCTTGTTATAAGCACCCCGCAATTTGAACGAAAAAACCGGCTGCAAATCTTCACGTTTCAGCAAGATTCGGTTGCCAAGGCGTAGAGACAGGTTGCTGGCAAGTTCTAACGGGGTCCTGGTCGCGACGTCGTACACGACTGCGTCCCGAATCAGCTGCTGATAGTCGGCTGCCGTCATTTCCTGCGATTTTCTTGGCATTGCTTTCATCGAAATCGAAGGTTATCGCATACGGACGGATTTCTGCGAAATATCTGGCAGAAATGGGGCAGATCGCGGTGAAACTGGCGTGGCACCTCGCGCCGGATACGTGCTTCGATTTAGCCGATCGCCATAACAGGGAACGTGGGCCGGAAAATGTCTGAGGCACAGGATGTGACTCTCTTCAGAAGACGCTCGGTGTCGGCCGTGCGGCGTCGATTGCTCGGCCAGGTCTGTATTGCTACGCCACCGGGCAGTGGCGCCACACTTCTCGTTGCAATGCTTTCCCTGATGATGCTCGCGCTGGTCACCTACGCCGTCGAAGTGCCGCAGCGAACCAGGGCGATCGGTGTTCTCATGCCGGCCGGCGGTCTCCTCAAGGTAATCGCGACGGAGGCCGGCCAGATCACGCAGGTTGCCGTAAAGGAGGGCATGTCTGTTACCGAAGGGCAGCTGTTGCTGCGAATCACCAGCGATCGCAATGCGCCTGGCAGGTCCCCGGTCTCCGAGTCTCAGATTCGGTCCCTCAAAACCGAGCTCGAACTGATGGAACGCGCCCACATCCAGGGACAGGACATGAAGTCTAAGCGAGCTTCCGGGCTGGAAAAACAGATCACGCTCACGGAGGGCCGCATCGACAAGGCGCGGGTCGAGGCCGGCTTGCAGACCAGCCACATCGAATTGCTGGAGCAGCGCTTCGAGCGCATGAGCACCCTTGCTGCAAACGGCAGTCTCGCCGAGGACGTACTGGCTCAGGAACGATCCACCATCCTGCATGCCAGAGCGATTGCCGCCGGTCTCGAACGCCACATGCTGCAGGTCCGCCAGGAGATCAGGACGCTACAAACGCAGCGGGAAGAAATCATCGAAGCGGGCGGACTGGACCAGTTGCGCCATGACATGGCACGCGAGCGCCTGCTGAGGCAAATCGGCAGGGCGGAGATTGAAGCAGGTCGGGTTGTATTTGCTCCGGCCGCGGGAGTCGTCGCAGGGCTAAAGGCCAGGCCGGGCTCCACCAGCCGATTTGCCT
>Ga0255052_10003107_pt1 | contig 11664 bp, 11 predicted proteins | sample JV7_2_21_MG_FD_188632 | JGI IMG/M metagenome (GOLD analysis project Ga0255052, IMG submission 188632) | Seawater microbial communities from Jervis Inlet, British Columbia, Canada - JV7_2_21 | ecosystem: Environmental > Aquatic > Marine > Inlet | place: Canada: British Columbia | collected... | reverse complement strand
CGTAAGATGCGGGAACTCTCAGGACTCGGAAGCAAAAAAATAAATGCCTTTCTCAAAAGTAAAAAAATCCAGAGCAAAATAATTTAATTAAAAACGCATTTTTTTTTGATTGGCTTAATATAAGAGCCGATGAGTAATCCATCATCAGACAAAAACAAGAAGACTCTTGCGAGCTTCCTCAAACTTTCCGGAAAGTTTTCAACCGTCCCACGAGCCAGGGCATATGTTGATTCTCTCCCACAGAATGCCGAGATTCTACAACTTATGAATTCGGCTAGAAAATCTGGAACTTCTGAGCAAACGGCTCACGGAATTAAATCTACTCGCCACGGGGCTATTGCTCGAGCAGTTTCAACTTCTCAAAATGAAGTTCTGGCGAGCCTCAGAGCAAAGTTAATTGCTTTATTTGGCGAACAGCAAGCCAGACAGGAGGATTTGGATGTCCAGAGGCCTGCTCCCAGTCAGTTCGAAATGAATCCCGTGGAACAGCTTCAAACCATTAATCGAGACCCCGCGGACGAAGGTGGGAGACCAGATCAACTCCCCCCTCCTCCGCCGAACGGTGAAGAGAAGCAACCAGACTCAGCAACAAGTGTCCCTCAGCCTTTGGGTGTTGGGTTTCAGAATCTTGGTATCCCCGAAGATACTATTCGACAACAACGCCAGAGACAGATTGAACGAGCATTGCCAGGAGCAAGTCCAGATGTAGTTCAGAACATGGTTAACAACACTGACGATGGGATCCTTGCGGGTCAGCGTGAAGACACGGCCAACGATATTTATGAAGAAGAAAAATCTGAGATTGGTCCCGGGGTTAGAGGACAAGCATCTGGTTTCGCTCCTCCACAGCCAAGCCAGACAAACGTCTCTCAGTTTCTTAGCCAGCTTAGTTCTGGTCGAAATTTGCCACGGGGTCGCTCGAGAGTACCCATCACGAATGAAAATCGCCCACAACAGAGAACAGCTTCGGCGACCAAGCACGTCAATGATAGTTTGGCTGAAGAGGTTAAGGCTGGAACTACGCAACAATCCCGAGCAGATGAAGTTAATGAAATTTGGAATGATGTTCGAACCTTGGAGCAAAAATATCCAGAATTTCAAGGCCGTATCGGATATGTAGCGGCCAGTATTGTTCACCATTTGAGAGATGCCCCTTCAAACGTCATGAGTGCCGTCCCTTGGCTTGCGTACACTCTCATCGCTTATCAGGCGAACAGAGCAATTAATCCTACGCCCCTTAAAGGTAATCCAAATTATGGAGCCATATCAACTTTAATTGGAACATTAGCAACGATGGGAATGACCGCCCCGCAAGGAATCAAAGATTGGGTTAGCCAGAAACTTGGTTCGTCAGACAAGGCTGAAGCCCGTGCTGATGAAGATCCAGACGCTGACGCCGACGATGGAAATGTCGGAGGGCAAAATAATCAAGATGTACCGGATCCAGGTATTCAAGGTGATGCTCCAGATGCCGCGGCTGGGTTTCGTGAACGATTTGGGATCCCTATTCAAGATATGCCCGCGGATCAAAGGGTAAACCTAGTTGGAAGAGTTCAGGCTGCTTTGGGTGGCGGAGTGGCCGCAGGAGTAGTTAATCAGATTATTGATTATGCCAGGGGGAGGCTGAAATTAGACCCGAGTTCTGAGGCAGCCGTTAAAATTATGAAAAGACTACAGAGGATGATGAAAGAGGAAACAGAAGAGGATAAGGAAAAACCAAGGAAAGAAAAAACTGGGCGTTCAAGGGAAATCCAAGAGGAGCCAATTGAGTTAAAATATGAAGACACTGCTGATCCCAAGGTTGGAGATTTGCGTCCGTCATTTAAAATTTTAGGGACGGACGAAGATACAGAAACGAGTCAGCAAGCCATTATGGAACAATTCAAATTCGCTAATTACAGACATGTAGAGGAAGGCCACGGAAATGGGGCAAATAATCAATTATACTTACAGAATAAGGCCTGGGACAATATGGTCAGGTTTGTGAATAATTTCGTCCCCGCAGTGGATAGACTCAGCAAGCTTGAGGAGTGTAGTCTTCAATCCAGGCCTTCGAATATGCCCCTTAAGGCCGTTGTGGGTGCTAAAAAAATTAATAGAAAATTTCCTAATGGCGATCCAGATCTCTTGTTGAAGAATGCCTACATTCAGCCCGCAGTCGCCCGCCCGGATAATCTCTTTACATTTAATCTTGAGAATCCTAATATTCCATTCAGTAATGTTAATCCTCCTACGACGGACTTTGCGGAATTTAAACAAACGAATAATAGGCTGTACCCAACGGCGGGCACTGTGCGTCCATCAATGCCCCGCACAACCTACAGCAATCCAAGGACTGCCGCAGGGCTTAAGTTTCCAACAGGCAGATATGACACTCAGTCAAGCCTTGAACTCAGACCAGCCCCACCGCTTGTCGTGCCCCGAGAGATGGAGAAAATTCCATGGACAAGCGTGTCAACCGTAGAACGCAGTAAGCCTCAGGATCCGTTTATGAGTGATTTCGGCGGGACTATCAACAATCCTTGGCAAAGCGTCCCGCCCTCATTTAAATCTTTGAGAAAAAAATATTAGATAAGATATAAAATGAGTTTGGTTCAGGAGAACCCCGATAAAATTCCGGATAATGATTTGCTATCAATTGGCAAACTCGAGACAAAGAAAAGTAAAATCAAACAGAATCAGTTAATGAAGGCTGATATCATCCCACGCTTTCCCAGTTCGGTAATTTTCAATGGTAGTTCAGGGAGCGGTAAATCTACTCTGCTGGCCAATCTGTTGAGCAAGAAGCAATTCTACAAAGGTTATTTTAAGAAAAAAAATATTTATTTGATATGCCCGACCGGAAATACGGACGATATGTTTCAGCACATAGATTTAGATGATGGAAACATTTGCGTCGACATCAAGAAGGAAGCCTCTCCATTACTCAGAAAAATTATGGCGAAACAAAAGGAAACAATTGACAGCAAGGGCGTAGATAAGGCTGAGAAGGTCTTAATCATATATGAAGACATTCAGAGTAATACAAAATTTATGCGAAGTTCAGAGTTCCTCAAGACCTTTGTCATGAATCGACACTACAATCTAATGGTATTTCTTTGTGGACAGAGCTTCACCCTAACACCTCGAGCCTGCCGACTTCAAGCAAATAATATTTTTATCTTCGCCCCGACCAATAACGAGCGTGAAATATTAGTCGAGAACTATAGTCCTCCCAAGATGCATAAGAAAGATTTTGAAGCCATGATAGACCACGCCACCAAAGAGCCTTATTGTTTCATGCATGTAAACAAGCGTGTTGGATTTAGTAAGAGATATCGGAAAAACTTGGGCAGAATAATTAATTTAGCAGAATAATTTATTTCATATAATATAAAAAAAATGGCAGGATCAGTTATAATGAATCAAACAGATTTCTCTGATATGGGTAGAATTATTCCCAAAATTGTAGAAGACCAAATCATTGACCCAATCATGAAACGGGGAACCAAACCAGATTTCGGGCGAACTGGTGATCATCGCCACACTGAAACTGAGCAAAAACCAATCCCAGAGGAAACTGAGACAAGTGCTGAGAATCCCGAACAACAAGAGCAGATGGCAATGCGTAGTGCTCGTTCAGCATTTGCGCCAAGACAGGCGACCCCAGCCGTTCAAATTTTTACTCCTCTCCCCAGTTTGCCTCTAGGTGGTTTCAGATTAGATGACGGGAGCAAAACCCAAAACTTTATCGGACTCGTCGCCCGTTCGAATGCGAGCTATCTCCAGTATAAAAATCGCTTCAATGCGATTCCAGCGGGTTCTATTCCACAGCAAAGAGCCCTGGATCTCTTACCACAGTAATTTATTTAATTTATTTAATTTATTTAAAATTTTTTTTGTTTCCCGTAATATAATTAACAAAGCGGTTTAAATCAGTAAATTTAAACTAATCATGGAAAGTGATATGGCCACCGATGTCTTTCAGCAAAGAAGTTTGAATGGGGTCGAATACGAATCCCTACCAAGCACTTCTATCGCTGTGTCAAGAACTGCTGAGCGTCAGTTCTTTCAAAAGAACCAATACAGACCTCTTGAAGAAAGTTTGATTGACCTTAATACGGGGGCAAAATTTATAAACTGTCGCCGTAGTTATCTAACTTTCAGCGTCCAATTGTCCAGGACAAACGATGACGGCATGGGACTCGCTAATACTCCTGCTGGTGGCTTCGGTAAGGGTTCTGTGGCCAATCTTATTCGCCGTGTAGTCGTTACGACTCGGTCTGGTGTTGAACTCTGCAGAACTGAAGATTACAACATTCTGTCCGCTAAAACTATGCGATATGGATGCTCTCGCGAATACCTTGAACAATTTGGAGAACTTATGGGTTATTCTCCTTCTCTCGCTTCTACCACTGATGAATTTACTGGGACTGCTCCTACGCAAGGTGCCACGAGTCTCTCGGCCAAACGTCAGTTTATCATCCCGCTTGATCTTCTATCTCCCGTTTTCCAGGGAGATGGAAAGAGTTTGCTTCCTCCTCAGGCCGCAGCCGGTCTCAGAATTCAGATTACTTGGGAATCCAGTGCCCGTGGTCTTCTTCAGGACGCTTCGACAACCGCCCCCGATACTTACCTAATCGATGACATCTCCGTCATGGCTTCGACGACTATGATGGTCGATGCTTGGCAGAAGGCTCTTAACGAGGAATCCGCAAGTGAAGGTTTGACCTACACCTTCCCGACTTGGTATAACACCGTCAGCACGCTCCCCGCCGCCACTGACCGAATTAATATTGAACAGCGTAAGGCTGTGGCTCGTGCCTTGAAAGCATTTGCTGTATACACTGTAGGAGCTGACAGTATTGCGACTGACAACATGGCATCTGAGGATTACACCTGGGATCGCGTAGAATGGCGTCTAGGCTCGCTATACCCTACACAACAACCGATCGTAAATTCCGCTGAGGCATATTTTGTGGCTCAGAACGCCTGGGATGGTGGTGTTCTTAATTGTAAGAGTGGTATCAACGCCGTTTCATTCCGAGCCTTCGAAGGGAAAGAATCCATCGCCGCCGTTACCCTCGAACGATCTGATATTCGGATCAACGGAGTGCTTAACATCAGTGGTTTGGCCACGAATAACTCCCGTGTCTTGTCTGTTGATCTCAAGTTGGCAACTCCAGCAGGAGCTCAGGGACGAGTATATACTTTCATGCAACATGTCAGTCTCGCGAAATTTTTCATGGATAATACAAGTCTCTCAATTTAGAGTTTCAGAGCAAATGGAGCGTCTCAGAGCAAAAAACTTCTTTGAATTTTCTTGCCGTAGCAAACTTTGAAAATCTTAAAAACATTTACAGGGCAAAAAAAACTTAAACTAAAAATCTTATTCGCCAAAAAAAATATTTAAGATTTTCTTTTTTTTTTCTCAATCAGTCATGGGCATAAGCACCGACCGGTACGAGTCTCGTAACCACAGTTAAATTATTTTGTTGAAGGTCAAGAGTTTCACCGGCACGGGTACAGATTGTGAAATCAATTGAGTTGAGTCCCTTGGGATTCTGGAACATAATCGTGTCTAGTTCGTGATCCAGGCTCCGATAAGAAACCTCACCGCCAAAGGGAACAGTTATCGGAATCTCGGTAACAATATTTACATTCTCACCATCATTGCTTGAAGCCGCGGCATTTGCTCCAGCAATCGCATTGGAACAGAGATATACGACGCTCAGTCCTGCTAAATCTGGAAGGTACTGGGCTCGTTGATTCAAAGGCGTGGTAATAAGATCTTCAGAAATCCCCAAGACATCGGCCAAAGCATTTCCATTTTCCTTGCTGTAGATGATTAGTTGAAAAGCAGTAATATTTGTGAATTCAAAATATGTGTTCTGAGCGGACGGGGCTCCCGCTGGGCTTACAACCAAAGCACATCCAATACCGGCCACCAATGTTGACATTTCTGTGTTCAGATACGTCGCGAGGGATGTCGCATTCCACCAAGCCACGGGGACTTTAATCTCGTAATCTGTTAAATCATATCTGAACCTAAAGGTTTGATTCCCAGCAAAGATATTTGGAAATACGTGCTTGAACGACACACTTTTTACAACTACAGCTTTTACATTTTGTACAAATCCTGCGTTGCCAAGACTTACAGAGAAGCTGGAATTAGATTGGCCGACATCACGATCTGCCGAACTTATCCTGAGGAGTTTGCCGCGATGGGCTCTACTTGAGGGCATTCTCAATTTTAGTTTTATATTATACAAAAGATTTTTTTATTTCCATTAATATAATAGTTTAAATTAATTGATTTAAACAAATTCAAAGAAGTTTCTTGCCAATGGACATCTATGGTGGATCTCTTGAAAATAATTTCTCAGGAGAGGTTGACATTTCCGGCGACCTTGTAGTCTCTGGCGACGGAACCTTTGAGAACATTACGGTCACAGACACCGCAACGATTTCAACATTGATTACCGAGCAAGAGCTGAAAGTTGTTGACCCAATTATTCTTATGGGTAAAGACAATCCCGCAGACAATGTAAATCTGGGAATCCTTGAGGAATACACAGACGGGACGAAAAAGTTTTCAGGATTGCTCAGAGATAGAACTACAAAGCAACAATACTTACTGGAGGGAGCAACGCCTGAACCTGGAACAACGACAGACTTGACTTTGCTTCCGAGAGGTCATCTCAATATAGGGAGTCTCACAAACGCAAACTATACTCTGCCTACCGCGGATGGGACGCCAGGGCAGATTATCTCAACGAACGGGGCTGGTGTGTTGAGTTTCACTGCAGACACTGGTGGCACGCTACAGAGTTCATATGACGCTTCGGTGGATCCGCAGATAACGACAACTATCGCAAATGATACGCTTGTCTTAAAACAGGGGGTTGGAGTCCCCGCTCCAGTCTTACAAGTTCAAGATAACACGGGAGCAACTATCTTAGAGGTCTCTAGTGGTACAGTATCTATGCCCACAAATGTCGTCAGGCAACAACCTTTGACGGGTCAGGCATTTCAATCTATCCAAGCACCTGGGGCTGGATTCTCGACTCTTGGAGTTGGTCAACTTTCTAACACGGCAACGACATGTTCACTACAGGGTCAACAAGCAAGTGTTACGGTGAATGGTTCAACTTCGTCTGATCTATTTCTAATTTCTGGTACTGATGAATATAAATTTGAAAATCTGGCATCCAATGATAAACTGATTTTGGAAAAAAATGATGTCGTTAGAGTAAGCTATGAAGCCACAGAGACGAGCTTCGGTCCAGATGGATTTGTGGTTTTGCGGGACACGGGCGAATTGGAATGCAAAGACTGCCTAGTCAAGTCTTTCAATCCAACGATTCAATTTGAAGGAAGTTTATCAACATCACAGAGTCTTATTAATCTTGGAACGCCAGCGAATACTCAGAATGCCTTCATCCAGCTATACTCCAATACTGCTTCAGCTATTGATCTGGCTTCGGAAAAGCGAGCGTTCTTGCGATGGGGGAATCAGAATGTACCGATTGATGAGTTCTGTATTGAGAGGGACTTTAACGTCGGCGTTGGCGATGTAGAATTCATTTTCAGACCGTTTGGGGGAGCAACAAAGAGAATTCCAATAACTATACCAATCTCTGGGGATGAAGTTAAAATTAACAAATTGGATGTCAACGGGGCATACACGCTACCGACCGTAGATGGAACGGCAGGGCAGTATCTCGCCACAGATGGATCTGGCGTCGTTACTTGGGAAAGCCTTCCCGAATCGTCATACGGGGAGCAATACTTTTCAGGCAATACCACAGTGACCGCCCTGCCCGTCCAGAATCAATTTGAAGATATCCTTGGGACTCGCATAGCGGGAGATCTGAAGGATTTCACACAACAAGCAACGACGCTGACCTACACGGGAACTGAAACCAAAACGATGAAATATTCATTCAATGCTGGGATAGAGCTGGATGACGGGAAGGCAGATGATTTCGAGATCGCAATTTTTAAAAATAATATCCAGCTGCCAGAGGGCGTGCAAGCATTCAGTCTCGACGACACGAATAACTTTCCGCGTAGCATCAGCACGAGTTGTATAACTGAGATGGCGACCAACGACACGATAACAGTGAAAATTCGATGTACGACGGATAATGAGAATGTGATATTTCTCAGTCTGATGAGCAATGTAGTCTCAGTCACTTCGGGGCAAGGCGGTGGCGGCGGAGGCTCAGGGACGCTCCAGGACGCGTACAATCTGAGTGTCAGCCCCGAGATTACGACAGATGCGGGACAAGGGCTGACTCTACGCTCAGGCGGGGCATCGGCGTTCGAAGAAGTTCTTAAAATTCAAACAAGTGCGGGAACTCAGACAGCCAGCATTACGGCATCGGGGATCGCAAATGTTAATATAATTAATGCTACTGGAAATAGTGTTCTACAGGGAGGTGTTAAGATTGGAAACGTACTTGCTACTGAGGATTACGACCTTCCAGTAAATAATGTTGGAGCATCTGACGGAGATATTCTTAAGTATGATCTGGCGTCAAGAACTTTACAATTTTCAACACCATTTGCGTATGCTAGAACGACGCAGGCAGTAATCTCTAATAATGCTCTTGAGCTCGCTTTGACGGATACAGGGAATCCAGATTTGGTAATCCCAGGAGGAACACTCAAGGTGGGTGATGCTTACAGGATCACAAGCACAGGGCAATTTAGAAATGGTGGAATCTTGGACAATGCGACATTCAGAGTGAGAATGCAACCACTTGGTCCGATAGTTTCTCAAATACTCTTCGGTGCCGTAGCAATTGGATCTCCCCAATATTATAAATTAGAAGTTCTCCTAACAGCACGAACAGTGGGCGGGAGTTCCACGTTTGCCCAGACTATAAGTTTCTTCGTAAATAACCAGACAGTCGGATCTAGTTCAGCACCAGTGAGTACATTCAATAGTTTGGTTGATATTCCATTCGCGGTATCCGCTCAATGGAGTAATATCGGCGTAAATAATATATTGACGCAACAACAGCTAACCATTGAGAAGATTGCTTAGCTAAAAAAATAATTCCCAGGCAAAAAAATCTAAAAGTTTAAATCAAATAATTTAAACTCTTGCTTATATAGAAGCAAAGAGCTACAAGACAGAGAGCCTAGGTCTCTTGTCCAGATCTCTTACCATGGAAAAAAATCTCAATATGACTCAAACCAAGTGCCTTGTGAAATTTGATGGGAGAACCTTTAAAGTTAAAGTTCAAGATCCCTGCAGCGTTGCCTCTCTACAATTGAAAATCCGAAGATTTCTAAAATTAAATGAATTTGAAAGCATATTTTTGTTCTTCGAAATGGGATATTTTGGCAAACAAAGGCTTTTTAGTGGAAGTCGGCTCGTCTCAGAAATTATGAAACAAAATTATGGGGCTGAATTTCTTAATATCACGGCTTTGAAGGAAAATACCTTTGGCAGTTTGGATCGCCGGTTCCTAAATGCCACAATAACCGAATTGGCGAACTCAGGGGCTTGGACATTGAAAGTAAAATATTCGTTCTACAATCTTTACGAGTACAGCGATATTTTCGTCTATAAGTCTCAGCAAGAGTGTGAGCGGAAACTTCTCGTTGAACGATGCCACGGGTATTTGAAAATTATTGATAAAAATTCTAACACGGTCAATATAGAACCAGTGGAGTAAAATGGGAAGCATATATTCTTATTTTTACCCAAAGCCAAAGCCAGAGCCAGAGACCAGCGTTGATCAAGTGCTCATGCGAAGAGCCCCGGGGGATCTCTCGCCCTGGGAAATCGAAGACATGATCCGAGTTGATAAGGAAGCCAGGCGTGGCAAAGAGACCCACGCATTAGAATTCATGCGAGAACCGCGACCGATATCAGATCCGATACCAATTCCCGCGACAAAAAAAAATATTTCTTGTCATATAAGATGTGTAAAAGATACAGCCATTCGATGATCTACGATTGTAAATGCGTTGAGGGGTGGAATAAGTCGCCGAGGATAATCAGAAACTTCTCAGAAGCCGAAATAGATCTTCTGTTGAGCCCAGGCAAAAAAATTGAATATCGAAGATATCACTACTGGTGTTCGTATAAGACTGAGAAGGTCATACACTGTAATGCTTGCTTAGATTCAGAGAAGTTCTTATCCAGAAATATGGACAAGGCTTACCAAAGATTTTAATGGAGATCCATGAACCGCCACCCTACGTATTGGAAATAGTCGGCCTTGTTCATTTCAATCTCATATTTCAATTCGTCAATGAGACGGCCATAGTTTCGCCGTACACTCGCTTCTGACGGCATTATGTAATCTGAGACCTCGCCAACCAAAGTTTTCGGTAAGAAAATAAAATTCATCGGATATATTATAGCAAGAAATATCTTTTAGATTTTTTTGCATGGGAATTTATTTCTGGATAAAAATCATCGGATATATTATAGTATTTCTTTTGTGATGGAAAGCAAGGCCAAGAGACTCGGGGCGACGAAGTTCGGGAGCAGTAGAGCCAAGGGGAAGCGGTTCTATGTAATATATGGCGGTCGGCGGATCAATTTTGGATTACGAGGCGGGAGCACCTTCATTGACCACCGTGACGAGAAAAAAAGGAGAGCATGGAGAGCGAGGCACAGTAAAATCAAAATGAAAGACGGAAGCCTAGCATATAAGAAAAAGACTCAACCATCGTTCTGGTCGTGGAACCTGCTTTGGTGAGCTATATACTCCTGAGCATCAGCCTTAGCACGAGCCATGCTCTTGTAATTATTTCTGAGAAAGTACTTCCAAGTTGACCCGCCGTCTGAGGATACGCATACAGCAACGTTTGACGTAGAAGGTAAGCGAACTGTGCGAACGAGGAATTCATCTGACATTATAATATAAGAATTATTTTTTAATATGATATAAAATATCCTGACATCCAAACCAACCTGAACTATGCTCGACTTCAAATTTATTAGCAACTCTCCTCATATTACTTGTAAATCGAAATGGGAAGGCGTTGACGGCTACGATATCTACTTCCATTCAAAATTTAAGAAGTTTTTAGTATTCGAACTTTTCGAGGATGTAGTTGTTGGCAAATCCTGTGAGACATTCCTCAGCGTATACGAATTCATTTGTGAGAATGTTCCAAATGTCGAAAATAAGAAGCACCAGAACATGATATTTAACTATCCGACAACCTGGGAACCTCAGAAGCGGGGCAGACTCAAATGGGAAATAGACGAGGGAAATATTTGCAGAGACTCAGTGAAAACTCTGCTCCTCATGCTTTTGTAAGGGCGAGCTTCACCATTAGAGCCAGATTTACCGACAGATATCCTGTACAAACTAGTCAGAGATTAAAATAGACCGCATAAATAAAAAAGTCAAAATATAACTCTTTTTTTGTCCATACAAGAAATATTTTTGATTTCCAATTTTCAAGAAATAATATAATATCCTGAGAAAATTATTGAAAAATTGGAAATGGTAAAATATTCTTACTTGGTCAAAAAACCTCCTGTTTTGTCCCCTCACAATCCTCGCCGTCTAAGCCACGCACAGCCCTGTACCAGCCCGATTAGGATTCTCTGACGGAGTGCAAATTTTGCACCTCGTCAGACCCTCACACAATCCCTCGCAATCCTCGCCGTCTCCCGCGTCTGTAGCCCTGAGCTCGCCCGATTAG
>Ga0255052_10003106_pt1 | contig 11666 bp, 8 predicted proteins | sample JV7_2_21_MG_FD_188632 | JGI IMG/M metagenome (GOLD analysis project Ga0255052, IMG submission 188632) | Seawater microbial communities from Jervis Inlet, British Columbia, Canada - JV7_2_21 | ecosystem: Environmental > Aquatic > Marine > Inlet | place: Canada: British Columbia | collected... | reverse complement strand
AGCTCCGCGTTGACCAGCGCCGCCGCGATGTCGTCGCTCGGGTTCGTCCGGGCCTTCTCGAGGAGCTTGTCCGCGTACATGAACATCTCCGCGAAGGCTTCCTGGGCGCTCCTGTTCTCCATCTTCCGGGGCTTGCCGTCGTCTTGGAGCTCCGGGTCGTCGGACCCGATCAGGCTGTTGCCGATCTCGTAGACGCGGCGGCGATCCTCGTCGGGCACGCCCATCATCTCGCAGATCACCCGCATCGGCAGGATCGCGGCGACCTCCTCCACGAACTCGCACTCACCCTTCTCGATCACGCCGTCGATGATCTGCTTCACGATGTCCTGGATGTGTGGCCGCAGCGCCTGCACGTGGCGCTTGCGGAAGGCCTGGTCCACCAGGGTGCGGTGCTGGCGGTGCCGCGGCGGGTCCATGTTGAGCATGATGTTCCGGATCAGCGGCAGCGACTCGGGGGTCGGGTCCTCCCGCAGGCTGCCCTGGCGTTCCGAGGAGAAGAGCCCGGGGTTTTTCGAGATCCACTTCAGGTCGGCGTACTTCGTGATCGCCCAGAAGCCGGGCCCGTCCTTCTCCTCGTGCCAATGGACCGGTGCCTCCTTGCGCAGCAGCCGGAACCACTCGTGGGGCGTGCGCTGCTCGAAGACGTCGAGGTCGGTGAGGTCGATGTCACTGAGATTCATCGGCTGGGCTCCGTCGTGCCTGCATCAAGACTCGCGCGAGCTTGCTCAGGAAGCGGGTATGGCGTTCGAGGCCCGCGGGCGAGAGCGGGTCGTCGTCGAGCGTCTCCCCCAGAAGCAGGGGCGACAGTGTGAAGTGGCCGAACACGAGCTGGACCCAGGCCGCGATCACCAGCGGGTACTCATCGCGATCCCACGGCGAGTGGGGCTCGCGTTCCATTACCGCCACACCGGTGGCCATGAGTGGGCGGATCCACTCGTGGGCCAGACGCGTCAGGTGGGCTCCGCCGGCCAGGGCCTCATGCTGGATCAACCGCGGCAGCCGGGGGTGCTGCCCCAGGTGCCTCACGATCGCGCCGATGATCTCGTCGGTGGCGTCGATCGTCTGCTCGCTCCCCGCGAACTGCTGCATGAGGTCGAGCAACGGCCGAATGCCGCGATCGAGCACGGCCTCGTAGAGGGCCTGCTTGCCGCGGAAGTGGTTGTAGAGGCTGCCGGGCGTGACGCCTACTCGCGCGGAGATGTCTCGCACGGAGGTGCCGGCGAAGCCGCGTTCTGCGAACAGCAGCTCCGAGACGTCGAGGAGGCGCTCCCGGGTGGGGCCTGCAGCGGGTGTCAGCTGGGCGACTGTCATACTGAACGAACGTTCGTTTACCGCGAAAGCAGGTTCGAAGTCAAGCAGATAGCCCGGCGCCTGGTCGGGGGCGCTGCCGATCGCCCCGGGGCTCCCGTTCCGGGTGACGTGGGGTGGCCGTGTACGCCGGGCCCGATCGAGCGGATCCAGCGTGCCCCTCGCTCGATACTATCATCCGGGATCGTGGCGGAGGCGAAGACCATGCTCGAGCGCGGCACGCTGTGGTCCGCCGCCGTCGAGCGCTCGAAGACGGCACTGCGCTGCGGGGCGCTCCAGCCCATCGCCACCGAGTGCGAGGCGGTCGAGGCGGACGGCATCGACTTCGTCGTGCGCGTTCTCGCCCACCTCGACCGCAAGCACGACGCCCTCGCGGCCCAGCATCGCGACGGGCGCGATCCTTTTCTCCCCTACGACGAAGACCTCTTCGTGGCGGCGGTCTCCGACACGCACGTTTGTCTGTTGAACAAGTTCAACGTGCTGGACCACCACCTGCTGCTGGTGACGCGGGCCTTCGAGGAACAGGAGAGCGGCCTCACGCGCGCCGACTTCGCGGCGCTCGCGGCCTGCATGGCCGAGTTCGACGCCTTCGCCTTCTACAACGCGGGCTGGGTCGCCGGCGCCAGCCAGCCCCACAAGCACCTTCAGCTCGTGCCGGTGCCGATCGGGCTGGGTCCGGAGCGCACGCCGATCGATCCGTGGCTGAGGGAGTCGCCGCGGAAGCTTCCCTTCCGCCACGCGTTCGCGCGGCTCGGGGAGGGCGTGGATCCGTTCTCGACCTACGAGGAGCTCGTGCGCGCCGTCGAGCTCGACCGCGCGCCGCGGCCCTACAATCTTCTCGTCACGCGCGATTGGATGCTCGTCGTGCCCCGCACCCAGGCGAGCTTCGAGGGCGTCTTCGTGAACGCGCTAGGCTTTGCAGGAGGCCTGCTCGTCGGCAGCCGCGAGCAGCTCGAACGCGTCCGCAAGCTGGGTCCGCTCACGATCCTGCGCGAGGTCGGCGAGCCGGACGCGCGGGCGTGAGGGAGCGGGTGATCGGGTAAGGATCGAGAAGGGAGTAGGAGCCATGGAATTCATCGACACGGCGCAAGCGAAGCAGCGTTCGGGCCTGAGGCTCGTGACCGTGGGTGGCGTACCCAGCCCGTGGAGCGAGTCTGCCAAGGGTATTTTTCACGTGAAGAAGATCCCGTTCGCCGGCGTGCGCTTCAACCCCGCTGACACCGAGACCCGGGCATGGACCGGCTGCGACAACGCCCCGGTCGCGCTGTTCGCAGACGAGACGCCCCGCAGCGGCTGGGCCGAGATCCTGCTGCTGGCCGAACGCCTCCGCCCCGAGCCGCGCCTGATTCCCGAAGATCCCGAGCAGCGGGCGCGGTTCTTCGGCCTGGCGCACGAGATCTGCGGCGAGATGGGCCTGGGCTGGAGCCGCCGTGTCGCGGGAGTCCACGACTCGCTCGAGTCCGACGGCAAGGCCGGCTTCCCGAAGGCCATCGCCGGGTACCTGGGCTCGAAGTACGGCTACCGCGGCGACAACGGGCCCGAGTGCCGTCGCCGCGCCATCGACGTGCTGAACCTGCTGGCTCGCTGCCTCGACGGACGTCGCTACTACCTGGGTGACGCCCTCACGGCGCTCGATATCTACTCCGCGGCCTTCATGGGGATCCTCGCGCCCCTCGACCCCGAGAACTGCCCGATGCCCGACATGCTGCGGAACGCCTTCGAGTCGAAGGATCCCGATACGGCCAAGGCGCTCGACCCGATCCTGCTGGCGCACCGGGACTTCATCTACCGGGAACATCTGGAGCTTCCGATCGAGCTTTGACCACGAGCAGGCCGTCGCGCGCCCACAGCTCGAGCAGGGACGCGAAGAGCGGGGCGTCCCCCAGCATGTCTCCCAGCTGTGCCAGCGTCACGCTTCTGGACGCCATCGCCTGCAGGCAAGCCTCTTCGTCTGCCGCCATCGACCGGTGATAGACGTCGAAGCCCTTGCGCCAGACGCGGACGCCGGTGGACTCGCCGGGCTCCGCGGCATCCCCCTTCCAGTGCGCCAGCACGCGAGCGTCGAGCCGCAGCAGGCGGGCGCTGGGGATCAAGCCCAGCGCGAACGTCTCCGGCGCGGACGCTCCCTCCGCCAGCAGTCGCTGGCGCACGAGCGGCACCGCGTCTGCGTCGTCGAACACGTCGAAGCGGGCCCACTCCAGGCGAGCCAGATCCGCGAGCGCGGGGAACGAGCGCTCGAGCGGGTGGCTGCGCAGGAAGCCCGGAAGCGCTCGTCCCAGCTCCCGGAGCGAGAAGTGCCGAGAGGGGTGCGCCAGCAGGTAATCGGTCACCAGGTTGTGGAAGTGCGCTGCGCCGATGCGCGCTGCGACCTTCGGGAAGTCGTCCGCCAGGCTGTCGCGCAGCCGGTAGAAGTACATGTCGGCGTAGATGTCGAGTCGCTCGACGCCACCGAGCCGCAGATCGGAGCGGACCAGGAATGAGAGATCGTCCGACCCGAGGGCCTTGGCGGCGCCCTCGGGCGCGGAGACGAGACGCCAGAACAGCGACTGCACGCCGCGCAGGTCGGGGAAATCCCGCATCGTCAGGCTTCCTGCCGCAGCCGGCGCGCGCGCAAGCTCTCGGCCTCGAGCGTATCCCAATCCGGGATATCCTCGTCCCACTCGATCAGGCTCGCGACCGCTCCGATTCTCCGCGTCGCGGTGCGGTAGAGCTCCCACACCTCATCGCAGACGTGCCGGCTGTGGGTGTCGAGCAGATGGCTACCGCGATCGGTGTGCCCCGCGAGATGCACCTGCCAGACACGCTCGGGCGGCACCGCCGCCAGGTACTTCTCGGCGTCGAAGCCGTGGTTCACGGCGCTCACGTACACGTTATTCACGTCGAGTAGGATCCCGCAGTCGGCGCGCACAGCGACTTCGGCCAGGAACTCGCACTCGGACATGGTCGAGCCCGCGAAGCTGAGATAGGTCGAGACGTTCTCGAGCGCGATGCGCCGGCCCAGGTGCTCCTGGACCGCTCCGACGCGCGCGACGACGTGCTCGAGCGCCTCCTCTGTGTAGGGCAGCGGCAGCAGGTCGTGGGCGTTGTGTCCACCGACCCCCGTCCAGCACAGGTGGTCGGACACCCACGCCGGCTCTGCCCGGACCACCAGCTGCCGCAGGCGGTCGAGGTAGTCGAGGTCGATGGGGTCGGTGCTGCCGATCGACAGGCTCACACCGTGCAGCGCGACCGGATAGTCGCGGCGCACCCGCTCGAGCACGTGCAGCGGGCGCCCCCCCTTGACCATGAAATTCTCGGAGATCACTTCGAACCAGTCGACGCTCGTGGGGCCTGCGAGCACCCGTTCGAAGTGCTCGCGGCGCAAGCCGACGCCGTGTCCGAGGTCGGGAACGTGGGTCACCGGATCCCATCCGAGCGAGGGCTCGGCCCGCGAGCGAGGGCCCGCGGGCCGAGCGCGTCCGTCTCTGGATATTCCTGGGACTAGAGAACCTCGCCACCCTCGTCGGTGCAGGCCTGTTCGGAGTCGGCGCGCACCCAGCCCTTGCCCTTGCAGGCATTCTTGCCCGCGCAGTCGTGGCTTCCGTCGGCGGCAGCGCACGCGCCTGTGCCGTGGCAGCTGTTGATGCCCACGCACTTCACCTCTCCGCCCTCGGCCTCGCCCGCGCAGCTCACACCCGCGCCCATGAGTCCGAGCGCGGCGCTCGCAATCAGGATTCCTCGAAGCTTCATTCACCCTCCCTCGCTATCGGCCCCGTCGTGGAGCACTGTACTCCGCCGGAAGCGTCACTTCACGCCTCCGGGCCGGAATCGGACGATCGACCGCCGCGCCGTTTCTCGCGACGACCCACGGCGCCGGCAGCGAGCCTCACAGCCTCGGGGACGGGTGATCGGCGAGCAGCGCTCGATGAATGCGCTCGACCTGTGGGCTCGCGGGGTCCAGCCGCGCCGCCTTCTCCACCTGAAGCAGCGCAGCCTTTCGCTCGCCGAGACGATTCAGAGCCAGGGCGTAGTTGAGGAGCGCGAAGACGTCTTCGGGCCTCTGCTCCAGCGCTCGCCGAAGGTCCGAGACGGCCAGCTTCGGGCGTTCGACCTGAAGGCGAGCGTAACCGCGATACGCCCTCACGCCGGCTGCCTCCGGGGCGACTTCGAGCGCTCGGCTCGCGATGGCTGCGACTTCCCACGGCAGACCCAGCTCGGACAGGGCTCCCAGGTAGTCTTGCAGCAGATCGAGCGGCCCCAGTCGCAGCAGGGGGCGGCTCGCCAGGTGCAGCCATCGCAGGGGCAGGATCCGGGACTCGACCGCGAAGGGTGCGTGCTCGGCGGAGCGCCCGCTCCCGAAGTACCGGTGCTCCACCGGCGGGGACACGGGCCTCGAGCGCACGAAGACGACCGCCTGGGGGTCGACGTAGGCCATCTTCCAGCGGGAGTCGGCGGCCAGCCACGCGCGCAGCGGGAATCGGGGCCCACGGAGATTGCTGAGAACGACCGTCTCGAAGCCGTAGCGCTGCGCGAGCCGCCGCCACTCCGCGCGCGAAGACAGGGCATCCCGGTACTCGTGCAGGAGAGACAGGTCCAGGATCCGGCCGTCGATGAAGAGCTGTCGATCCGGGTACAGCCGGTGGATGAGGTAGCCACCCAGTCCCATTTCGTTGAAGATCGGCCCGGGCAGATCGTGTCGCAGAATGTACTCCGCTGCGCCGGGACACGTGGATCGAGGGCTGACCGAGAAGAATTGGTCGCCAGACTGTCCTACCTCGAACTGCGCCCGTGATCCCCACGTGGCGACGGCCGTTGCCAGCATTCCGAGGCAGAAGCACGCCGTCGCCGACGCGTGCAGCAGCCTCGCGACAGGCTTCTGCGTCGATCCGGTGGGCCAGCGAACCCGCCGCTGCGCATCGCGGGCGTTGCCCATTGTGACCAGGGCCGCCGTGATCGCGAATCCGGTGAGGAAGCGGACCGCATAGGCGGTGAGAATCGCCATCGTCGAGAACAGGATCAGCCGGGACAGGCGCCAGCGGCTGCGAGCGAGGAAGAAGCTCGCGCCTCCCACGCACAGGAACGCCGCGTAGATCCAGCGCAGGTAGCCGAAGCGGGGCAGGAGGGTGCTCTTCCATTCGCCGATGGGAAGCGCGGTGTCGCCACCCGTCCCCTCGAAGAATCGCATCGCGAACTCGATCAGGGTCTCGACGCGGGTCGCCGCGAGCTGGGGCGCCCCCAGTGACACCGCGACGAGCAGGGGAGCGACCCACAGCGGCAGCTGCCGGGGCGGGTCCTCGCGTTGCTCCCGGGGTCGATCCGACTGCCTCGCTCGCGAGCCGCGGGTCTGCACGATGCCCCCGACGCCGTAGGCCAGTGCCGTCAGGATCCCCAGCGGGTAGCTGCCGTGCAGATTCGACCAGAGCCACTGCGCCATTCCCAGGACGAGCAGTCCTCGGAAGCCGAAGCGGCGACCGCGTTCGAAGTAGAGGATGTAGGCGACCATCAGCAGCCAGCCCGGCAGCTCGGCCTTGAGAGCGAAGCGGTGGCTCGCGGTTGCGACGACGAGCGCGGTGAGCAGTCCGTTGAGGAGCCCGAAGCGGTCGAGCCGCGCTCGCGTGAAGAGGAGCGTCACGATGACGCCCGCGATGAGCGTCCCCGTGAGCGGGAGCGCCCACAGCCCCAGGTCTCGCTCGAGCGAGGCGAGGATCACGGTCCACAGCCAGGAGTGGCTGGTCCACCGGGCCGGCTCCGCCAGCGAATAGACGAACGGATCGTGGCTGGGGATCGCGCCGAGCGCGAGGATGGCCTCACCGCTCGCCAGGTACCACCAGAGATCTTCGTTCCAGAGGTAGCCCAGGGAGAAGCTGGAACTCGTTGCGAGCAGGACGAGTAAGACCGGAAGGGAACGCGAGTCCAGCGGCCCGCGGAGAGCGAGGCTCGTTCGGTCCCGGGGGAAGAGGGACATCGGGCAGTGGTCGCGTCGCTGGCGCTTCTCTAGTCCGCGCTCGCGGTGTCCGACCAGCTGACGTAGATCGGGGACGACCAGGCGCGTTCCTCGGACTCGACGAGGCACTCGTCGTCGCGCGGGGTGCGGTAGTCGCCGTAGCAGGGGTGCGCCTTCACGCAGCGGCCCGACTCGTCGTACTCGCAGCGAAGGTGCCCCGCGTTCAGCGTCGGGCTCGGCTCCTCGATGGCGCGCACGTAGTAGGACGTGTCGCGTCCGGCCCGGGCGAACTCGGCGTCGTCGAACTGGACGGTGCAGCCCACCGGGCTGGGCTCGCAGGGAAAGACGCGCCACGGATCGTCGATCAGCGCGGAGACGGGCTCGCCGGGCTGCACCTGGGGCCGGATGCGGATCACTTCGATGCGCGTCACGAGCTTGCGCTCGTCGGAGGGGTTGAAGCACTCGCCCTGGCACAGCCATTCGAGGCGCTCGGGGTCGAGGGACCGCACGCTGTAGTCCGGACAGCCGGGCTTCTGCCGAAAGGCGCCCACCGCGCGCACCTCGAAGCGCGGCACCTCGCCCGCGCCCATCCGCACCTCGCCGCCCATCGGAACGGCGCCGAAGCCGCCGTCGGGACGCGGGCCGTTCAGCAGGTAGAACCACAGCAGGATGCGGTCGCCGCTGGTGCCGTAGACCTCCCTGCGCTGCATGGCGTCCCAGATCTCGCCGCGGCTGCGGCCGGCCGAATGAACCGCCGCGAGGCCCCCGGTCATGAAGAAGGACGCCTGGCGCTCCGCCTCGAGGGCGCGCAGGCCCCGGCTGCGGGCCTCGGCGATCGTGACCGCACGCGAGCGCGGTTCGGGATCCTCAGGCGCCCTGCCGATGCGCCGCCGCCAGGTCTCGGTCGCTGCGCCGGTGGCGTCCGTGTTGTCGCTGCGGCCGTACTCCTTGTAGCCCGTGCCGGGGCGCGCGGTGTGGTTGTCGCTCGAGGCGATGAAGCCGAAGCGGAAGCGCTTGGGCGTCGGGTCGTCGAAGTTCGAGATCGCGAGCCCGTACTGGGCCGAGCCCGCCGGTCGGTAGTTGAAGGAGGGCAAGAAGCAGTCGGTGCACTGGCCTGCGTCGAGCCAGTCCTCCACCTCGACGCCGGGGACCGTCAGGTGCCCTCCTTGGCCGAGATTGATGGCGTTCTGGCGCGCCTCGGCGGCGCGCTCGGCGCAGTCGGCGGGGTCGATTTCCGCCGCGAGGCAGCGCTCCTCGATGATCTGGCCGGCGCGCCAGCAGGAGGGCAGGTAGTCGGGCGTGGGCTCCGGGCACACGAAGCTGCCGTCGACCGCCACGGAGCCGGCGCGCCAGTCGCGGTACTCCTCGGAGTTGCCGTGGCCCGACATGATCTCGAACAGGAACTGCCGGTTCGGGTCGTTCTGGGCCGAGCTGAGCTGCTTGTCCAGCGTGATCCCCGGCGGCGAGTAGAAGCCCCAGGTGTTGCCGTGGGGGATGACCACGGATTCGAAGCCCCACTGGTCGAGCTTCTCGAAGAGCTCGCCGGGGGTGGTGGTGGACTCGTAGCAGTCCTCCGGAAGCTCGCGGGTGTCGACGCCCTCCTCGCAGACCGGAGTCTGCTGGATCTCCTGGAAGAACTCGACGAAGTCGTAGTAACGCTGGCGATTCGGGAGATCGAGCAGCGGGAGCAGGGCCGGGATCGAGGCTGCGCGGCCGCGCAGGGCGTCGGTGGCGAGCCCCGCTGCGCCGATCGCCCGCGCCGGCACCTCGTCTTCGGCCAGACCCCGGAAGATCACGTTCTTGTGTCCGTAGTGGTCCTCCGGGTACAGCCCCACCTGGCTCCACTCCCAGCCCAGGAAGGCCGCCACGTCCGGATTCTCCGGATCGCCGGCGATGGCGTTGCAGGTGCGGATCATCTCCTTCGTCTCGCGCCACTTGCGGGGCGTCGTCGCCTCCGCGTGGTCGTTGATCGACCAGAAGTCCAGCGCCGAACAGAAGCGCGCGTAGTCGCAGGCCTCGCCGATCGGGTGCGCGCCGAGGCCTCCCATCATGGGAAGACTCCGCACGAACGCGTCGGTGCTGAAGGTCGTGTGGACGTGCAGGTCCCCGAAGAGGATCTCCGCCGTCGGAGCCGAGCTGAGCGATGCCGCCGCGCGCTGCTGCGCTCGCTCGCGCGCCGTTACGACCTCGACCGGGATCCGCGCCTGTGTCGCCTCACCGGGGCCCAGGTGCTGGCCGTAGAGGCGCAGCCACGCGCCCGCCACGTAGAGCGACGCAACGAGGAGGATCGCGAGGGCGACCAGCAGGACGGTGCGGGGGGTGGGGGACATGGGGCCTCCTGGGTTTCGCTCGGCCCCGCCTGTGTAGCGCTGTCCCCGGCCGCCGTCAGGCGACGCTCGGCGAGGACGCGCCGCCGGACGACCCCAGCAGCTCGACGATCTCGGCGCCGTAGCGCTCGGCCTTCGCGGGCCCGATGCCGTGACACAGCAAGAGCTCGTCGCGGTTTCGCGGCTGCATCAGCGCTACGTCGCGCAACGTGCGGTCGCTGGCCACCACGTAGGGCGGGACGCCGCCGCTGCGGGCGACGACCAGCCGCCAGCGGCGCAGCGCCTCGAAGCGTTCCCGGCCGGCAGCGTCGAGATCGGCGTCGGCGGCGGTGCGAGCCGCGTCGCGGCGAGACGGAGGCCGACCGGAGGCCGCGCTGGGTCGCTTCTCCGCCGGCAGCAGGATGCGCGCGGGAAGCTCGGCGCGCATCACCCGGCGTCCGGTGTCGGTGAGGACGACGACCGGACGCTCCCCGCCCTCGAAGCCCACCCAGCCGGCGGTGACGAGGCGCCGCATCAGGCGCCGGTGCCAATCCTCCGAGTGCTCTTTCAGCACACCGAAGGTCGGGACGAGGTCCAGACCGGCTCGCGTGAGGCGCTCGTCTGCGCCTCCCCGCAGCAGCTGGATCGCGGCACCCATCCCGAAGCGGCCGTCCACGCGAGCCACGCCGGAGAGCGCCTTGCGTGCGATCAGGGTGGTGCGCTCGGGGTCCTGATCCGCCTCCTCGCCGAGCCGCGTGCAGACGTCGCAGATGCCGCAGCCCGCCAGCGTCTCGTCCTCGTCTCCGAAGTAGCGCAGCACGGCGTCGTGACGGCAGCTCCCGCCGTCGGCCCAGCGCATCAGCTCGAGGAAGAGGTTCCACTTGTGTTCGACGACCTCGGCCGCAGGGGCGCTGTCCCCGGCTGAGCCCTCGACGAAGAGGCGTCTCAGCCGGAAGTCGGCCAGGGCATGCAGCATCAGGCCCAGCGCCGGCTCACCGTCGCGTCCGGCGCGACCCACCTCCTGGTAGTAGGCCTCGATCGAGCTCGGGGGTCCGAGGTGCACCACGGCGCGCACGTCCGGGCGGTCGATGCCCATGCCGAAGGCGTTCGTGGCCACCACCACGTCGACGTCGCCCGCGTCGAACGAACGCTGTGCGGCCTCGCGCACCTCAGCGCGGAGGCCGGCGTGGTAGCAGCAGCTGCGCCAGCCCCGATCCTCGAGTCGCCTCGCTTCCTCCTCGGCGTTCTTGCGCGTGAGGGCGTAGACGATGGCGGTGCCGCGGGCCGCGTCTGGATTGCCGAGAGCCTCCGCCAGCGCGGCGTCGACGGCGGCTTCGCGCTCCCCACGACCGTGAACCTCGCGCGCGCGCAGGGAGAGGTTCGGCCGCGCGAAGCCGTGCAGACGCTGCGGGGTGTCCGGCGGGAGGCCGAGCCGCTCGAGGATCTCGTCACGCACCACCGGTGTCGCCGTCGCCGTGCACGCGAGCACACGCGAGCCGGGCAGCGCCGCCACCAGACCGCCGATCTCCAGGTAGTCCGGCCGGAAGTCGTGTCCCCACTCGCTGATGCAATGGGCTTCGTCGACCGCGACGAGCGGACACTCGAGGTCTGCGACGAGCGAGCGAAACCCCGGCACGGCGAGCCGCTCCGGCGCCACGTAGACCAGCGCGTAGGCGCCGCTCGCGATCCCCCGCACGCGCTCCCGCGACTCGTGCGGTTCGAGCGTGGACGCCAGGTAGGTGGCCGCGATCCCGCGGCGCTCGAGCGCCGTCACCTGGTCGTGCATCAGCGCGATCAGCGGCGATACGACCAGCGTCGTTCCCGGAAGGAAGCTCGCCGGGAGCTGATAGGTGAGGCTCTTTCCGCCGCCCGTGGGAGCGACGAGCAGAAGTCGGCGCGCTCCGAGAAGCGTCTCGATGGCCTCGCGCTGCCCGGGGCGGAAGCTCCCGTGACCGAATCGCGCGAGCGCGGCGTCGAGGTCGGGTTCCGTCGAATGTCTCACCCCGAGCGGAGGATCGCGGGCGGGGTGTGGCGGCGCAACTCTCGCCGCGACGATCCCGCTGCTCGGCGTTCCCGAGGCTATGCTGGGCGACGCGACGAAGCTCGTCGAGCGGCCCGCGCGCAGCGAG
>Ga0255052_10003105_pt1 | contig 11668 bp, 9 predicted proteins | sample JV7_2_21_MG_FD_188632 | JGI IMG/M metagenome (GOLD analysis project Ga0255052, IMG submission 188632) | Seawater microbial communities from Jervis Inlet, British Columbia, Canada - JV7_2_21 | ecosystem: Environmental > Aquatic > Marine > Inlet | place: Canada: British Columbia | collected... | reverse complement strand
CAAAAAAAGAAAGGCGTCATCCCCGCGCAAGCGGGGACCTCCGTGCGTTTTCGTAATCTCAAAAAGAGTGACCGTTTCAGTATTACGAGAGCGTTTGGAGGTCCCCGCTTACGCGGGGATGACGGTGCCTCTTGCGCAGGGAGAAGGTGAGACCGGGAACCGGTCGAGAGGCTGGCCTGGGCCATGCCAAGTGACAACGACGTTGCTGGAATTCACCCGCATACTGCGGATCATGTTGGTTTTGGTAAGGGTTCAAGCAATTCGCCCGAGTCATCCAGGGCTGGGTAGTCCAGCTCATGGCGGCGGCAATAATCCGCCAGCACCGGGTGCAACCACTCGAAACGTTGCCGGCACAGGCTTGCTTCGTCGAGCCGGCATTTGTCGTACATACCGGCGGCCTGGCGTTGACACTGCGCTTCATACAACACGACCGCACAGGCCACGGATACATTCAGTGACTGGGTAACCCCCATCATTGGAATTCTGATCCGGGTCTCGACAAAAGACAGCGTTGTGTCGCTTACACCAAATAATTCTGTGCCAAGCACCAACGCAACCGGACGCGTGTAATCGACATCGCGGTAATCGACTGCCTGGTCACTCAAATGCGCTGCGACCAGGTTGAAACCCTTTGACTTAAGGTGTGTACAGGCTTGTTGCACGTTTGCGTGGGTCCTGATGGCGATCCACTTCTCAGCGCCCTGGGAAGTATTCCAGTGTGTCCGGTGATCGTCCTCTCCAGGTAACACGTGCATCTCATTGACGCCGACGGCATCACAGCTGCGCACCAACGCCGAAAAGTTTCTCGGCTTGTGCAGATTTTCAGCAAAAACCGTCAGGTCGGGCTGGCGCATTGCCAGCACCGCATCCAGCCTGGCACAACGTTCAGGCGTCACTGCGGACTCCGGGTTACCGGCCGACCATCAGCATGGCCATCACGCCAGTCGTCATGACGCCGGGGCAGACTGTGCCGGGGTACGTAAGGTCTTCCACGCGTCGAGGGTATTGATAAACGCCTGGCAGAGCAATAAGCCGGGCAAAACCATGATCAGGGACTTGAGCAGGAAAACCAGCGGCAGACCGCCGGCCTCGCGTGACCCCTCCAGCAGATTCCACGACGCAGCCACATACGGCCAACTGACAACCAGCAGGAATAAACAGAACGGAACCAGGAACAACAACGTACCAAGCAGTTCCACCAGGGCGCGATTACGGGTTGACATTTCAGTGTAAAAAATATCAACCCGCACATGGCCGTCCTGTTGCAGGGTCCAGGCTGCGGCGATGGTAAACACGGCTACGTGCAGATAGGTCAGCACTTCCTGCAGCCAGATCCAGCCCAGGTTGAAGCCATAACGCAGGATGACAATGGTGAAAGTCAGCAATACCATCACCAAAGTCAGCCAGGCGACGGTTTTTCCACATGCCGAAATTGCCCGGCGTAACCAACCGAATGCAACCGTCGTGTCCCGGGCGGGCGAACTCACCATTCTTTCAGTTTCCAGTACACCGGTCGGACCGGACCATGCCCCTTGTCGGTTTGACTCAGTTCGAGCCGGCCATCACCGTCCTCATCGAGGTAGTAATAGGCCGGCCCCTTGATCGGGGTGATCTTGACCATGTAGACGCGGCCGTTCTGACTGTATTCCTCGATGCGTTCGCCTTCCCTCTCGGTGATTACAACACTGGGCTCAAGCGCTTCTCCAGGTACTTTTGGCTGAATCGGTGGAATCGGGGGTGGGGCTGCCGGGTCGGTAGTCCCCGCCTTTTCCTGTTGGGCCAGTGCTAAACTGCTGGTCAGTACAGACAAGGTGATCAAGGCTGTCCAAGTGTGTCTCATATGTTTCATTCCCTCCCGTGCAAACAGTCAAGTCCGTTTGATACCGCAAACAGAACCGGGTGGTTCATTGGCGGTTTTTTCGCTACTCTCAGCATAACAGACCCGAAAACCTGAATCTGGATTACATTATAAAATGAGCGCTGAAAACACCCTCTACCTGGTCGATGGATCATCCTACCTCTACCGGGCGTACCATGCGCTTCCCAACCTGACAAACTCGGACGGTGAGCCCACCGGTGCGTTGCTCGGTGTCGCCAATATGTTAAGACGCTTACTGAATGAAACAAAGTCCGGAAATATCGCGGTGGTGTTCGACGCAAAAGGCCCGACTTTCCGCCACCGGATGTATGAGCAGTACAAGGCAAACCGGCCGCCGATGCCGGCGGAATTGCGTCAGCAAATTGAGCGTATCCATCAGATCGTCAGGCTGCTCGGGCTGCCGCTGGTCCAGGTCAGCGGCGTTGAGGCCGACGATGTCATCGGCACACTGGCAAGCCGCGCGACGGCCGCCGGCATGGCGTGTGTAATTTCTACCGGTGATAAAGACATGGCGCAGCTGGTTGACGACCACGTCACACTGATCAACACGATGACAGGCACCCACATGGACGCCGATGGCGTGGTACAAAAATTTGGTGTTACGCCGGCACAAATCGTTGATTTTCTTGCCCTGACCGGTGACAAGGCAGACAACATCCCCGGGGTGGAAAAATGCGGTCCGAAAACGGCAGCCAAATGGTTGAATGAATGGCAGGACCTGGAAGGTGTGATGGCACACGCCGGCGATATCAAGGGGAAAATCGGTGACTACCTGCGGGATGCACTGGACACCCTGCCGTTGTCGCAGGACCTGGCCACCATCCGTTGCGACCTTGACCTGGAACAGCCCGTCGATGGGCTGAAACTTCAATCCGTAGACGAGGCGGCGTTACGGGAGTTTCTGCAGCACAACGAATTCAATAGCTGGTTGCAGGAAATGGGTGCGGACGAAGCTTTGCAGACGCCGCCCGCGGTACTCGACTACACCACCGTGCTGGACATCGGAGCGTTCAGGGAATGGCAGGAAAAACTGCGGGATTCTGAATTGCTGGCATTTGATACCGAAACCACCAGCCTTGACCCGATGCAGGCCGAACTGGTGGGTTTGAGTTTTGCGATTGAGTCATTCGAGGCGATCTATATCCCCGTGGGCCACCATTACCCCGGCGCACCGGCACAACTCGACCGGGATATGGTGCTGGAGGCCCTCAAACCGCTACTGGAGAGCAAACAACATAAAAAGGTGGGTCAACACATCAAGTACGATATGAACGTTCTCTCCCGCTATGGCATCGTCGTGCAGGGTGTGGCTTTTGACACGATGCTGGAATCCTACGTATTCAACAGCACCGGCAGCCGCCATGATATGGATTCACTGGCGCTGAAATACCTTGGCCACCAGACCACGCACTATGAAGATATCGCCGGCAAAGGCGCCAGGCAGATATCGTTCAGCCAGGTCGCAATTGAGGATGCGGGGCACTACGCCGCCGAGGATGCCGACATTACCTTGCGTTTGCACCAGCACCTGTGGCCGAAACTGCAGGCAGAGCCCATCCTGGGGCAGGTGTTGACCAGCTTGGAAATTCCGCTGATCCCTGTGCTCGCCAGGATGGAGCAGGCCGGTGTGTTGATCGACGGCAAAATATTAACAGCGCAGAGCAGCGAACTGGCCAAACGCATGTTGGAACTTGAGGCCGACGCCCACAATGCCGCAGGCCAGCCTTTCAACCTGGGCTCGCCCAAGCAATTACAGCAAATCCTGTTTGAAAAACTTGAGTTGCCGGTCATCAGAAAAACCCCCAAGGGCCAGCCATCGACGGCAGAGGATGTGTTGAAAGAGCTGGCTGAAAATTATGCGTTGCCAAAGCTGATCCTGGAGCACCGTTCAATCTCCAAGCTCAAGTCCACTTATACCGACAAGTTGCCACAACAGATCAATCCGCACACCGGTCGTGTGCACACCTCGTACCACCAGGCGGTGGCAGCCACCGGCAGGTTGTCATCTTCCAACCCCAACCTGCAAAACATACCCATCCGCACGCCGCAGGGCCGTAAAATCCGTAAGGCATTTATTGCACCGCCTGGCAGCGTAATACTCGCTGCGGATTATTCGCAGATCGAATTGCGTATCATGGCGCACCTTTCCGGTGACAAGGGCCTGCTCAAGGCCTTCCACGATGGTGTCGATATTCACCGGGCCACTGCCAGTGAAGTTTTTGCGGAAGACTATCAGGCGGTGACGGCTGATCAACGCCGGGCCGCAAAGGCCATCAATTTCGGTTTGATGTACGGCATGTCCGCCTTCGGACTCGCCCGTCAACTGGATATCAGCAGGCCGGAGGCGCAGGAATACATGAATACCTATTTTTCGCGCTATCCGGGCGTACAGGCGTTCATGCAGCAAACCCGTGAACAGGCCCGTGATCAGGGGTATGTTGAAACGCTGTTCGGACGCAGGTTGTATCTGCCGGAAATTAACGCCAGCAATATGCAGCGCCGCCGGGGCGCAGAACGTGCTGCCATCAATGCACCGATGCAGGGTACGGCAGCTGACATCATCAAGATCGCCATGATCAGGGTTGATGACTGGCTGCAGCAAAAACAGCCAGGCGCAACACTGGTGATGCAGGTACACGACGAACTGGTACTGGAGGTAAAAGAAACCCGTCTGGACTCGGTCCGTAAGGCCGTCATCGCACACATGTCGGCCGCCGCCGAACTCGACGTGCCACTGGTCGTCGAGGCGGATTTCGGACCTGACTGGGACACTGCCCACTAAGGATATTTACGCCCCGCCAAACACCAGCAGGCACCACCCCGTAGGGTGGACATTTATGTCCACCATTCAAACACTGTATCCAGCAAAGTCCGGTGGACATACCGGTGGACAAACCGGTGGACAAACCGGTGGACAAACCGGTGGACAAACCGGTGGACAAACCGGTGGACAAACCGGTGGACATGAATGTCCACCCTACGGGTAATTTTGTGAACCTTTCGGTGGTTTTTCGGTCTTAGTACCTGACTGCTCCTACGCAGTCGGCCCGCCCCCAAAAGCGGGCATCGGGTTCGGTTATCTTCCCCCAAACCGCAACCCCTATTTGGCCCTGCCGGTTCAGCCGGCGGGGCATTTTTATGTCTAGCCCGGACATTTCACCAAGGCGGACTGTAAAATGATAAATTCGTCGTATCATCAAGCGCGTGAGAGTGTTCTTGGGTATTTCTGGCAGTTACAGTTTGTCCTATCCGGTTTTGCACAGCATCTGGCTTCACATTTCGCCCGATCCTTCTTGAACCATAGCTACCGCTATGATTCTGCAAACGATCGACCCAACTGTTTCGCCAGCTACAGCGCAAATCCCGGATCCTTGGTGAAATGTCCGGGCTAACCTTGTTGCAACCAATCCCTGGGAACAAGAAATTCAGCCAACCCCGCTTCTGCCGAACCCGGCTCCGGTTGCCAGTTGTAGCGCCAGTTGACCACCGGCGGCAGGGACATAAGGATGGATTCCGTGCGGCCACCCGATTGCAGGCCAAACAGCGTACCGCGGTCATAGACCAGGTTGAACTCAACGTAGCGCCCCCGGCGGTAAAGTTGAAACTCACGTTCCCGTCCGCCGTACTCCATCTGCACGCGGCGCTCAACGATCGGCAGGTACGCTGGCAGGTAGCTGTTGCCGACAGCCTGCATAAAGTCAAAACAACGTGCAAAACCCCATTCATTAAGATCGTCGAAGAACAGACCGCCAACACCGCGGGTTTCATGGCGGTGTTTCAGATAGAAATAGTCATCGCACCATTGTTTATAACGCGGGTATACGTCTTCACCAAATGGCAGGCAGACATCCCTGGCGGCATGGTGCCAGTGGATGATGTCTTGCATGTCCGGGTAATACGGTGTCAGATCGTAGCCGCCTCCAAACCACCAGACGGGTTCATCACCGGAATCTCCGGAAGCCGGTTTGTCGGCGATAAAAAAACGCACGTTGGCGTGGCTGGTCGGGACATGCGGGTTGCGCGGATGAATGACCAGCGAGACACCCAGTGCCTGGAAATTACGTCCAGCGAGCTCGGGACGCGCCGCGGTTGCTGATGGCGGCAACCGGTCACCAAAAACATGCGAAAAATTGACCCCGGCCTGTTCAAATACCGCGCCTTGTTCCAACACCCGGGTGCGTCCGCCACCACCGGCTTCACGAACCCACAATTCCTCTCTGAAGCGGTCGCCGCCGTTGATCGCTTCCAACTCGTGGCAGATGTGGTCCTGCAGTCCGAGTAAATAGGTCTTTACGGCATCAACCGGCATTAGCCTTCTCCCCAGGTTAACCTTGTCTTATCACGACGCCCGTCACCAGGTCCCGAATTTCGCTAGGGCGCCGGGAACCACCCAGTGGGCCGGCCAATATGCCGGCGAGATAATGTCCGAAGTAATCTTCCACCTCCCCGGCGCTACGCGCCGGTTCGGCTGCGCTGTGGTTTGCACTGGACGATATCAGTGCCGATCCAAGAGCTTCACAAAGCGCCCGGCTGGGCTCATGGGCGGTGATCCGCACCGCTATCGTGTCGTGCTGGCCGGCCACGTAATCCGGCACGCCACGAGCGCGTGGAAACAACCAGGTTATCGGCCCCGGCCAGGTCTGCATGGCTTTATCGAGCAAGGGTGCTTCGGTGTCACCGACCCACGGCTGTAACTGTGAAAACTCACTGGCGATCAGCACAAAGCCGGCCGCTTCACGTCTGCCTTTCAAGGCAAGGAGTTTACGTACGGCGCTTTCATTACCGGGATCACAACCCAGGCCAAACACAGCTTCTGTGGGATAGGCGATGACCTGCCCGGCACGGAGTTTCTCAACGGCACCGGCGGTATCGAGCAGTGTGTGGGTTGTCATGATGCAGTGTGTGGTTTTATCCCCGGCCACTATTTCTTTGAAGTTTTCTTTTTGGAAGTTTTCTTTTTACCGGTTGTCTTTTTCCCGGAGGTCTTCTTTTTTGTGGTTTTTTTCTTGGCAGTTTTTTTGCCGCGACGCTTACGGTCCGGCGCCGCTGCGATCAGCTCTTCACACTCCGCCTGGGTCAGAGATTCCGGTTCGCGGTCTTTTGGCATACGTGCGTTCTTTTTACCATCGGTGATGTAGGGACCATAGCGTCCGCGCAAAACCTGTATATCGGTGCCGTCAAAAGTTTTAATGATACGGTTGGCGTCAAGTTCCTTCTTCTCAGCGATCAGCTTCAGCGCGTGTTCCAGGGTTACCTCAAGCGGATCAGCGTCCTTCAATGATACAAATTTGCTACCAAAACGGATGTAGGGGCCGAAGCGCCCAATCGCAGCGACAACTTCCTCGCCCTCCGGAGTTTCGCCCAGTTCGCGCGGCAATTTGAATAACTCGAGCGCCTCGGCCAGGGTTATTGTTTCCAGGCTCTGGCCGGGTCTGAGGCCTGCAAAAGTCGGCTTTTCTTCATCGTCACGCGTACCGATCTGGGCATGTGGACCGAACCGTCCAAGACGCACTGAAAGCGGTTTACCCGACCTGGGATCTGTGCCCAGTACACGTGCTGCCTTGGCTTCATCGCGGCTGACCGTTTCCTGTTTCTGGTTGACCCTGGCCTGGAACGGTTTCCAGAAGGACCTGAGCAGCGGTATCCAGTCCACCTCACCGCGGGATATTGCATCCAGCTGATCTTCCATCCGTGCGGTGAAATCGTAATCCACGTAAGCCTCAAAATGATTTTCCAGGAATCGTTCGACGACCCGTCCCGTGTCCGTGGGGATAAAACGTCGCCGGTCTAGTTCCACGTATTGCCGTCTGACCAGCGTGGACATGATGCTGGCATAGGTTGAAGGTCTGCCGATGCCATATTCTTCCATGGCTTTTACCAGGCTTGCTTCTGAATAACGTGGTGGTGGTTCGGTAAAATGCTGCTCGGAGCGTATCCCGTCGAGTGCCAGTACATCACCTTCCTGTATTTCCGGCAGACGGCTTTCTGGTTTTTCCTCATTTTCTGGTTTGGAGATCTCGTAGGCTGCCAGGAAACCGGGGAAGGTGATGACAGAACCGTTGGCGCGGAAACTTGCGCCTGGTCCACAGTCAAACTCAACCGCGACCGTAGCCAGTCTTGCCGGTGCCATCTGGCTTGCAAGGGCCCGTTTCCAAATAAGTTCATAGAGACGGAACTGGTCATGGTTCAGGCTCGATTTTATTTTGTTCGGCACCAGTGAAGCAGAGGTCGGGCGAATCGCCTCATGGGCTTCCTGGGCGTTTTTTGACTTGGTTTTGAAGAAATTTGGTGTTTCGGGTACGTAGTCGTTGCCAAATTGTTCAGCAATCTGGCTGCGGATGTCATGCAGGGCATCATTGGACAGCATGACCGAGTCGGTGCGCATGTAAGTGATCAGGCCCTGGGTATTGCCGTTGATCTCAATGCCTTCGTACAGTGTCTGCGCTGTACGCATGGTTTTCTGCGCTGAAAACCGGAGTTTTCTGGAAGCATCCTGCTGTAAGGTTGATGTAATAAAGGGCGGTGCCGGCCGGCGTTTTCGCTCTTTACGGGTAATCCTGTTCGCTTTCAACCGACCGTTGGCATGTGCGAGCAACTGGTCGCGAACCCTGGATGCCCGCTTTTCATCCTGGATGTCGAACTGGCGGAATTTAGTATCGTCCAAACGCACCAGGTTGGCAGAAAAAGCATGGCCACTTTTTTGCAGGTCGGCTTCTATGGTCCAGTATTCCTGTGCTTTGAAACGTTCAATTTCACGTTCGCGCTCAACGATCATGCGCAGGGCCGGGCTCTGGACCCTGCCGGCGGACAATCCGGGCTTGATCTTTTTCCACAGCAACGGGGACAGGTTGAAACCCACCAGGTGGTCCAGCGCCCGTCTGGCCTGCTGTGCGTTGACCAGGTCCATGGAGAGTTCGCGCGGGTTGGCGACGGCGTCTTTGATCGCACGTTGTGTAATCTCGGAGAACTCAACCCGGTAAAACGGTATTTTACCGGTCAGTTTCCTTTCCTTCAGGATCTCATAGATGTGCCAGGATATGGCTTCCCCCTCGCGGTCAAGGTCGGTTGCGAGGTAAACCGCTTCGGCGCCGCGTGTCGCTTTGACGATTTTGTCGACGTGTTTCTTGCTGCCGTCACTGAGTTCATAGTTCATTGCGAAGTCGTTTTCAGTATCAACAGCGCCGTCACGTGAAGGCAGGTCACGTATGTGACCATAAGAGGCCAGCACCTCGAAATCTTTGCCGAGGTACTTGTTGATGGTCTTCGCCTTGGCAGGCGATTCTACGATGAGCAGGTTTTTAGCCATATTGACGTTTAAACGACACCACCAGCCCTTGGGGCAGGACGGTGTTCAAATGCTTGTTTCCTCCAATTGTGCGGGCGCTAATCCCGACGGTCTGCTGCCTGTTTCAGCCAAACCCTATAATATTAGTGCCGATACTCCTGTTCGGTGTCAAACATCAAATCTTCCATCCAGGCGAAATTGGCTTCCTGTCCCGGTTGATTGAACAACACCATCAACACGACCCACTTTACGTCTTCAATGGTGATTTCATCGGTTTCCAGGGCGAGCAGGCGATCCAGAATCAGTTCACGCCGCTGCGCGTCGATAATTTCGACATTTTCCAGGTACATCAGAAAATCCCTGCAATCGGTATCCAGTCGCGCCAGTTCGCTGTCGACATACACACGCGTGGGCTGGCGGGTATGCTGGAACAAATCAGGCTGGTGGCGCTGCTCCGCAAGACCATCCAGCCATGCGAATGCCTTGTCGATTTCACCATTGGTAAAGCCTGCCTGGTGGAGGCTCTCCTCCAGAGAGTCCCTGTCGGGGGCTTCTTCCGGTTCGTCATACAAATAATTTTCAAATAGAAACATCAGTACATCGAGCACGTTTTCTTTCATTATTCAGCCTCTATGACTACTGGCCGGCGGGTTCTTGCACCTCCCCGGCCTGATTCCTCTCCGTTCTCGTGGTCACAGCATGGCTGAGACCAGCCCCATCGTCAATGCACTTCTTGGCAGAATGCTGTCCGCAATTCACTCAAAAGTGGGCATAATGCAGGCAAATTGACAATAAACCGACGAAACCTGCAAATTCACCCGTCGACTACATGCCATCCTCAATTACCCGAGTATGCCGGTTGACAGAATTTTGGGCCTGTGCAGCGGTTGTTCAAGTGCTGGACTGCCACCTGCTCCCCAAAGCAATGATGGTCAGGCGCGAAAATACCGGCCGCTTCCCTGTTTTTTTACCAGTCCTTTGAGTTCCATCAACAGCAGCATTGAAGATACTTCCCGTGCGCTAAGCCCCGAACGTTCAACAAGCGTGTCAACCGGCATGGGGTCATAACCAAGCACCTCCCACAAAATGCTGTAATCGGCGTCATCCAGCAGGCTTTCTTTGCTCCCAACAGTGGTTTTGCCGGCCTCGGGGGATGGTTCCAGCCGCTGGCGGATCTCCATCTGTAATTGTGCTGCGACCGGGCCAAGCTCCTGCATGATATCAGCCGTGGTTTCTACCAGCCTGGCCCCTTCACGGATCAGGCGGTGACAACCCTTGGCCATGGGGTTGTGTAATGACCCCGGCAGGGCAAACACTTCACGCCCCTGTTCAGCGGCTTTACGAGCAGTAATCAGTGTACCGCTGTTCAGACCTGCCTCTATTACCAGTACGGCCAGGCTTAAGCCGGAAATTATCCGGTTGCGGGATGGGAAGTGTTGCCGCCTTGGCGGCGAACCCAGTGGCAATTCAGAAATCATCACCCCCTGTGAGCGGACCCGCTCGGCCACGGCCCGGCTGCTCGCAGGGTAGACCAGGTCCAGCCCGGTACCGTTGACGGCAATGGTCTGTGCTCCGGCATCCAGGCAAGCGGTATGGGCGGCAGAGTCAATCCCACTGGCAAGGCCGCTGGTGATGGTCATACCCTGGCGCGCCAGCGTAGTTGTAAAATCCCGTGCGTGGTCAAGCCCTCCCGCAGTGGGATTTCGGCTGCCAATGATTGCGATCTGGGGTTGCCACAGACAGCCCGGATCGCCGTCCAGAAACAAGGCGGCCGGTGGACCGTCAATACGGCGCAGCAGCGCGGGGTAGGCGTCGTCGTCCCAACTCAACAGGTGGTGATCGGGATGGGAAAGCCATTCAAGGTCGGTTTCTATTTTTGCACTATCCGGCCTGGTGATGGCCGTGGCTGCGTCTTTGGCTAATCCATGATGGGTCAGGTCACGGACACTCGCGGCGGCGACCGTCGAGACGTCTCCGAGAGCTTTGATCACCTTGATCAGCGAAACGCCCCCGGTCGTGGGCGCGTTCAGTAAAACTAGCCAGTCCCGCTGCTTCGTAGCAGCCCCCTTTCTCACATGTGTCGGTTAAAGTGTCTCGTCCGGGTGTTTTAGCACGTCGTGCTCACGAACCGGCCGGTCTCCATCCATGATCATGGCGTAACTGACCTCATCAAACACCCTGAAAACCAGTATATGAGCACTGAACTCGTCCGGTAGCGTGACTTTGTCACCGTTCCATGTCTTGGCATCGGCCCAGCTGCCCTTGGGGTATTTGATTTCATCACGCACCAATTTTCCGGGCCGGAAAGCTGAAAATACGTGACCGGGTTCAACCCCCTGATTTTGACCAGCATTTATTGCAATGATCTGATAATGCCCGGATCCATAAGTTGTCTGGGTCAGCGCGATCACTTCCCCGCCTTCGGGTACAGAACTCATCGCATGCGGCATTAACTGCGGCGGATACTCGTGTGGGTCAACCGGTAGTACAAAATCACCATCTCT
>Ga0255052_10003104_pt1 | contig 11670 bp, 3 predicted proteins | sample JV7_2_21_MG_FD_188632 | JGI IMG/M metagenome (GOLD analysis project Ga0255052, IMG submission 188632) | Seawater microbial communities from Jervis Inlet, British Columbia, Canada - JV7_2_21 | ecosystem: Environmental > Aquatic > Marine > Inlet | place: Canada: British Columbia | collected... | reverse complement strand
CAGCCGGGTCGGGGCTATGGGCAGATTCACTCGTAAACTCTACATGCAGCAACGGTGCTGCGGCCCCCGCCTTGCCGGAAGTTCGGTGGCTTTGAGACTGATTGTCCGGGTCCTGGTTGAATATCAGCACCAGGGCATTTCCGACGGCCCAGCCGTCCTGGCCGACGATCTCCCGGATGACAGCGGAGATATCAGAGGTCATGTGTTTTGAACCACCTGCAGGCCAATGCTCCGGACTCCATTTCGCCACCTCTGTCGTTGTGGGTCTGGTCGAAATATTCCCGGGGGTGTTGGCAAACGCAGGTGCATTGGGAGTTAACTCACCCTGGATGATTATGTGAACTGGGGCATCGCTCTCCATGTCATCTTGCGTCAACTCGACATACGCATTGGTGATGGTGGCACCGGAAGGAACTTGAACGTTCGTAAACCGCAGACCTATCGTCTGTATGCCACCATCATCCATAAACTCCAGGTCGCTGCTGCCGAAGCTCAAGCCCCCCGTAGGCCCCTCGTCCTGTTCAACAGCATCCTGATTGTTCGTGATTCGGGTCTCCCACACCACGACAGCAAAAGCGGCGTTTGAGCAGGCCAGGGCGATACCTATAACCAGCAAAATTTGAAGAAATGATCTTCTACACATGGTCAACAGTCCTCCTTTCAAAGAGAGTAAAATGAAACAAACCTATAACAGTTCATACATATTCGACGCATTAACACATCTGCCTCAGAAATTCACAAAAAGAGTTGATACTGCCTCCTTTCTTCGAACGCTAACGGCATACTGAACAGTCAACTGAAGGGCAAAGATCATGTCTCCGAATCATACGAATCCGGCCGTCGTGGTTGCACCGTGTTATTCGGTGTCTTCTCGGATAGTCCACAGAAAAACCCAGAAATCACACCTGTCAGAAAGCCACAACTCCTCGGGAAATCTGCCGATGAGAGCAGAACCTTCACCAGCTTTATATATATCAGACTACCCCCCTCCCGTCAAGGAAAATCCCTGCAATTACACATGCTTATCATTTGTGGGTAGTACGGAAATGAAGAGAGGACATGTAGAGTTCGTCTATTGTTGCTTAAAAACAAGCGGGGCCTGTACCAAAATTCCCCGGTACAGACCCCGAATCCCGGCAAGCCGGGACAAATCCATCACACATACTTGCCGCTTCAATTAGCCTCCCGTCTCAACGGAACCTACTGAACCAGTCTAATGTCGTCAAAGTACAGCGTTCCTGGGCCGCCGGCTGGAGACGGGGCGTTCTTGGTGCCAACACCAATGGTAATCGAACTTACATTGGTAAGGTCCACGCCGAATCAGCCAAAGGCGGACAGGTCGATGACCCACTCGTTCCATCCGGTTAGCTGGGTTGCGCCCGCGTCATCGTGATAGACCACGGCCGTGCCGTCCAGGGCGACGAATATACGATCGGCGGCATTGGCCGAGCTGCCTCTGACCCACAGGCTGAGCTTGGTAACGCCTTCGGCGGTCCAATCACGCGGCCAGACCAGCGTCAATGTTGCCTCAGAAGTCTTGCCGGCATTGTCGTAGCGATAAACAAGCGACTGGGCGCCGCCATGGACAATGGCCTGTTCGGCATAAGGTGGTAAGTCATTGCCAACCAGCGCCCCGTTTGTCGTGGTTCCAAAACCATCAATCCACTTGTCGAATATCCTGTTGCTCGCGGGGTCGGGTGGGTCAATATCGTTGTACGACTCGAAATCATCCACGAGAAGGAAATCGGCAGTCGTGAAGGTCCAGACAAGACCCTTGACAGTTTCGTTCGGATAGACCTCATCCACACGCCAGGCATAACTGCTGTCCTGGGCGAGTCCTCCGGGATCATAGCTCTCTGAACCAAGCGCCTTTGGACCTATGTACTCGGGTGAGGCTGTAGTGGCGCTGCCGACGGCATCGGTATCGGTGCCGAAGTAAAGCTCATGCGAAGTAGCATTGTCCGCCGCAGTCCAGCTAAGCGTTGCGATCATCTGCACGTCCGCCTCGCCATTGGCCGGTTGCGGATTGCCAACGGCACCCGGAGTCGTGAAGCCCCAGATATCGCCCTTGTGCGTGAAGGGGGGATCGAACTCATCGACTCGCCAGTAATAGACCTTCTCTGATTCCAGCGTACCCGGACTGTAGCTGGCGCTTCCCAAAGGCATGCCGCCTGCGGCATCGTTTACATCGTCGAAATTGGTGCCCATATAAACGGTGTGCAGCTTGCCACCGAAACCTGGCGTCCATGTAAAGACCGCGTTCGGGTCTACAAACTCAGCGCCATCAGCCGGATCGGGGTTGTAAGCCGTCTTGGGCGGAACCGAGAAGCTCCATACGTCCCCTTTCCACGGACTGTTGGGCTCGGTGTCATTGACTTCGTCGATTCGCCAGTAGTAGGTCGTACCCGGAACAAGGCCATCCGGGAAAGGAAACCCGGGGAAGCCGATAATATAATCCGTCGCGATTTGATTGCCTCGGAACGCATCGCCGGTGCCGTCGTTGACGTTGTTGAAATTGTCACTTAAGTATACATCGTGTGAGACCGCAGAGTCTCCTGCTCTCCAGCTCATGCTCACCCAGGTACCCTCAAGGTAGGAACCATCAGCCGGTTTGGGACCCAAGGCATACGGATACCCTTCGCCACCTTCCATAATAACCAGAATCTCGGCCTCCAACAGCGCGCGGTCATAGATGCGGACGTCATCCACAATTCCGGTTAGAAAGCCGCTCGGGCCACCGCTATCCCATTCCTGGCCTATTGACCATAAGTCACTCGGGACAAAATCGCCCGTATTGTTGTTAGCAGGCTCGTATGAATTTTCCATTACTCCATCGACGTATGTGTACCCGGTGTTCCCGCTCCTGACGAATGTCAGCAAATGCCACTCGCCGTCACTGACCGTTGTGGTGGAAAGGGCGTGTTCGCTGTCTGTATCGAAACCAAATTTTCCACCCTCAATGGCAAGCCTGACTTGATTGCCGTTGCTTGAGGTATTACACGAGAACCAGTCTGCGCCACTGTCGCTTGTTTTGACCCATGCGCTAAGCGTAATATCAGTGTCTGTAAAATCATCAGCTACGGCATCAATTACAACAAAATCGTCCCCATCAAGCTCCAACCCAAAGCCTACATATCCTTCCACGAAAGTCGGGTTGCCCTCAGGCGTGCCATCGTTACCCAGACCGGAGGAGTCCAGAAAGTCGTCGTCAAACCTCCACCAGCCGATAAGGTTTGCATTAGCCGCGCTTGTCAAAACCAGGCCCAGCACCAAAACAAAAGAGACCAGATAAATCAATTTCCTAGACATAATAGTCCTCCTTCTAATAAGAGACTCTAATTGTGACGACCAACAACAATCCCTACCATTCAGTAAACACCTCTCTCGGCCCCGGAAACTTCTTGCGAAATGATCAACCTCCTTTCTGCCAAAGTTAACACCTAACCAACCAGTTGACTGAACGGTAAAGATCATACTCCGAATCGTACGAATCCGGCGGTCGTGGTTGCACCGTGTTATTCGGTGTCTTCTCGGATAGTCCACAGAAAAACCCAGAAATCACACCTGTCAGAAAGCCACAACTCCTCGGGGAATCTGCCGATAAGAGCAGAACCTTCACCAACTTCATATATATCAAACTACCCCCCGCCCCGTCAAGGAAAATCCCGGCGATTGTCGATACTTTTCTCCTAAGGGATTAGACGGAAACAGCAAAAGCCCGCGCTGAGTTCATCAACTGTTGCTCCACAAATAACCGGGGCCTATACCGAATCAATCAGTATAGGCCCCGAACTTATACAAATTCTCATGCCGTTACGGCACAAGCTGCACCGTCCCGGTCATTGTCAGAACGGCTTGTCGAACGGCTCAGTCCTGCCGGCAAGCCCGGCGATCTCGGCGTATGACAGAGCATAGTTGTAGATGCGTACATCGTCCACCATGCCGGTGTAAAAGTCGCTGGGCGTCGAGTCGTCCCACTCCTGACCTACCGACCACCGCGTCTGCGCGGCCGGATTGCCCGTGGCTTGTTCGGTGCCGACCATAAAGCCATCGACGTAGATATATGCGGTGTTCCCGTCTCTGGCGTACGTCATCAAATACCACTGGTTGTCACTGATGCTGGGGGGGTACTCACGAGAGCTGTCAGCTTCCACCCACACATTGCTATTAGTAACGCCAATAACGAAATCGTGGCCGCTGGCATTATCGTTAGATGCGACCACGTGGCCCTCACCCGTCTGGGTAGTCCTGATCCATACACTGACGGTGAAGTTATTCGTTGTGATCTCGTCAGCTACGCCGTCAATCGCAACGTAGTCATCGCCGTCGAGACTAACGGCTCCCGAGCCCAGCACACCGGCAGCGAAGGTCGGATTGCCGCCGCCCGTACCGTGGCTGCCCAAACCGGAGGAGTCCTGCATGTCGCCGTCAAATGTCCAGTGCCCTACCAGACCGGCCGGGTCGGGCTGCACCGGAGTGATGAACTCGCGACTCAAAGCATACAACCTGATATCGTCAAGCAAAAGGGTGCCCGTGGCGCCGAGGCCTTCAACACCGATGGCCAGGCTGGTGACGCTTTGGAGATTTGCGCTGACCGATGTCAGGTCAATATTCAATACTTGCCATCCAGCCTGCGCTAAGTTGCCGGCCGCACCGTCATACAAAATCTTGACACCGTTGATCTCCACATACAGTTGTCCGGGCACATTGGTCGGATCGCCAAAGAACCACAGCGACAGTGTTTGAACACCGTGGTCGGTCCAGTTCTGCGCAGGCGCAAAGGTGCGTTGTACTTGCGACACACCTGCCGTGGCGTTGTTGTACGCGAACGGAACGGACTTGCTGCCGCCATGAACGTTGCCGGTCTCAAGAGATGCCCCGGTAACATACCCCATGGTCGATCCGTTCGCGGCCGGATTATCGAATCCGTCCACCCACGTCACATATACGAGATTGCTGCCAGGCTCGCTGGCAGGAATGTCGTTGTAGGACTCGAAACCGTCGATCAGAGCATAGTTGGCCACCAAGAAGCTCCAGGCGCCGCCTTCGACGATCGTGCCGTCATTGGCGACCTCGTCGATCCGCCAGAAGTGAGGCCCGCTGTCCATTACTACGCCCTCGGGTGCATAAGAGGTCCCGCTTTGACGGCCCTTGTAGACACCCGTCGTATCGGAGGCATCGGCGCCCTCGACCGCGTCCTTGTCGGCGCCAAAGTAGACATCGTGCTGGGACGCACCTTCTCCCGCAGACCAGTTCAGCGTCGCCGCCACGTTGATGGCGGTCAGTGAACCGTTGCTCGGGCTCGGCGCGCCTGCGCGACGCGGGTCCTCACCCTTGGTCATGATCTCGTTGACCTGCCCGGCGGTGATGGCATGGTTAAACAGCCTGACATCATCCAGCAGGCCGTCATGGTATCGATTGCCGTTGCCGGTACTGACCGGCCTGCCCAATCGTATCACGGCCAGATCCGCCAGGGTGTTGTTATGTCCCTGGAAGTCAACTTCTACGCTGTTAAAGTACAGCCTGCAACCATCTGCTCGATCCCATGTTGCTGCCACGTGGTTCCAGCCGGCGCCGGCCAGCATAGGTCCGCCCAATCCAACGTCAGTGGCCCCTTCAAGGTGGAAGCCCAGCCCGCCGGAGTCTTGATTATGGATATGGATCTCAAGGTCACCGCCGAAACCGTCGCCGCCGCCCTCGGTTCCATACCAGAACATACCTTCGTTGCCGGTCTGATCGGTGTTGACCCACATGGCAACAGAGCCGCTGGCCGTGGTGACCATCCGTGCGGGCAGTTCCACGTGGCCCTCGTTGTCGCCGAGGAACTCCAGCGCCAGGTTGAACTGGCCGGGGACCCACAGGACGTTATCGACTATGTCTCCGTGATTGCCGTGTCCTGAGAAGTCGATGACCTTGTCGCCTTCGCCAACCTCGAACTTCCACCAGCCGACCAGATTGGGATCGGTGATCGGTATGTCGGGTAACGTCGTGAAGCTCCAGACATCGCCCTTGACCGTTGTGGGGGGGTTGAGTTCATCGACCCGCCAGTAATAGGTTTTGTCCAGTTCAAGCGTGCCGGGTGCAAAAGTTGTAGTTGCCTGAGGCGCACCGGCGACGGCATTGCTTACGGTGTCGAAATCGTCGCCGAAGTGAACGGTGTGGAGTTTCGCGCCGAAGCCTGCCGTCCAACTGAGCGTCACATCAGTATCCACAAACCGGCCGCCGTCGAACGGACTTGGGGCATAGGCGCTCGTGGGCGGAATCCAAAAACTCCAGATGGGGCCTACGTACTTCGTCACGCCGTCGGCCTCGACCTCGTCGATGCGCCAATAGTAGGTCGTGCCCGGGACGAGACCGTCCGGAAAGGGGAATCCCGGGAACCCAACGGTAGAGAACGAGGCAGCCTGGTTGCCCCGGAACGCAGCGGCCGCACCGTCATTGACATCGTCAAAATTGTCACTCATATACACGTCGTGCGTGACGGCAGTTTCGCCGGCCACCCAGCCGAGACTTGCCCAGGTGTCCTCATACTTGGCGCCGTCAGCGGGGGAGGGACTCGAAGCAAACTTGGTCGAATACTCTATGTGCAGCAACGCAGCCGCAGCCGCCTCCCCGTCGAACGCTTCGGCCGTGTTCTCGCCGCTGCCGGTGATGATGAGCACCAGCGAGTTGCCCTCGGACCAGCCCGGCCGGTCCGTGATCTCCCGGATAACGGCGGAGATGTCCGAGGTCCGCTGGTCCGGACCTTCTTCGTGCTCCGTGTCCCAAATCGGCCAGTCCCAGCTCGCCTCCGCGGACGTTGTCGGCCGAGATGACATGTTATTATCGACATCTAAAAAGGGCGCGGCATTGTCAACAGCTTCGCCCCGGAGAAACTTCGTACCAGGCCGGTTGTCACCCGGAACGCTAGTCTCATCGACGTGGAACTGGACATAGGCATTGGTGATGTTGGCCCCTTGCGGGACGACAACGCCGTTGAAGCGCAGGCCGATAAGCTGGTTGCTGCCGGGGTCGCCCTCTTCGGTTATCTCCAGGTCACTGCTGCCGAAGTTCACCCCACCGCCACTGACGGATTCTTCAACATCATCAGAACCACTACTGATTCTGCCCTCCCACACTACCTGGCCAAAAGCCACATTTGTACGGGCCAGAGCCAACACGAGGGCGAAATAAACAAGATAAGACAATTTTCTACACATGATAGTCCTCCTTAAAAAAAGAGACTTAGATTGAAACGACCGACAACAATCCTTACCTTTCAGTCAACACTTTGACGTCCCCCGGAAAACTCTTGCGATATGACACTACCTCCTTTCTTCAAAAGTCAACGGCCGACTGAACGGTTAACTGAAGGGTAAAAATTATGGCTCCGAATCATACGAATCCGGCGGTCGCGGTTGCACTCGCTGTCCGTGAGAAGACTCACAGAAGATCACAGAAATTCCATTTCCTGGAAAGCCACAGCTCCTCAGAAACGCTCTAATGCAAAGCAAAAACTTCACCAACTCTATATATACCAAAACCTCCGCATTGCCGTCAAGGAAAATCCCGGCGATTGTCGATGTTTTTCTCTTGGGGATTATACGGAAACGGCAAAAGCCCGCGCTGAGTTCGTCTTTTGTTGCCCAAAAACAAGCGGGGCCTGTACCAAAATCCAGCGGTACAGGCCCCGAATCCCGGCAAGCCGGGACCAATTTACTATACAGCGGCACACTTGCTCGCCGCTTCAACCCGCTGGCGGCTTCTGCCGAGCCTACTGAATCAGTCGAATGTCATCGAAGTACATCTGACCTGTACCGCCGACGGCGGGACTACCCTTAGTGCCGAAACCGATGGTAATCGTGCTGACATTGGTCAGGTTGACGCCGAATCCGCCAAAGGCGGACAGGTCGATTACCCACTCGGTCCATCCGTCAATCTGTGTTGCGGCAGGGTCATCGTGGTAAACCTCCGCTACACCGTCGAGAGCGACAAACATTCGCTCGGCGGCATTAGCCGCATCGCCGCGGAACCACAACGACAGTTTCGTAACGCCTTGCGCGGTCCAGTCACGCGGGGAAACCAACGCTAATGTCGACTCGGCGATCTTGAGATTGGTGTCGTAGAGATGTGGCATCGACTGGCCGCCGCCATGAACAACACCTCGCTCGGCATAAGGAGGCAGGTCATTACCAACCACAGCTCCATTTGTCGTGGTTCCAAAGCCGTCTATCCATTTGTCGAATATCCTATTGCTCGCCGCATCAGGCGGGTCGAAGTCATTGTAGGACTCGAAATCGTCCACGATCAGGTGGTTGGCTAGCGTAAAGCTCCAGACGTTGCCCTCGCTGACCGTACCGTCGGTATTGTTCTCATCTATGCGCCAGTAGTACGGCCCGCCGGCCCACTCCACGCCTTCGGGCACAGTGTAGCTGGCGCCGGCCTGGAGGCCTCTAAATACGCCGATCGTATCCGACGTATCGGCGCCGGCTACAGCGTCTCGATCCGTGCCGAAGTAGACGGCGTGCTGCGAGGCCGAATCTCCCGCCGACCAGCTCACGGACGCGGCGCGCAGTACATCGGAAGTCGAATTGTCAGCCGGACTCGGATTCCAGGCAAGCAGCAGATCACCTCTCATAATCTGCCTAACCTCGTCGGCCGTCAGCGCCTTATTGTAGAAGCGGGCATCGTCAACCATGCCGCGGTAAAAGTCACTCGGGTCCGAATCCCATTCCTGGCCAATTGACCAGCGTGTTTCCGAGGTTATGTCGATGGTGGTTGCAATCGAGGCTACCTGAACTCCATCGGTGTACAAGGTTATTCTCGGTCCGCTCAGGACAAACGTTACCATATGCCACTGGTCGTCATTGACAGCGGGGGGCCAGTCTGTCGAGGGGCCGTCATCCACATATATATTCCCATTGTCAATACCAAACAGGAGAACGTGACTGCCGCCGGTATTCGATGCAAACACGTTACCCTCGCCCGCCTGTGTGGTCTTGATCCATGCACTGAGCGTAATATCGTTGGTTGTGATATCATCGGCTACAGCGTCAATTGAAACATAATCGCTGGTCAAATCCAGCGCACCTTTCATGATCCCGTCTACCCACTGCGGGTCACCGCCAAGTGTGCCGTCATTGCCGTGGCCCGACCAATCAATGGCGGTGTTGCCGTTACCTTCGTCAAACGTCCACCAGCCGACGAGATCCGGATCAGTAATCGAGATAACAGGCAGTGTTTCGAAGCTCCAGACATCGCCTTTGACCGTGGCCGGAGGATTGAACTCATCTACCCGCCAGTAGTAGGTTTTGTCCAGTTCGAGTGTGCCGGGCGCAAAAGTCGTAGTCGCCGCGGGCATACCGGCGGCGGCATTGCTCACATCGTCAAAATTGTCGCCGAAGTAAACGGTGTGCAGTTTCGCGCCGAACCCTGCCGTCCAGCCGAGCGTCACATCAGTACCCACAAACCGGCCACCATCGGATGGGCTCGGGTCATAGGCGCTCCTCGGCGGAATCCAAAAACTCCAGACATTGCCTCTGTACTTCGTGGTGCCGTCGGCCTCGACCTCGTCGACGCGCCAATAGTAGGCCGTGCCGGGGACAAGACCGTCGGGGTAAGGAAATCCGAAGAAGCCGGCCGTAAGGAACGGTAAAGCCTGGTTGCCTCGGAACGAATCGCCAATGCCGTCATTGACATCGTCAAAATTGTCACTCATGTACACATCGTGCGTGACCGCGGTCTCGCCAGCTTCCCAGCCAAGGCTCGCCCATGTATCCTCATACGTGGCACCGTCAGCCGGCTCAGGATTCTCGGCCTTAACAAATATTGGATCAATGCCGTTAAACAGGCCCGATGCCTGGGCATCCGAGAGTGCCCGGTTGTAGATGCGGATGTCATCGAGGGTACCATCGAACAGATCAGCTCCAGATCTGCCGCCAATATAGAAAGGTCTCGTGTCTGTGCCTAGGGTGTCCCCACGCAAGTCAGAGGGGTCGTTATCAACAACACCGTCGACATAGATTCTCACCGTTAACCCGTCCCACGTAGCTGCAATATGATACCATTGGCCTGTATTCAGGGGCGTATTGCCCTCAAACCCATCGTCATCGGCCTCGCCCCCGTCGAGGTACAAAGTGGCTCTGCCGTCCACTACCGCCAATTGATAGTTGTTTGGGTTGCCCTCTCCTTTACGAGCGATGGGATCAACATCATTGCCCGAGTCCCAGCTATCAGCTTTAATCCATCCGGCGATGGTTAACGCGCTGGTAAGTTGCAAACTCGAAGAGCTTGGGACCGAAACATAAGCGTCCGTCCCGTCGACATCCAGGGCCCCCGAGCCAACCGTACCGGCTACGAAAGTCGAGTTGCCAGAAGCGATGCCATCGTTACCCAAACCGGAATAGTCCAGTGTGTCACCGTCGAGCTTCCACCAGCCAATAAGATTATTAGCGGCACTGGTTACACTTGCCAAAACCAGGCTCAGCATCAGAGCGAAAGCAATCAGAAAAACCAGTTTCTTGCACATGATAATCCTCCTTCGAGAAAAGGAACCTAAATTTGGAACGACCTGCAATAATCCTTACCTTTCAGTCAATACTCCAATGTCCCCCGGATGATTGTTGTGATATGACACTACCTCCTTTCTCAACAGCCAACGTTTCACCGAACGATCACCTGTAAGGGTAAAGACTATTGCTCCGAACCGTACGAATCCGGCGGTCGTGGTTGCACTCGCCGTCTATGAGAAGACTAAGGCACTCTAACAAAACCCTGCTGGCTTCGGCTGGCTGCAGCATCCATTTGCGGCGTTGGCCTCCATCGACGATGCTCACATCGCCTGCTTCGGCCGCCTTGCATCTGGCCGCTTCGCTCAGCCTCGGGCCGACGCGACGGTTTTGTTAGAGTGCCTAATGTTTCAACCATGGGAATGATTATAAGCCCGGAATCAAGGCAGAGCAACGGAGAATACCAACGGATGGTGTCTCTGAGCTGTCTTCTTCTCTTGAATCACTATATCCCCGGTGTTAGAATCACTTGTGTATGCTGAAATCAAAATGCCTGTCAGTAGGAAAAGGACTGCTGTATACCATGAAAAACGTTGCCACGTTCCTTGCTGCGATTGCCGTGCTCTTCGGTCCGCTGTGCGCCGCCTACGCCGTGGAAAAGCCAAACATTGTGGTTATCCTTGCGGATGACCTCGGATATGGCGATCTCGGGTGTTATGGCGCCACGCGCGTCAAGACGCCGAACCTCGACAGGCTCGCTTTGGAAGGGCGGCGCTTCACGTCGGCCTATGCCTCGGCATCGACCTGCACGCCCACGCGCTACGCCCTGCTGACCGGCGAATATTCTTTCCGCCAAGCCGCCAAGCAGACGACTATTCTGGACGGCGACGCGCCGCTGGCCATCGACCTGGGCCAGATGACGGTGCCGCGGTTGTTGCGCGGCGCGGGCTACGCCACGGGCGCGGTGGGGAAGTGGCACCTGGGCCTCGGCGACGGCCAAACGCGTATCGATTTCAACGGCAGGATCGCGCCGGGACCGCTCGAGGTGGGTTTCGACACCTGCTACATCATCCCGGCCACGGTCGATCGCGTGCCGAGCGTATGGATCAAGAATCACTGTGTGGACGGCCTCGACCCGGCCGATCCCATCGAAGTCAGCTACCTGCGGAATATTAGCGATGAT
>Ga0255052_10003103_pt1 | contig 11672 bp, 9 predicted proteins | sample JV7_2_21_MG_FD_188632 | JGI IMG/M metagenome (GOLD analysis project Ga0255052, IMG submission 188632) | Seawater microbial communities from Jervis Inlet, British Columbia, Canada - JV7_2_21 | ecosystem: Environmental > Aquatic > Marine > Inlet | place: Canada: British Columbia | collected... | reverse complement strand
AGGTCCGCCGAGCGTTCGTCGAGAGGGGGCTCATCACAGAATCGGTGGCAGAGAACATGCTCAGCTGGCCCCACTCAGGCTTTCACGTTCATCTGGGACCGGTGATTCACGCTGATGAGAGAGAGGAACTGAAAAAAACCGCCAGGTACGGTGCCCGGGCGCCTCTCGCTCTGTCAAGGCTCACCTACGACAGAGAGAAGCAGGAGGTTGCCTACACCTACACCAACCCGTACGATCATGCCGAGTACACCGAAAGAGTGACACCGCACGAGCTCATTGCGAGACTCATGGCACACATACCTGACCCCTGGGAACAGACGACGAAGTATTTTGGGTTTTATTCCAACCGTACACGCGGGAAGCGGAAGCGAGATCATGACAATCGGGAGTGTGTGGGAGAGGAGCGGGAAACACGCGCTCCCCTCCACTGGCGGAGGAAGTGGGCGGAACTGCTGCGTCTGGTGTTCGAGGTAAATCTCGCCTGCCCCCGTTGTGGGACGGAGATGAAAATTGTCTCGGTTCTCACCGAGAGGGAGCCTGTCAACAAGATCCTGGCTCATCTGAAAGAGAAGGGTATCGATGCCAGAGCAGGACCGTTCGTAGATAGTGCTGCGTAAGGGTGTCCCCCCTCTTTTCTTCCTGGTGATCTATTCCACCCCCTGAGGGATCAGTGTGTCCTGAAGGGGGAATTCGGGCAGGGGGTGCTGCTTTTGAAGACTGTCTTTTCGAATGAAGAGTGGTAATTCGGCCGGGAAAGTGGGATTCATGGCTTGACATCCCCTGATGGATTGGGTAGAATCGAAATATAAGAGAAGTGAATGTTTAGCTTTTACTATCGGTAAATGCAGATCAAGTTATTGATATGGTGCCAGATGGTGACCATAAAGGAAGCATGATAGTTGCTATGCAAGGAAAAAACTCTTATACAGGAATGTGGTTTAAAAAAATGGGAATCAAATAATAAACTTATGAAAGCTGTTGATATTCAAGGATTGGTTAAAACCTATGCCAATGGAACTCAGGCCCTAAAAGGGATAGACCTCAGCATTGAAAGTGGTGATTTTTTTGCACTTCTTGGTGCAAATGGAGCTGGAAAAACAACGACTATTAAAGTCATGACTAGTCTTGCAAACAAGAACAAAGGAACCGTTAAAATTTTTGATAAAGATATAGATAAAGACATCAATGCAGCCAAGCGAATGATTGGAGTTGTACCTCAGGAGTTCAATTTTAATGTTTTTGAAAAGGTCATAAACATTGTTGTATGGCAGTCTGGCTACTTTGGAGTTCCGCGAAAAGTCGCCTTAAAGCGTGCAGAGAAAATTCTAAAAGCATTAACTTTGTGGGACAAACGAGATGAACGCTCTTTTGATCTCTCTGGAGGAATGAAACGCCGGCTTTTAATCGCAAGAGCTCTGATTCATGAACCAAAATTACTAATTTTGGATGAGCCAACAGCTGGAGTTGATGTAGAGCTACGAAGAGGAATGTGGGATTATTTAAAGGAGTTGAACAAAAATGGAACTACAATTTTACTAACTACTCATTATCTTGAGGAAGTTGAACAGCTTTGTAAAAACATGGCTATAATTAAGGAGGGCATTGTATTTAAACAAGACAGTGTTAAAAACATGCTAAGAACTTTAGAAATGGAAAAATACATGGTTGATGTACGCAATGTAAAAAATGATACAAAGATAAAAGGTTATGAAATTAAAGTGATAGATAAAACAACTTTGGAAGTTGATGTTAAAGCAGATCAACCCATTACAGACTTAATTAAAGCTTTAGACAAAGCTGATATTCAGGTGAACGATATCCGCCCAAAATCCAACCGAATGGAACAACTATTTTTAAACGCTCTACACGAATGATGAAATCACTCAACACTATCGCGCTCTTAACCATTATCCGCAAGGAGGTAGTACGCTTCATGCGTATTTGGCCTCAAACCTTGGTGCCATCTGTGATTAATCAAGTTCTATACTTTATTATTTTTGGAACTTTTATTGGATCTCAGGTAGGTGATGTAAATGGAATCCCTTATATGGCTTTCATTGTGCCTGGCCTTGTGATGATGGCTGTTATTAATAGCTCTTTTTCAAATGTAGTTAGCTCTTTTTTCGGCTCAAAGTTCCAACGATCTATTGAAGAAATGATGGTATCACCAACTCCTGACTGGGTCATTGTAACTGGCTACAGTATGGGTGGAGTATTACGTGGAATTATTGTCGGAACTTTAGTTTTTGGAGTTTCAGCATTTTTCACCAGGCCAGAAGTATATTGTTTTGGACTTCTTTTTGTTTTCATTTTCCTCACTGCTCTTATGTTTTCATTGGGCGGATTAGTAAATGGAATTTTTGCCAAGAAATTTGACGATGTAAGTATATTTACAACTTTTGTACTGACTCCTCTCACTTATTTTGGAGGTGTCTTCTACTCCATAAGCGATTTGCCACAAATTTGGCAAACAATCTCAAAATTTAATCCAGTTCTCTACATGGTAGACGGTTTCCGCTACAGTCTTTATGGAGTTGCAGACTTAAATGTCTGGGTCAGCATTACTGTTTTAGTTGCCTTCACTCTAGCTTTTGCAGGATTAAATATTTACCTGCTTAGAAAGGGGATTGGCCTCAGATCTTAAAAGCTTAGAAACCCAATAGATCCATCAAATGTTTCGCACTGCCTCTGTTTTTCCCTACAAAGGGAAAATCATGAAAATACAAAACCGGATTAAAGTTTAACTCTATAACTGCGTAATCATCTGGCGCGTCTGTCTTTGGAATGATTATATCCACACCACACAGTACCGCACCAACAGACTTAGCTGCCTTTACAGCCTCTTCCTTATAATAATCGTGCATTGTATCACTTACATCCAAACTATCGCCACCAGTGCTTATATTTGAGTTGTTTCGCAGGAAAGCCTGCATTCCTTCATCTGGAACCGAGTCAAAATCCAAATTATGGTCACTAAGTACACCCTCTTCCTCTTTCCCCATTTGTATCTTTTCAAGTGGAGTTTTGTAACCTTGTCCCCTCCAGGGGTGCCTGTTTTTCTCAGTCACTAACTCGGCAATAGTAGATTTACCGTCTCCAATAACATTTGCAGGAACTCTATTTAGTACAGCAACACACTCATCTCCCATAATAAGGAACCTATATTCTGGGCCTTCCACATATTCTTCTACAAGAACATCACCATGTTTAGCCGCATCTAAAGCTGCCTTCACGAATTCATTTTTTTCAGGTTTATTTGAGAAAATATGCACTCCAATACCAAAATTTGTAGATTTAGGTTTTACTACCCAGCCAAAATCCTCCAATTCAGAAAAAATCTCATCCGCCTGTGCAGCATCGCTAATTAAATGAGCCTTTGGAGTTTTCACACCCGCCTCCTGCATAAGTATCTTTGCAACCCATTTGTTTTCCAAAAGCAAACTAGTGATATAGGAATCAAGTGAAGTTTTTGTGGCTTCACGTACATATTCACTTCGGCCATCTTTGCTAAGCCTTATAAACTGTTCTTTCCTGTCTAAAACTTCAACTTTAACTCCTCGCTTAAGCGATTCTTTAATAATAAGCTGAGTAGAAAGCTCCATATCTTTATATTCCTCAACTTGAAAATCACTCATAATTAAGTAGTTAATTCCTGGTGTAATTGTTTAGCTCTTTTCACTCCATATTCAAGAAAATCTTCTCCTCTATCCTTCATGTCCTTCAGCAAAAGTGCCCAAGGCTGACCTTCAGCTTTTTCAAAATGCTCCCAAAACAGATCATAAGCTTGTTTATATTCGCCACCTAAATAATCAGCAATTTTTTTTATTTCTTCAAACAAGTCTTCTCCTTTTTCCCTCAAATCATCGGGAAGTTCTTGTCCATTAAGTGCTAAATCGGCATGAAGATCTATATATTTCTCAACTTCTTGTTCTGAAATTGTCTCTTGTTCAGTCAACAAGCAGTTTAAAAAAAACAAATGACAAAAATATGCCTGTTCCTTTGTTAAACCAGCATGTGTAAAGGGATTCACATCAAAGATTCTAAGCTCAAGATATTCAGCCCCATTTTCCTCTAAGCCATCCAAATAAGTTTCTCCCTTAGAGGACTTCAAGCGAATGGGGAAGTAGTACTCATTTGCTAATTGAAGAACGTTCTCATTAAGTTGCTTACCTTTATAAACTTCATATTCAGGATAAGGAGTACGTACAGCTCTGCGAAGATCACCAATGTAGTTGTCGAAGCTATTGTAATCAACCTCAATCTTTTTTGGGTTTGAATAACCGCAACGACTCAAACGCAAAGAAATCGCCTTAGAATTTTCTTTATGCATTTTCTGGCACTTATAGCTTTCTCTATCTAATTCAGGCGATGCTCCAAAAAGGTAAGTCAAAACCCATTGGTTTCGAATAACATTTCTTACAACGCCCATATAACATTCATTTACCCATCTTCTAAATTCTGGTTCTTGGTCTTGTAGCTCAAACAACTTTTCCATAAGATTCGCTCCAAAAGAGAAATTAAAATGAATTGCACAAATCATTTGCATGGCTTTACCATAACGTTCAGCCAATCCAATTCTATAAAGTTCACGTTTTTTCCCTTCTGGACTGTCACCAAATTTTGCTATTGGAATTTTATCTAATTCCGGCAATCTACAAGGCATACTAAAGGGCCACAAATACTCCTTATCTAGTGCTAATGCTGTTTTTCTGCTTAGTTTGTCCAGTTCAGCAAGTGATTCTTCAACGCTTGGATGTGGCGAGGTAACCAGTTCAATTTGGCTTTCAGAAAAATCCAAAGTCACATGTGTGTGTGTCAGTGGATTTCCCAGTGCAGCTGGATGAGGCGTTACAGCTAATGTTCCATCCGGATTGACTCGCAAAACTTCTTTTTCAAACCCAAAAAGTCCCTGAGTTAGAGCCATTGGATCAATATCGTGAAAGTTAATTTGTTTAGAGTTCATTTGTAGAAATAACACACCTTAACTATCTGCTAGATGCTTCCGTTCCTAACTGTTGCTGACCTCTGCAAATGGCTATACAATGATAGTGCTTAGCCTTAGTTTCTGCAAGACATGGATCCAGGGGGGAGGCCAGGGATGGATGTATCCGACCGTTGCTGCAGGAATGCAGTGTGCCCACAGCGGGGCAAGTTCGGCAGCACCAACATCATCAAGCACAGTCGGTTCAAGCTCGCAAACGGCTCTAACCGGTGCAGATACCTCTGTAAGGCCTGTGGAAAGACGTTCGTTTCCACGCGGGCCACGCCCTACTACCGGTTGCGCTGCTCCCAGAATGACTTCGATGATGTGGCGGCCATGAGCGTGGAGGGCATGAGTATCTCGTCAATAGCGAGAGTGAAAGGGTTGTCCTGGAACACTGTGGCCAGATGGCTCGAGAGGGCAGCTGTGGCCGCATGGGAGTTCAATGACCCCATGACCCGAGGCTACGAGATGAAGGAAGTACAGGCCGACGAGATCAGAACGTTCCTCGGCAACAAGGACACGGTCACCTGGGTGATGGCAACCATCGAGGTCTGGTCACGCCTGTGGCCATCGACGGTTGTCGGCCGGCGCAGCTACCGGAATATCAGGCTGCTGATGGAGGACACCACCAGGCGAGGCAAGATCGATTTCGTCCCGCTGATCACCACGGACGGGTACTACTACTACGGCGTGGTCCTCAGCCGCATGAATCTGACCATTCGGCAAGGATCGGCGTACCTGAGCCGCAGGAGCGCCTGGCTGACCACCGCGAGCTCCTCAGATACCATTACAACTTCATCCGCCCCCACCGTGGCCTGAAGTTCGGCACTGAGGTCAGGACGCCGGCGATGCAGGCGGGGATCGTCACGCAGAAGATCTCGTTCCGGGAGGTATTTACGGCCGTTGCTGGTCAGCTCTTCTGTGTCTGTAGAATTCTGGACTTCGAGCCGGCGCGGGCTACAATGAAATCGCTATGCGAAGCGGCTTAGCAACAGTTAACGAAGGAAACACAAGTTGGGCCTCATACGTGTTAGGCCGAGAGCGCACGTTTAGATTAAACTGCTTGCGAATATCTGCCAACTTCAGAGTCAAGTCTATTACCAAGACGGTCAGACTCGAGATCTAATTCGTAATCCATTTGTAAACCGAGCCAGAACTTGGGAGACATTCCGAAATACTTCGCAAGTCTGAGAGCTGTATCAGCAGTGATTCGGCGCTTTGCGAGAACAATTTCGTTAATACGCCGTGGAGGAACTCCAATTGCTTTGGCAAGTTTGTTCTGGCTCAAACCCATAGGTTTCAAGAATTCTTCAAGAAGAATTTCGCCGGGATGGATTGGATCAAGTTTTTGTTTGTTCATGGTTACGTCACCTCAATGATAATCAACGATCTCAACATCATACGCGTCTCCTCGATCCCACCGGAAGCATATTCTGTATTGATCATTTATCCTGATACTATATTGACCCTCTCGATCGCCCCTTAATCGTTCGAGCCGATTAGCAGGGGGGACGCGCAAATCCTGCAGAGTGGTCGCTCGGTTAAGCATCCTCAGTTTTCTGAGAGCAACACGCTGAATATTCTGACGAAGTCTCTTTGAACGATATCTGTGAAATAGGTTTTTGGCTTCTTTAGACCTGAATGAACGGATCATAACTATAATGTATAACGCATAACGTTATATGTCAAGTTTTACGTTGCTCCACGCGCTTCGGCCTAACGTTCGGGCGTTAAGTTGCGAGGCGTTCTGGCGCGGCCTTTGCTGGAGGTGGTGTGCAAGCGCCAGGACGACTTCTAAGTTGTAAAGGCCGTGACAGGGAGATCGACAGCTTCAACGCCTTGATACTTATTGAGGCCCCCTCCCTGACATGCGGTGCTTCCGTTCCTAACTGTTGCTGACCTCTGCAGATGCCTATATAATGATAGCGCTTAGCCTTAGTTTCTGCAATACAGGGATCCAGGGGGGAGGCCAGGGATGGCTGTATCCGACCGTTGCTGCAGGAATGCAGTGTGCCCACGGCGGGGTAAGTTCTGCAGCACCAACATCATCAAGCACAGTCGGTTCAAGCTCGCAAACGGCTCTAACCGGCGCAGATACCTCTGTAAGGCCTGTGGAAAGACGTTCGTTCCCACGCGGGCCACGCCCTACTACCGGTTGCGCTGCTCCCAGAGTGACTTCGACGAGGTGGCGGCCATGTGAGTGGAGGGCCGACGAGATCAGGACGTTCCTCGGCAGCAAGGACACGGTCACCTGGGTGATGGCAACCATCGATGTCTGGTCACGCCTGTGCCCATCGACGGTTGTCGGCCGGCGCAGCTACCGAAATATCAGGTTGCTGATAGAGGACACCACCAGGCGAGGCAAGATCGATTTCGTCCCGCTGATCACCACGGACGGGTACTACTACTACGGCGTGGTCCTCGGCTGTATGAATCTGACCATTCGGCAAGGATCGGCGTACCTGAGCCGCAGGAGCGCCTGGCTGACCACCTCGAGCTCCTCAGATGCCACTACAACTTCATCCGCCCCATCGTGGCCTGAAGTTCGGCACTGAGGTCAGGACGCCGGCGATGCAGGCGGGGATCGCCATGCGGAAGATAACGTTCCGGGAGGTATTCACTACCGTTGCTGGACCGCTCTTCTGTGTCTGTAGAATTCTGGACTTCGAGCCGGCGCGGGCTACAATGAAATCGCTATGCGAAGCGGCCTAGCAACAGTTAACGAAGGAATCACCACTTGACAAATACTTACATTGTAATTATATTATAATTATGCACGATCTCAGTTTGAATGGGATGAAACCAAGCATCGTCTCAATAAACAAAAACACAAGATCTCCTTTGAAGAAGCCTTAACTGTTTTCTCTGATGAGCATGGCCTGTTAATATCTGACCCCCATCATTCTGATGATGAAGATCGTTTCCTTCTTCTTGGGCTAAGTATAAAACTCAACACTTTAGTCGTTTGCCATTGCGTTCGTAAAAGTGAGGAGGTTATTAGAATCATCTCTGCACGCAAATCATCACGGAAAGAACAACAACAATATTGGAAAAGGTGGAAATCATGAGAAAAGAATATGACTTCTCTAATGGGAAAAAAAATCCTTATGCAAAACGTCTGAAACGCCAAATTACTATACGGCTTGATGAAGGAACTGTTAACTATTTCAAAGGACTCTCTGACGAAGTTGGTGTACCATATCAGACATTGATTAATCTTTACTTACGAGATTGTGCAGCCACTCGTCGTAAATTATCTTTACGATGGAATATTGCTTCTTGAGAAAGAAGGGTCTTACACGTGGCAATAATGTGGTTTCGTATTTTATAAAGCGACATCATACCTTAGTATAATGGGAATTGAGGTGCTTCCGCTCCTAACTGTTGCTGACCTCTGCACATGGCTATACAATGATAGCGCTTAGCCTTAGTCTCTGCAAGACATGGATCCAGGGGGGAGGCCAGGGATGGATGTATCCGACCGTTGCTGCAGGAATGCAGTGTGCCCACAGCAGGGCAAGTTCGGCAGCACCAACATCATCAAGCACAGTCGGTTCAAGCTCGCAAACGGATCTATCGGCGCAGACACCTCTGTAAGGCCTGTGGAAAGACGTTCGTTCCCACGCGGGCCACGCCCTACTACCGGTTGCGCTGCTCCCAGAGTGACTTCGACGAGGTGGAGGGCATGAGTATCTCGTCAATAGCGAGAGTTGAAGGGGTTGTCCTGGAACACTGTGGCCGCATGGGAGTTCAATGACCCCATGCCCCGAGGCTACGAGATGAAGGAAGTACAGGCCGACGAGATCAGGACGTTCCTCGGCAACAAGGACACGGTCACCTGGGTGATGGCAACCATCGAGGTCTGGTCACGCCTGTGGCCATCGACGGTTGTCGGCCGGCGCGGGCTACAATGAAATCGCTATGCGAAGCGGCTTAGCAACAGTTAACGAAGGAAGCACCGAGAATCCTGCCCATGACGATTGGTCTATTTCTTGCGAATGGTTTTAGATAATAAAGTTTGTTTAATGTGAACAAGTGAGTAAAGATAAATCGGTGTCTAATAATAACTATAAAATAGAAGAATTACATGATGATCATAATACTTCAAAGCTTACGAAGTATGAAATGTTCGTTACTGGTAGGAAGAGCTTTGGTGCACTTATAATACATGAGCTTATCACCACTCTTATATCATGGATTCCCGGGGCGCTAGGTATTTTTTTGCGATCCAGACTATACCCGATTTTTCTTGGTAACGTGGGTAAGAATGTGATCTTTGGAAAAGGTGTAGATTTCAGACATCCCTATAAAATCCAGATCGGTGACAATACGGTAATCGATGACAATTGTCTTCTTGATGCTAAGGGCTCATCCAACACCGGTATTAAAATTGGTAAGCACAATTTCATTGGACGTAATACAATTCTAAGTTGTAAAAATGGAGATATCGAACTCAGAGACAATGTCAACATCGGTTTCAATTGTGAAATATTTTCTTCCAGTAATGTTTTACTGGAAGATTATACGCTCCTTGCAGCATATTGCTATATCGTGGGTGGCGGAAAGTATGATCTCAAAGACACAGGTAACCCAATTGCTAAACAGCCAATATTTGACGACCGTGGCATTGTAATAGAGAAAAACTGCTGGCTGGGAGCGAGGGTTACAGTACTTGATGGGGCTACAATTGGTCATGATACCGCAATTGGGGCCGCCTCTCTCGTAAGCACCAATATTCCCAGCAGTTCTATTGCTGTGGGGATCCCCGCGTCGATTATCAAAACAAGAGAATGCTCTCGATACAAGTGTTCACAGCCGGGCTCTACATCAAATTGAGCAACTTAAACATGAACCGTTTTGGAAGATATGCCAGGATCCTGATATGTGCAGGGTTGATATACGTTGTTGTGTACCACATTGATACCGATCAACTGAAGAATATTTATCTGAATATCCAGCCGTCTTATGTGTTTGTCATCCTCCTTCTGATTGCTGTGCAAATGGTGGTGAAAGCTTATAAGTGGAATATCTTGATGAAGGCAAAGGGATTTAACATTCCGACAAGAAAGATATTCCAGTTGGATTATGTCAGCTCATTTCTTAGTTTGTTTTTCCCTTCAACCATCAGTGTGGATATTTTCAGAGGTTACGGCCTTTCGAGGGACCGATCAACTAAAGAGGTAGCACTACCTTCTATCATTACGGACAGATGGGTCAGTTTAGCCGCACTTCTATTCGCGGCGAGTATTGGAGCGTTACTATTCCATGATCTGATAAATAACAACTACCTGGTATGTATCGTCTTTTCTCTTTTACTATTATTTGTTCTTGTTACCCTGGTAGTATGTAACAGGAGATGGGATAACATATTAACGAGGCACAGATCCATGAAAAAAGGGGGTAGAGTTTTAGACAAACTCAACAGCTTGAGGCAATCGGTATTTGATTACAGGAAACACAGATCAATCCTTCTTACTGTATTCCTTTTATCCTTACTCATTCAGTTGTGTAGGATACTCATTTACTTTTCCGCCTCATTAGCATTTAATAAATATCTGCCAATCGAATATTATTTTGCTTTCGTCCCCGTAATGCTCATCGTCATCATGTTACCCATTTCTCTGGCAGGTGTCGGTGTTAGAGAGGGAGCTTTTGTATATTTTTTCTCAAAGGTGGGAATGACAACTGTGACAGCTTTTGCAATTTCCTCTCTGGTTTCAATTTTGGTATTAGCAGCACTGATTCCTGGAGGAGTACTTTATGCTGTGAAGGGATTGGCACTCAGAAACAAGTGTGAAAGTTCTTTAAACGAATAGATCCTCTTAAAACTGAAGAAGTAACATTATGTTTACTGAGAGAGTGACGATCGGTTTCGTCAATTACAACAAACTTGATATTGTTGAGGAATGTATCGACTCGGTGCTTCGTCAACAGGGTGGTCCTTACCGCCTAATATTCGTCGACAACGCATCCACGGATGGAAGCCGACAACTTGTTAAGGAAAAGTATCCAGAAGATCTCGAGATGGTTTTTCTCGAGGAAAACTCAGGACCTAACCCTGCCAGGAATATCATACTGAACAAGGCCGATTCCGAGTATGTCCTTTTTTTAGACGCAGATGTCATTTTGCAGGATGATGTCATTACCAGGCTTGTGACTTCACTTGATGAGTTCCAAGCTGCTGGTGTAGCTTCACCAAAAATCATGGACTATCACAACAGAGAAGAAGTACAATTCATCGGCACTCATATTCATTATATCGGCGCTGCGATTCACCCACGTGAAAACAGGGAGGATACTTTTTATGTCACGTCTCTGGGTGGGGCCTGTCTCCTTGCACGAAGAGATGCAGCTCTCGATATAAATGGCTGGAATGAAGATATGTTTTTCGGATGGACCGATGGGGATTTCGTGTATCGCCTCGCAATTGCCGGCCACCGGGCGATCTGTGTAGCCTCGGCGAAGATCTATCATCCGTCACAAATACGTCGTTTTACCAAAGTGTTTCACCAGATCCGGAATAGATGGCATTTTATTCTAACCAACTATTCGTGGAATACTTTGCTGGTGATTTCTCCCATGCTTGCAGTATATGAACTTTTTTTGATAGCCTTTTTATTGTTGAAAAAACAATTAAGGCTCTATTTTTTAGCAAATTGTTCAGTGATCTCTAACCCACTTTCCGCGG
>Ga0255052_10003102_pt1 | contig 11675 bp, 8 predicted proteins | sample JV7_2_21_MG_FD_188632 | JGI IMG/M metagenome (GOLD analysis project Ga0255052, IMG submission 188632) | Seawater microbial communities from Jervis Inlet, British Columbia, Canada - JV7_2_21 | ecosystem: Environmental > Aquatic > Marine > Inlet | place: Canada: British Columbia | collected... | reverse complement strand
GGGAAGCGCGACAGTGCAGCGGCGATTGTATTCCTGCGAGAGCGATCTTTCTGGCGAGGTCGTCCGAGTCACGTGGCCGCGCCAAAACCCCTCAGTCTCAACGCTCTTTCGCTTCGAGCGCCTGTCTGGCGAAGCCCACACGGCGATCCAAAGTCCCGAAGACCTCGCATGGCAAATTCCGGATCGCGAAGCCGCGGCCTCGATCGGAGGCGAGTATTTGGTGCTTGGCATCGAGCACATCCTGTTTGGCTACGACCATCTCCTTTTCGTTGCCTGTCTAATGTTGATTGCGGGATTGTGGCGAAAGATCCTGTTCACCGTGACAGGCTTCACTATCGCCCACTCAATTACGCTGGCGCTTGCCGCGCTCGGGGTTGTGCGCGTACCGATTGCGCCGGTGGAAGCCGTGATCGCGCTCTCCATCGTGTTCCTGGCGGTCGAGATCGCGCGCAAACGCCGCAACACGCTGACCTGGCGCTACCCGATTGCGGTCGCGGGTTCGTTCGGGCTGCTGCATGGCTTCGGCTTCGCAAGCGCCCTGAAGGAAATTGGCCTGCCGCAGACCGAACTCCCCATCGCACTGCTTTTCTTCAATCTCGGCGTTGAAGTTGGTCAGGTCGTTTTCGTGCTCGCGCTTGCATGCGCGGTAGCGCTCGTGCTGCCACGCATGACAGCGCTGTCGTCGAATGGATCGTTCGCCTCAACGGCAGCCACCAGAAGAATTGCGGTGCCGGCAGCCTATGTGGTTGGAACGCTCGCCACCTACTGGACGATCGAGCGGGTGTCGGGATTCTTCGTTTGAGCTTTTGACAGAGCCTTTGCCATGCAGATGACGGACACTCGGAATGAACAATCAACGACTGGACCTTGGGATGGTTTGGCCCGCGCGGCGTCACTTCAATTTTGTTCGTGGCACGGCCGTTCGGACTCCTTCGGGTGCCCAGGAATATTGCCCTTCGCGCTACGCAATGAAGGCCTTGAAAGCATGCGCCCAGCGCGGCTGCGCTTATCCAGCATCTGCCCGAACAAGGGACTGCCGGGGCAATGTCGGCATTCGGCTGGTGTCATGATGCGTATATCCGCCGATGGAGCAACAGGCGGGCATCGGAGCTGGGCGGGGTTGCGCGGACCCTCGCCCGTTGCGGGCAGCTGTGCGGAAGGCGGTCTCGCTCCCACCGGAGCTACGAAAGCCGCTTGCGTATGCGATCCTGAATGAATGCGCCGCCATGCCTGAAGCCATTTGGTAGGGCAATTTCGGGTCACGAGTATCCGTTGGCGGCAAATCTCAAACGTTCACCATGTGAAGTCCACGGCCAGGAACGGCCCGGTCATCGTCGCTTCAATATCCAGCCTGTCCCTTTCAAAATTGAGGACGAGGTGGCGATAGCCGAACGCAACGCTCACGGTGTCGCTGATGCGATACCCGGCACGCCCGACGAGTTCCCATTGCAATTCGGAGCCTGCGCCGAAACCGCCAATCTCGGCCAGCCCGCCGACGAAGAATTTCTCGTTCAGATCGAAACTGCCCCTCAGCCCAAAGATTGGATCGATAAACGTCGTCTTCCGCGAGATCGACGGGAGACGATCAAAATCGATAGTGGCCTCGAGCGACCATATCCGGAAACCTCCGAATACGTCGACAGCGGTGCCATCGTCGTCATAGAAGCGGTAGGCGAGCGCGGCGCCGCCCATCACGCCGTCGAGCCCCACATCCGCCCCGCCCCGCCCCCCGGCGATGCTCGCGTCCTGCGAAAGGGCGAGGTAGTTGAACTCGGTGATCACCCCCCAGTCACCCTTGCGCACCTCGCCCGTTGCGAGGAACGCGAAGTCGAGGATATCCAGAAGGCTGGTGTCCGACTCTGCCGACGAGCCCGACCCGATTTCGAGGTCGGTGTGCAGCGACGGCGCCCAAGCGTAAGGGGTAAATCGGAATTCCCACGGTTCTTCCTGGGCCTGCGAAATGTTCGGAAGCAACGCAGCGCACAGAGCCGCCCATAAAAGCCACAACTTCGATCTCACGATGATTCCCCCAAGAGATTCGACATTCGGCGCCCAGACTGCGTCACAGTTACGTCAGGATGGTGCTCATTCAAACCGAAAAATTTGCAATTCACACACTGGGTCTTGGTTGTGTGGAAACGTGTGCTAACCCTTCACTGAGACCGGAGCTGGCGCTCCCGCAGCTTCATCTGAGCTGTAGGGGCGGTTTTGCGATGCCGCCTTAGCACTTGCTCACGGCAGAGCCGCCTTGGGGCGATACACCCAGCGGTGCGCCCTCGGAGGTTAAGGTCTAACGCGTATGATGACGGAGTCGTCGGGCCTGAGACTGGATTGCCTATGACGCTCGAACGTCTTCACGTTTTCGACGTCTCGATTGACCCTGAGAGCGCAAGTAGATCAATCATGTTGCCAGATGATTTTCCGGCAATTTGATCTGTCAATCAGGTGCCTGGCACAGGAGAACTTTCGATTTGTGCAAAGCTTGCTTGCAGGCGCTGCAGGGTTATGCATTGTTCGAGGACGTTTTCAAGCGACAAAGGCGAGCCAAATTTGCCGGAACTTCGAGAGGATAATCGCGAATGCCGCCGGGCCGCTGCAATGCGTCTCTCGGATCCTCGACTCGGCGTGACCATTTGGCATTATACCAAATCCCTGGCCCTGGCAGCACTTGCGGTTTTTCAGTTTACGCTGGCATCCGCCGCATCGGACACCTCTGACCCAATGGCGACGCTCCTCGAGGAGGCGCGCGCCAGCGGTCTGCGCGTCATCATTCTTGAACCTGGCGACGAAGGCATGGAGGCGGGTAGTTCCGCGGCGGCACAGAACGGTTTCGGCGAAACAATGACAGATATCGCCGGTCGGTTGGTGCAGCGTTTAGGCGAAGTCGTCGACGTCGCGCCGACACAGTTCTCGGACTTTGCGGCGCGGATTGCCGACCTATCACCGGTCAAATCCGCCGCGTGGCCGTTCTGGGTCGTTCTGGTCACTGTGGTCGGGCTGGCCCTCGGCTATTTCGCATTTGCTTTCCTGCGTGGTTCTCTGACGAACCGGAAGCCTCCTGCGGTCGTGACCGAAGCGCCGACGCGCAATGAGCGTATCCGTTTAATCTTGCGAGCAGGAATCGTTGCGTCCTTCGGGCTGGTCTTCGAGATCGGGTTTGGATTGCTTCTGCCGCTCATTGTCTTTGGAAACGCAGCACATACCAATGCGGTCATATCCACCGCGGTCGAAGTTGCGATCATCCTGCGTCTCGCCCTGATCTTCTTCGATGTCCTGCTCCTGCCCGATGACCCGGCGATGCGACTGGTGACAATCGGAGACGACGCCGCGCGGCGGATGTATCGATTTATCCGGACCGGTCTCCTCGTCGAATTCGTTCTGCTCGTGCCGACTCTGCTGTTGTTCGATATCGAGAGCCTGCCCCGCGAGTTGAAAGTGTTCGCTGCCATCGCCGGCATTGGTGGCGGCGCGACCGTCGGCTGTATCGTCGTCTGGGTGAACCGCGTTGGTTTGGCTCAGCTCTTTTCCGGCCGGCGGGACGGCGCGCCCACGCCATTGGCGCAGAACGCCTGGATCGTCATGATCGCCTACTTCGTGATCGCCTGGCTGATTTCATCCACGCGGATGCTGCTCGATCTGCCGAATGCGCTAGGCCTTGTGGGCGCACCACTCGCCGCCGTGATGATCGCTTGCGTAATCCGTGGTGTGGGGATTTACCTGGCGGAAAAATTCTCCCGTGCCAAGCCGGCGACACAACCCTCCGACGACAATGAGGCGGCTGAAGGAGAGGCCGGATATTCGGGCCGGAGCCACTGGCTCGACGAGATGACGCGTGTGGTCGCGTTCGGGGTCGCCGTGGTCTTTGTCCTCGACAGATGGGGCGTCAGCCTTGCACGGGACGATGGATCGGTCGGCTTTCTGGGCATAGCCGCGGTTACACTGTTTCTGGCCTATGCCGGGTGGACCGCGATCCGCTCTTATTTCAACCGGAAGATCGCCGAGGAAATCGGCGACGTATCCGATCTGGAGGGCGACGAGGGTGGCGGCGCCGGGGTCTCCAGGCTCGGAACCCTGCTGCCCCTGGTTCGCAACGTGATCCTGTTCGTCGTGCTGCTCGTCGCTTTGATGGTGCTGTTGATTGATCTCGGCGTCGACATTGCGCCGCTGTTCGCGGGAGCCGGGATCCTTGGCCTTGCTATCGGCTTTGGCGCCCAGACCCTGATACGCGACATCTTCTCCGGCCTCTTCTTCCTGATCGATGATGCTTTCCGGACCGGCGAATACGTCGAGACGGGAAGCGCCAAGGGCACTGTCGAGCGCATCTCGATCCGTTCGATGCAATTGCGCCATCACAATGGACCGTTGCACACAATCCCCTTTGGTGAGATCCAGCAATTGACGAACTTCTCGCGCGATTGGGTGATCATGAAGCTGCCCTTGCGCGTCACGCTGGATACCGACCCAGAGCGCGTGCGCAAGATGGTCAAGAAGCTCGGTCAGGAGTTGCTCAGCGATCCGCTGGTCGGGCACAAGTTCCTTCAGCCGCTGAAGTCGCAGGGGGTGTTGTCGATCGACAATTTCGGCATGGTCATGCGGATCAAGTTCATGACCAGGCCCGGCGACCAGTTCCAAACGCGCCGGGTGGTGTATGCCCGCGTCCACGAACTGTTCGAACGCGAGGGGATCGAATTTGCCAGCCGCGACGTGCGCATTCGGATGGGCAAGGAAAATGCGGCAGTTGGGGAAATTGCCCGTGCCGCAGCGGTCGCCGCGGAATTGTCCGATGTGACGAGCCCGGAGGGGCAGGCTGCAGGCGGGGAAAAATCCGGCGACGAACGTTGATCGTGGTTTTCCCGGCAATCTGTGGCTTTAGGCCTGCACATCGGTCTGGCAAGATCGGGGGAGGCCCATGCACGGCAATTTCGGCGTGATCGAGCATTGGCGTTACCGGTTCTTGCTCACAATCTTGCTAACGACGATTCTCGTCCAACCGCTTCTCCAACGATCAGTGTTGGGCCAGGCGGTTCTGATCCTTGCCTACGGCGTGGTTCTTGTCGGCGGGGTGTACGCGACTCGTCCCCAACGATGGCAGTCGACGCTATGTTCGGCGCTCGCGATTGCCCTGGTCGGGCTCAACTGGTGGATTCTGCTCTCGGGCCAGCACGAAGTAGGCCTAGCGCTGATCGTAGTAACATTTCTGTTCGGCGCATTCGCGGTGTCGCGCACACTCATCGTGTTGATCTCGGCACCCGCGGCAAATGCCGACGCGCTAGCGGGTGCGGTATTCGGCTATTTCCTTCTGGTGATTGTTTGGGCGTTGTTTTTCCGGGCGCTGGAAATCTGGTCGCCCGGGGCCTTCGCTCTTGCGGCTGACAGCGATCAGTTCACCGAGCTTCTGTATTTCAGCCTGGTAACAATTACGACGCTCGGCTACGGGGATATCGCGCCCGTCGCTGCATTTGCGCGCATCAGTGCCGGCCTCGAGGCGGGGATGGGCACGCTCTATATTGCGATCCTGATCGCGCGAATTGTTGGCGCTATTGGCGACCGGAGAGGGTGAACTTCTCGTTTGCGTTATTGGGCAACTTTGCCAGACACATCAATGGCCGGAAAAGACGAGTGTCTGCACTGGCAGGACAAGCGCTTGGATGCGAAGAATCAAAGCGTGCACAAGCCCCACGGTGTCGACCAAGTGATAAAAAAGCCATTTGGGCGTGCTGAGACCTTCGGATTCGAGCAAATCATGATTGCTGGTATAAGCGTTCGCAATGCACTTGCTGCCGGGCGGAATATCATCAGTCTGACCGGCGTAGAGTGGCTCCATGAAAACTGTCATCGTCCCAGGACGGGCTCGGTCCTGAAGGTCGAGTAACTGATCAGACGGGCGTATCTGACCTGCCGGAATCACGTCCTGAACTTCCACGATAACCATCGGAATGATCGTGAACGGCTTGGACACGCAGGTGATCTCGGCGACCATTCCAGGTTGGATGACCTGAGACGAGATCTGTCCAAACCCTGCATGGAAGCGACGTTGCTTAAGACGTTCGGGGACGAGGATGCCGGCCGGCCGCAAGATCGGATTGACTATGTCGCCGGGTTTCAGGCCGAACTGCTCGACGGTGCCCGAGACCCCGGCATAGACCACCATTTTCGCAAGTTCCGTGTTGGCTTGCACCAGTGCGGCCTCGGCACTGGCCTTCTGCGCTGGCAACAACGTGCTGATCTTGACCTCAACGGCCTCCTGATTGGCGAGGGCTGCATCCACAGCACCCTTACGAACATCGAGAAGATTTTCCAGGCTCTCGATTTCTCGCAGGCTTACGGCCGAGGATTTTTTCTCGAATAGCGGCCGTTTTCGCCCCAGTTCATCGACGGTTTGCTGATAGTTCGCTCGTGCCTGGTTTACCCCTGCGATCGCTGCAGCAAGTTCGGATTGAGCAACCAGCGATGACGCATCGATTTCCGAAATTTTGCGGCGCGCTGTCTCGGCGGCCGCGGCCTGGCTGGCATCGTCGAGCTTGAATAGGGGAGTTCCCGCCGCGACGCGCTGATTGTTTGTCACATAGACCTCGGCAACCCTGCCTCCGCCTTCGGACAGGATCGTCACTGTCCGGAAGAACGAACTGACATTGGTCGTGGATGGGTGGTAGTAGAATACGGTGGTGATCAGCGTCACCGTAAGGATCGCACAACCCGTCAAACCCCAGCGGAGTTCGTACCACACGGAAAAGAGATTGAGCTCCCGGCCCCACCGTTTGCCCTGCAAGAAACGCCGAACGAGGTAGTCAGGCAGTATGGTGAATATCGAACACAACGTAAGTTCAAGCATCGATCATCTCTCCCGATTGATCGGCCTCTGGTTCGTCTGACGATGATTTTCGGGGCTGCCGGTTTCCATCCAGCAGCACTCTGTGGTCGGATCGTATTCTGGGCGCGGTGCCGCTCTGCCGGACGGAGCCCGCAACTGCCATGCCCTGCGACTGCAAGATCTCAACCTGGCCCAGGTTTGAGATTATCGTCTTCGGCTCGCGGTGTATCCTCGCTTGCCTCAGGAATTTCTGGTCCTACTTGCTCGGGCTCACTCTCAGACATCGCCTCGGGCGAAGGCGTGGGGGTTGGGGATGACGGCAAGGGTGCTGTGGACGGCTGCAAGAGGGCTGGAGACAACGGCAAAGGGACTGGTTCACGAGCCATAAACTCTTCCAGTGACCGGGAGATCGAGTTGAGCGGAGTTGTGAAATCGGGCATCTTTACCGTGGCCAATAGCAAGGCGGCGACCCAGAACATATTGTTGTGGGTAAACATGGCCAGCAGCGCGAGCACGCCGATCAATTGAAACTGCGTGCTGCTGGTACCGTGAGCTATTTTCTCCGGAAGCGCATGCAGCGTGAAGTAGATGACGCCGAACACAAGAACCAAGGCGATCATGCTAACGACGGTGATTGTGAATAAAATATCGCTTCCGTCGGGCCCTGGAAGGAACACCGGAAGATGATGTGGTGCCAGGCTGTGGAGCGCTTCTGCCATAATTCTTTCCATCCGCTATCGCTAAGATCGCCGTCGGAACGGTAAATCATTCCAATGGCTTGCCGGAACATCCGACAGGGCGAGAATTCGGTGCTCCATCATCTACGCCAGTCCCCCATCTGGGGCTCCTTGTGCGAGACTAGGCATTCGAACGCGGTTCTCCAAGTTTTTTTTGCTCGCGACCTGCGGAGAATCCTGCTGCGAATGACGGTCTGGACCTACTACCTTTCCGTCGAGTATTGATCGCAACTGCGTAGGAGGGCTTGTGCGCCCGGCCTCCACCAGCGAGCTGTAGAGCGAGGGTTTTGACGCATGCATGACCACCCGGCTCTGATCTTCACTGCGCTGCTGATCTTTCTGTATGGGCTGTTTTCACACTTGTCGGAAAAATGGGCGATCACCGGCCCGATGGTATTCATGGGTGTCGGAGTGTTGGCCAGCCCGCTTGGCCTCGATCTGTTTGAACTCGATCCCAATGCCGGCCCGGTAAAACTGGTCGCGGAAATCACCCTGATCATGATCTTGTTTGTCGATGCGACCCTGATCAAACACGACGTATTGTTGAAATCCCCTTCACGTTTGCCGATGAGGCTTCTGCTGATTGGACTGCCTTTGACGATGCTGTTCGGGACCGCAGTGGGGACCATGATGTTCCCCGGAATCGGCCTCTGGGCTATCGTCCTGATGGCGCTGATCTTGTCGCCAACTGACGCGGCTTTGGGACAGGCCGTCGTCAAGAGCAAGTATGTGCCAGACCGAATTCGGCAGACCATCAGTGTTGAAAGCGGTTTGAATGACGGCATTGCACTGCCGCCGATCTTTGTGTGTTTTGCTGCGTTGTCCGCGGAGGGCGGCCACCAGGAGGGATCATGGCTCGGGTTTGCAGCCATGCAGCTGACGCTGGGCCCCCTGGTCGGCGCGGCTGTTGGCTGGATCGGTGGGCGCCTTGTGGAGTACGCGGCAAAGCGCGACTGGATGGAGCCGACCTTTCAGAGGCTGTCAGCATTCTCGCTGGCGATTATCGCTTTTGCGCTGGCGGAGTTTCTGCACGGCAACGGGTTCATTGCTGCGTTCTGTGCGGGGCTTGCCCTGGGTGTGCGCAGCCCGGATGTCCGGGAGCGCATACAGGAATTTGGTGAAGCAGAAGGTGTTCAACTTTCGCTTTTCGTCTTCTTGATGCTGGGCATGGTGATGGTGCCGTTCGCCTATGGATATTGGAGCGCAGCGGAATGGTTCTATGCAGTGATGAGCCTGACCGTGATACGAATGATCCCGGTCGCCATCGCCATGATCGGCGCAAAGCTCGACTGGCAGACCATCGGGTTTGTGGGGTGGTTCGGCCCGCGCGGCATTGCCTCCGTACTGTACCTTCTCATGGCGGTGGCCAGTATCGGCATAGAAGGGCATGAACGCATCTTTTCCGTCATCGTTTTAACCGTCATGATCAGCGTGGTCGCGCATGGAGTCTCAGCCGTTCCACTTACAAAGCTGTATGGAAAGACGGCGACCTAAGTTAGCGGAACTCGCCGGTAGCGAGCCTTCAGGCAAGACAACGTATCGTGGAGACTGTTCTGCTGGCTGCTCGCACTAGAGGGCTTCGCAGTATGCGATGTCGAACGACATTTGCATCGTGCCGCCGTCCTCGGTGATTTCGTAGCCGGTCGCCAGGTTGCAAAAGGCGGCAGCGTCACCGGTGGCGCCGATTTAGCTATGACGCGCGCAATGCAGGCCTATTGGCTTCTACGCTCGCGGAGGTTGTCTCGGAATCGTTCCGCCCAGACTTCAAACGCCTTACGCACGTCGCCCCATGAATCGAGCGTATTGCCGCCGAGAGCTTTGGTGCCGGCCCGTTCGTCGATTCCCGCGGCTAGTAGCATGCCCGACTGGGCGTCGCGCGCTTCGCCCTCCGCCCTCGCCTGCCCAACAAAAGCCTTCGTGTCAGACCCGAGAGTGAATATCGTTGAGACGAGACGTGCTTGGGGCACATAGGTCGAGATGGTATCAAGCGCCGGGTTGGACGCGACCGCCTCGGTCAGGGCGACCCGCAGCCGAATGGTATTTGGCCCTGGCACCTGAACGATTTCAAAATCCTCGGATAACGTCTCCTGGAGGACTTGATGGAACGCATTCGCCAACTCCTGCCGCTCCTCGGCAGGAACCTCGTTCACCTCGGCGTCGGGGTTTGCCCAGATCGTTACCGGTTCGATCATGATCTTGGTGTAGGAATTGAAATCGGCCTGCTCGTTCCAATAAACCGATATGGCCTGACCTTCTTTGCCCCGGCGCAACATACTGTAGTCCGAAAGAAAACCTGACGACCTGACGCTCTCGCCCACAGTCGTTGTTGCATCCGTCTCGCAACCGGTGAGCGCCAGGAACATGCCTCCGACAAGGCCCAGCACGGTCATGCGATGCGAGAACTTCAATTTAGCTGCCATGTTTGTCCCCTCTCTATTCAGATCCTGACGGTGACTCCGTACTTGGCCTGTCTTCCTTGCAGGTTAGGTGATCGCGTCGAGTGTTTCGAGTTGCCCGACTGTATGTACCGTTCCATAATCAACGAAGGCGCTATGTGCGACATCGTCAAGGGAAATATAGGCGGCGAAATCGCTAAGCCACCAAGACGCTACCTACCGCACATTCCTCTCGGCCGAAAACCGCCCTTACCGCAGTTCGTGCTTTCAACTCTTCCCTAACTGGTCGGATCCTTGACCACCATATAGACGACGTCCGATCCGCTGTAGAAGGGCTTGTAGAAGGTGCCCGTGTATTCGAAATAGTCCTCGCCGCCGACGCTGCGCTTCGCGGTTTCTTCTGGCAACGTGGGCACTATGGCGCCGAGGGGCGGATCGACAACGACGAAATCTGCCTCGCCATCGTCGCCAACCTCGGCGTCGTAGTAGGCACCGTTGGAATAGCCGTACTCCTCACCGCCAGCGGTGACTGTGGCGACATCCGTCGGCGCATGCTCGACAGTGGCACCGGCCGGTGCCGGCACCACGGCATATTCCGCGCCGGATTGTTCGTAGTAGACACCGTTGGAGTAGTAGTAGGTGGTGTTGCTCACAACGACCGTTTCATGTTGTGGCGGCAGCGAGGCGATTGTCGCGCCAATTGCTAGGCCCCAGAAGAACGCCCAGCCCCGGTCACTGTGCCCCCACCAATCGTTATGATAACCGTAGTGATGGTGGTGGTAGTCATTCCAATATTTGCCGTGCCGGATATCATCAGCGATATCACGGCGGGCGTCGGTGCGATCACGGACGCGGTCGCTGCGCTCGGCTTGCCGGTTTCCGGAGCGCTCGGTGCGCTCGCCCTGACGGGTCTCGGTGCGGTCGGTACGTCCGTCCTGGCGATCTGATCTCGTGTTGCCGCGCCTCTCGCTGCGGTCGCCGCGGAGATCCTGGCGCCCTCCACTGCGCTCGGCACGGTCCACACCGCCGCCGCCGAATCCACCGGTCCGGCGATCGCGCGACGGTTGCCGCTGAGGTTGCCGCTGGGTACTCCGGCGCGCGCCGCCTCCGCCACCGCCGCCGCCACGGCTAAAGCTCTTATGGGAGCCGCCACCGCGACCGCCACTGCCCGACCGGCGGCCAGCTTCTGCAAAGTCCACGGTGACAAGCGAAATAACTGTGACCACCGCCAAGCACGTGGCGACGATGCGCAGGGGGCGAACCCTTTTTCCACCAAACAGCATGGCTCAATTCTCCCATTTGGTAACAAGAAACTTTGCCAACACCGAACTCTCGGTGATCTCTGCCGCGAAATTCTCGTCCGGGAGCGTCGCCTCCAGATCCCACTCGCTCAGCACAATGGTCTGTTGCGGCTCGCCGAGTGTATCGAATTGGTTGACGACAATTTTTAAGAGCAGCGGCACCTCGCCGGCGTCGATCCAGAGCTGCCAGTCGGCCCGCACGCCGGTGAACAAGATGTGGTGCGCCGGCTGGCCATCGACATCGTGGATGCCGAGATAGAGCCGCGTACTCGCCGTATCGGCATATTTTGCGTAGCTGTCGGTCGAGAAGACTTCGGCCAGGGGCAGGAAGAGCCCGTATTTGTCTCTCAGGAGCGCCGTGGTCGCATCGATCGTCTCGGCGGCAGGGACAACCCCGTGGACGTTGGCGTTATGGTCCTGGATCGTCAGC
>Ga0255052_10003100_pt1 | contig 11679 bp, 9 predicted proteins | sample JV7_2_21_MG_FD_188632 | JGI IMG/M metagenome (GOLD analysis project Ga0255052, IMG submission 188632) | Seawater microbial communities from Jervis Inlet, British Columbia, Canada - JV7_2_21 | ecosystem: Environmental > Aquatic > Marine > Inlet | place: Canada: British Columbia | collected... | reverse complement strand
TTGGTTAAAGAAATACTTAGGCAAGCTGGAATAAAAAAAGATGAATGGGATAAAGTATAATCTTTTTGCTCCCTAGGTAGTGCAAATTCGATCCTTCTTTCCCGCTTCCCAACTTCCTCGCTATCTTACTTCCCCACTTTAATTTTTCTCATCCTTCCACGTCCCACATCTCACGTATCCCGTCTCACATCTCCCGTCTCACATCTCCCGTCTCACATCTCACGCCTCACATCTCACGCCTCACATCTCACGTCTCACGTATCCCGTCTCACATCTCACGTCTCACATCTCACGTTTCACCTAATAAAATCATACAGTTACCCTGTCTCAGTAGTTGCATTATCAGCCAATAATCATTTTTCAATTTCATTATTAACAATTTTGTGTTATTACATATATACCTAATATATAAATGGTATATGCTGATTGATATATAAAGGGGGGAATTTTTCATTAATTTACTCATTTTAGTATTAACTGTACATGCTTTTGTTGAGCAATAGGTTCCAGTGTATATCCCCTCTTCTTTGTTTTAACAGTTCATTTTAAATAACTACTCAAGTAGGCACAAGGGTACAAAGTGGGAAAAAAGAACTAAAAGCTTTTCTTGTGTTTCTGTAACTCTTTGTGCCTATGTGCCTTTGCCACTTTGCACTTGAGTAGTGACCATTTTAATTCAATTTATTAATAGAAGGTTGCAGTCTAAGCGCGCATGTAACTGAGAGTGCGGAGCTGTGAAGAAATTGCCCTAATCAGTCCCTTTAACATCTTTAAATAGTTCAATTATTTTCTGAATTTTTTCAAAATGTGCGGTATTACAGGTATAGTTAGCTTTAATGATCAGCAAATAGATCAAATCGCTCTGATTCGGATGAGAGATTCTTTATCCCATAGAGGTCCGGATGATTCGGGGGTATATGCTAATGATAAAAGAACTGTAGCGTTCGGCCATAGAAGACTCTCGATTATAGATCTATCTGAACGTGGCCATCAGCCAATGAGTGGTGAAAACGGAAACCTGTGGATCGTCTTTAATGGAGAAATATATAACTTCCTTGAGCTTCGCAAAGAACTAAAAAGCCTGGGACACAGCTTCAGCTCTTCATCCGACACCGAGGTGATTATAAACGCGTATTCTGAATGGGGGGAGCAGTGTTTTGAAAAGCTAAGCGGGATGTTCGCATTCAGCATCTACGATAAACAAAAAAACCTGCTGTTTCTTGTCAGAGATCATGCCGGGATAAAACCCCTGTATTATTCAATTACAAAAGACCGCCTGGTATTTTCCTCTGAAGTCAGGGCGCTGAAATCATTTGAAAGCAGCTGGGATGAATTTGATGATTGGAGAATCTACTTTCTTACTTTTGGACATATCCCCGAGCCATACACGACACTGAAAGATGTTTTCATGCTTCCTAAAGGAAGCTTTATGCGGTTGGACACTACCAGTGGAAAATTCTCGGTTTCGGAATTTACAGAGTTAAAATATTCGGAGAAAATATCTGACGAAAGTGAAGCGATCCAATTGGTTAGAGATACTTTCACCAAAGCGGTCGAGAGACATTTAATTTCAGACGCGCCGATCGGGGTTTTTTTAAGCGGCGGCATTGACTCCAGTCTCATAGCGCTTCTTGCCCATAAGTTCCAGGGAGATAACCTTAGAACTTTATCTGTAGTATTTAATGAAAAGGAATATTCCGAAGATTATTATCAGAATATCGTCCGTGACAGGCTGAGTTCACGTCACAAATCATACCTTGTAACTGAAAATGATTTCCTGGATAATCTTGATGACATATTTGAGTCAATTTTGAGTCAATGGACCAGCCATCTGTTGACGGGATCAATACTTATTTCATTGCGAAGTGCGCGAAGGAAGAGGGTCTGAAGTCTGTATTGTCGGGGGTCGGCGGGGACGAGCTTTTTGGTGGGTATCCCTCTTTTAACAGGATTGACCGATTATGGTTTTTAAAGGACAATTTTCTTAATGGTTTGTTTAAGGCATTTAAATTTGCTAATAATTATAAATGGAAAAAACTGTCTTTTCTTTCCATGAAGAATCCTCTGGGTTATTATTTGCTCTTCAGAGGTCTCTTCACTACTGAGACAACGGCAAAGCTTCTTGATGTGGATGAAGGTAAAGTGATTAATGCGCTTCGGAAAATATACTTTGAGGTGCAGGACAATATTAAAAAGAAAAGCTTTGTATCATATTTTGAAACTAACCTTTACATGCAGAACCAGCTGCTGAAGGATTCGGATTGCATGAGCATGCGGCATTCGGTTGAAGTACGCGTTCCTTTCCTGGACAGGGATTTGATGAAGATCGCTTTTTCAGTAAAAGAAGGTATTAAGTTCAATAATGGCATACCAAAATACCTGCTTGTTCAGGCCTTTAAAGATCTACTGCCTGAGGAAATAGTAACAAGAAAGAAACAGGGCTTTACCTTCCCTTTTGATATATGGATGAGAAAAAATGGAAGAGGTGTTTTTGAGAAAGCAATGTCAAAGAACACTATAAATAAAGGATATGCAGAAAAGCTATGGAATAATTTTGAGCAGGATGACTTGAACTGGTCAAGAGTGTGGGCGCTGGTAGTACTGAAGAAAGCATAATAAAATACTATGATTAAAAAAACTTCTAATGCATTACTCGGCACTTTTACTGCCAGTAGTTTAATTTTATTGCTCAATTTTTTTACTGGTATTTTTTTAGCCCGTTTTTTGCAGCCGGATGGGAGAGGTGCTTTAGCGGCTGTACTGTTTTGGCCTCATTTAATTGCGGGTATCGGAATTTTGAGTTTAAATGAAGCCGCAACATATCGCACAAGTAAATCCGGGACAGATACATCGAAAGTTATCTCCAGTGGTTTTTGGCTGGCGCTTTGTCTTTCATTTATTACTATATTGATTGGGATCTTACTGTTACCCTATCTGTTAGGGCCAGAAAGAAAGGAATTACTCTCCTTATCACAAATATATATATTGATTTATTTACCTTTCAACTTTATATATTTAATTTTATTTTCTTCTGATTTAGGGCAACTACTTTTTAAACGTTATAACCTAATCCGACTTATACAGCCTATGGTTTATATTGTGGGATTAATCAGCATCTGGATTATGGACAATGTGACTGTTGAAAAAGTTGTTTATGTAGTACTTCTTAGTACAGTATTGTCGGCTATTATAAAAATAATGCAGGATAATCGAAAGATTATGATAAAGCCGTCATGGAACGAAGTTAAGAAACTACTCAGTACTGGTTTCAGTTTTCATACAACAAACTTGCTAACCTTTGCAAACACAGAAATGGACAGGCTTATTATTATCACGCTGTTAGACAATACTAATGTAGGTATTTATGCAGTTGCTATTACAATAGCTTCAGTAGGGCAAGGCATGATCAGTCATACGTTCAGGACGGTCTTGTTCCCATATATTTCAAAAAGCGTTAATGATATTGAACAGAGAACTTTGATAGCTGAAAGCCTCAGATGTGTTATGTTGCTTTTAGTTGTAACTACTATATTACTTATATCAATATGTCCTTGGATGATACCATTTCTTTTTGGAAAAGTATTTATACATTCAGTAACACCTGCAATTATTCTACTTGTCGCCTTTGTACCAAAGGCATTAAAAAACGTAATGATATACAATTTGCGTTCCTTAGGAAAAGCGCAGCCGGGAACTAATGCAGAAATAGTGGCTTTATTAGTTTTTAGTATTTGCGCATTACCATTAATTAACAGTTTTGAATTAATAGGTGCTGCCGTGGCACTTATGGTATCAAACATTATATCATTGATGTACCTTTCAGTTTATTTATACAAAAATTTAGATTTAAGTCCATTTCAGTGGTGGGGATTAAATGCGACTACATTGAGGAAAATTATTTACGCTGGTCGATCAATATTAAATGCTCCATGATTCTTAAGTTCCTACATGTATAAAATAATTGGCGTTTATTAAATTGATTGAAAGAGGCTTATCATTTTAATATCCGTGGTTAAAATATTTTATCCCTGATGATAAATCATAAAACAGAATCACCTAACAGAGCACCTCATAACCCGATATTTGTTATCTTGGTCATCATATTTTCTATCCCCTCTATCTTTCACTTTGATCGATTTACAACTTCTTATCTTTTTTTATTCCTAACTTTAATTCCTTTTTTCCACGCATGCTTCATAAGCAAAAAATATAATATTTTTAAACCTATAGTACTGATAAGTCTCGTTTATGCTATTGCCTATCCTATAACCGGTCTCAAAATTAATGAATATACGGATTCATTGTCTGTGATGGTCGATGAATATAGCGTTGATGATGCGCTAAGGTGGTCATATAGAGGATTCGCTTGCTTTATTGGTTCATATGTGATTTCAGAATTCTATTTATCAATGAAAAATCCAAATAAAATAAAAGATAAAGGGAATGATATATTTCCGACTTTATATGTAAAATTTTGTTATGTGTTAGGTTTTTTGGGTCTCCTGGGTTTTTTAATATCATTTGTAATATATCAGGGAGTACCTGTAACTTTCCTGGATCGCAACATACAACATTCTAATACTACTGTAATGCAAATAGTTCACTATTTAATAATGGGCAGTTATATATTCTTTTTTGTTTATGTGTTGTTTCGCTCCAGATTTAAAAAAAGAAAATTACTTAACTGGCTTTTCTATATCTTATTATTGCAGCACGTAATCATGATTGCTGGGGAAGGTTCTAAAGCGCGAATATTTGCGTTGATTATATGTATATTATTGCCGATTTCTCTTTCTAAAGTGAAGTTCACCATGAAGCAGGGGGTAATAGGTATTTTATTAGCAATTTCTATTTTCATTGTATTTTCTGTTATCACAAACTACCGGATACTTATGAGAGCAGACCCGTTGAGTGTAAATAATGGTGTAATAGAGACTATCGAAATCCAGACGGATAATTTTGCAGATGCCTTTATTTTGAGCTACAGGCAATTCAATGCTGGAATGTTTAAGGATGGTGAGATAACAAATCAAATATTAACTCGGCTCGGTTCAGTACCGTCATTTGCATATCTTCTTATGTCAACTGATGGGAAAAGCCCATATGAAAATATAATTTCAACTTTTTTAATTCCTTTATTCGCCGTTATACCGAGAACTATTTTCCCCTTAAAACCAATATACTTTCATTCAGGAGAACTTGCATCTCGTATTTTTGGTTGGGAACACGGCGGTATTTCGGTTACTTTGATAGGAAGTTTATATTGGTCATGGGGATATTACGGTATATGCCTTGGTATGACTTTTATTGGATTTGTGTTTGCACAGATTATTTCAAGGTTTCATTACTACTATAATAAAGAAGCTGGGATATTATATGCAGGGCTGTTAGTGATACTAATGCTTTATCTTTTGAATCCTGGCAAAACGTTTCACGCAATTGTAATGGATATTATTAGGTATTATATTGCTCTATATTTATTAATTAATATTATCCTACGAAGAAATACAAAAAATATTCTAAAAAAGCAGGAATTAGCTATTGAAGAGAATTGATAAATTTAATTCTATATGGAAAGAGAATTGGCTCACGGGAATAAGATTAATTCCTAAACTTGCTAAATGGGGGCAGTCAGAAAAGGGTATTGTCCTGGATTTGGGTTGTGGAGAAAGCCCATTCCGTTATTTATTCCCTCTTGCAAAATATTATATTCGTATTGATCGAAATGCGGTTGATGAAAAAGTTGTTATTGCAGATATTACTAGGATACCTTTAAATGATGAGTCGGTTGATGCTGTTTTACTATTCCAGGTACTTGGCGACATTCCCGAACCCAAAAGTTTTTTAAAGGAAGTATCACGAATTTTAAAACCTGAAGGACGGATGATAATATTTGAGTCTATGTGTTATCCAGAACATGATATGCCTCATGATTATTACAGATTAATGCCCTCGGGGATTGATTATCTGTCTATGAAAGTTGGTTTTCAATGTACAGAAATAACAAGACTAGGTGGATTATTCACTCGATTTGCCATGCTTTGGAATAAATTTATTATGGGAAAGATAAAAAACTTTCCTGTAATATGCTGGTTAGCTCATATTGGAATTTTTTTGGCCAACATAATATGTTATTCATTAGATCAAGTTTTCCTTCATCCGAATCTTGCTGAAAATTATATCGCAAGGTTTGTAAAGCGCACGTAGATTTATACTTCAACTTTATATGCAATTATTATCGAATATAAAATCATATTTTGAAAATATTTATTTGCGTAAATTAGACTATGCTTCAGGCCGGGAATTTACAGAAGATTATTTGAAAAGGGCAAACCCAGGGACAACTTTCCTGGATGCAGGTTGTGGTCAGGGAAACATTCGAGATCTACTCCCTGAAGATGTAAGATATATTGGCATAGATTTTTTTGAAGGTGATAATTGTGAGGGATATCAAGGATGGCAGCATAGACCTGACATAGTGGCAGATCTTCATTGTTTACCGTTAAGAGATTCATCCTGTGACACACTGGTTTTACTGCATGTGCTGGAACATCTTCATTCACCACAGAAGGCAATTTCTGAACTGGCCAGGGTAATGAAACCGGGAGCCAGGCTTTATATTGCTGTGCCTTTTTTGCATCAACTTCATCATCAACCGAATGATTATTATCGTTTTGCACGATATTCATTAGAGCATCTCTTTAAATCTGTTGGATTAACTACTGTAAGCATACGTCCTACTGGCGGGTATTTTCGTTCACTCGCTCATATATTAGGGAGGTTTATCCCATTGTATAAATCAAAAAAATGGTTTATCCAATTATTGCTGTTTCCACTTGTTATGTGGATACTATTTCTTAGGTGGACAATTTCTTCTTTTGAATATCCTTTAGATCTCCTGGATAACAAGCAGGAACTTACGTGCGGTTATTTATGCATAGCAAGTAAAACAATTGCTAATAATGTTAATGCATAAAAAACCAATTAAAGTAGCGGTCGTTTCTTATTCCATTTCTCATTTTGAAGTTCCATTGTACCGTCTTATCTCAAATTGTTCCGAGTTTCAGCTAAAAGTATTCTATATTAAGCCTGTTTCTCGTGATTGGCATTATGACAGTGAATTCCAACAAAATATTTGCTGGGGTGAGGATATTTTATCTGGATATAAGTCACAGCAAGGTAAAAATATTAAGGATTTAACAAAAATAATGTATAAATGGAATCCTGATGTTGCCTTAATTACTGGATTCTCCTGGCCTGGCGCTTTGAAGCTGATTCTAATGAATCGTGTTCGAAGAATTCCACAGATTCATAGAGGGTCCTTGAACTACTACAAGGACCCAAGGCGTGGCATTAAAGCACATATTGCGCGTCCATTACGAAAGTATGTTTTGAGGATTTTTGATTCGCATCACTATGGAGGGTCATATAGCAAAAGTGTCCTGGAAATGGCAGGGATACGCAAAGAGGCAATGTTTTTTATTCCATATTCAGTTGATTCGCAATTTTTTGTAAAAAAAACCAGAGATGATAAAGTTCACGCTCGTGAACTTCTATATAAATTAAAATGGGGGTCTGACACAAAAATTATCCTGTATATTGGCCAGCATAACTGGATCAAGGGAGCGGACATAGCAATGGAAGTTTTCTGTCATCTTCAGAAAGAACTTAAAGAATCCCGATTTCTTATCGTAGGTAACGGGAATATGCACGCTTCAATGCAGGAAATGGCTCGGAGAAATTTAATACCTGGTACGTATTATTTTGCAGGGTTCGTGCCGAGCAAGGAAACGGTTAAATATTATCTTGCATGTGATATAGTTTTGTTTACGTCCCGCTATGAAACATGGGCGAGGGCTGTTAATGAAGCGATGTTATGTGAGCGTCTATGTATATTGAACAAATATATAGCTGCGGCAGGCGGCCTTGTTGATGATAAAAAGAGCGGGTATATTGTAGATAGCTTATGTATTAAGGATTACTCTGCAGTTTTAAAAGAATATTTTAATCTCACCGATCAAAAACGCAATGTTATGCAAAATCAGGCAAGAAAAAAAGCATTAGAATTTTCTTATGAACAACATATTGATGAGTTAATGCATAGTATATATTATGCAATAAATAGAACGTAAAAAGAATGTTAATGCGGTCAACATTAAAAGATATTTTCTATAATACAATTTATCTGTCAGGGTTGCCGTATTTTTCAAGATATCATCTTAGTGACAGCGTTATTATTCTTACTTACCATTCATTTACAGATATTATAGATAATGAATTAATAAATCGCGTGCCCATAAATATGTTTGAACACCAGATAGCATTTCTTAAAAGACATTATCATGTGTTGTCCATGTCGGAAGCATTAAAATTTATTAAAAGAGAGATTCAATTTAACGAAAAAATTAAAAAACCCAAAGTAGTCATAACGGTGGACGATGGATTTGCAGATAATTATTTATTAATGTTCCCTGTTATCAAGAAGTATAACGTGCCCGCAACCGTTTTCATTTCCACAGATTTTATTGATACCGGTCGTCCCCCATGGCCAACCCAAATCTTGGAGATTTTGAAGCACACAAAGGCATTTTATACGGAATATCCGTTTAAAATGCCACTAAGGAAAAAACATGAGAGGGACGAAGCTGCACGGATTTTAAAAGATATGTTCAAAAGATTTAATCAGGAAGAAAGATTCAGGAAATTAGAAGAACTACGTAACCATCTAAAAATCAGCACGAATTATTCATCTGCACCTCTTATCTGGAATCAGATACGGGAAATGAGAAAATCGTCCGTTGAATTCGGCACTCATACTGTTTACCACAGCAGTCTTACTTTTACTGATCAAGCTGACATGATTGCGGAACTGAATGAATCGAAGATAAGATTGGAAGAAGAGCTCAATGAACAATGCAATCTATTTTCATATCCTGATGGCGACTGGGATGAAAATTGTAAATTGTATGTCCAGAAAGAAGGGTATCAAGCGGCTGTTACACAAGATAAGGGGAAAAACGCAGTTAATTGCGACCCATATACTTTAAAACGCATTGAAGTCCCTTTTAATGAAACACTTCGTACTTTTGCGTGCAGAAGTAGTCTGGTTTCTCTGAGCACTGGGAAATTTCATTTACGGCATAAATGGTTATCCAGAGTAAATAACAAGCATGCTTAAACGTATGATTGCATAGCATAAGGATGAATGATATAGATATACAGCCCCATACATTACTAGTAGGGCCCTCATTAAAGGGCGGAGGGGCTGAAACACGGTTACATTATTTAGCAAAGAACCTTTTTCATGGCAATATAGATATATGTCTACTGGAAGATAAAGATACTCAATCTCGGGAAGATAAAAGAGCAAGAAAATTTGATCTTAGATGGAAAAGCAAATTGAGTTATCCACGCATAATATATTCTCTTAGAAAAATAATAAAAAAGAACAAGTACGATATTATTATGAGTTTTGGATTATTCCCTAATCTTATTGTGTGGTTTGCTACGCGTTATTTCCCTGTCAGACCCAAGATCATAATGCATGAGATTACCCGTCCTCAAATGGAATTTTTATGGACTAAATCCTACATTAGAAAAACAATTCTGAGGCAATTGAGAAAAGTTTCATATTCTGACGCCGATGTTCTAACTGCCAATTCAACAGATGGGATTGAAGAGTGTATTAGATATTTGAATGTAAAAACAGATAAAACAGTTCGTTTGCCTAATCTTATTGATCCATATTCACTTCGCTTAAAAGCAAAAAAAATGGTGAGCATTTCATTGCCCCAAGACGCTGTTGTGATATCTGTGGCGTCAAGGCTGGTTAAAATGAAAAGAATTGATACCCTGATCGAAAGCATATCTCGGCTGTCCGATGATTTGAACTACATTCTCGTTGTTGCGGGTGATGGTCTTGAAATGGATAACATCAAGCAACAGGTCAAATCTCTCGGACTTGACAATAAAGTCATTTTTACTGGATGGCAAGATAATCCTTTGCCAATTATTTCCCGTTCAACTCTATATGTATTATGTTCTGAATATGAAGGATTTTCGAATTCAGTTCTTGAAGCCATGTTTCTGGGTGTTCCTGTAGTTACCAGCCTCTGCAGTTCGGATGCAATTGAAATGTGTGAGATAGGGGCAGCAAAAGGGTTTAAACCAGGGGATGTATCTGAACTTACAGCTATAATGGATGATTTGTTAAGGAACCCCAAGGGACGTGAACTACTGGTACAAAGGGCGTTTCAATACTGCAAATTTCATGATATAGATAAAGCAATCTCCGTTTATGAAAATTTACTCAGGCATACAGTAGTAGGCAATCCGCACCCAACTTTTTTGAATATGAAAGTTAATTAATATTATGATGCGGTCTTTCCATACAAGATATTTCATGAATATCCGGCTCATTAATACCGGGTTGGACGAAAACTCACCTCCGGTTAATCTTGCTTATTTCTGATATGTATATAGAGTTGATGGCTGGCTCGTTGCAAATATGATTGCATTACATATAATTACTTTTAGGTCAATTGTGATATTGAAATTATTCCCTTTCTTAAAAGGTTAATTCCATAAGGTATTAATAAGTTGCAATGAAACTTCTTTGTGTAAGCCCTGGTTATTGGCCGGCCTTTCAATACGGAGGCCCGATTGTTTCTATACATAGCCTTAATAAGGCTCTCGTAAAAAAAGGCGTTGATGTTACTGTTTATACCACTAATGCAGGATTGAACGGAAAAGTACAGGTGAATCAGGAGATTGATATAGAGGGAGTTAAGGTCATTTATTTTGATTTTGCAAGACTCTTTGAATTTGTAGGAAGAACAGGCTGGCAGATTTCCTTGACCATGACTAAGGCTTTAAAAGAAAATCTTGAAAAGTTTGATGTTGCACACATTCATGCTATCTGGAACTATTCAACAGGAGTAACCGCTTATTACTGCAGGAAGTTTAGCAAGCCATACATAATTACGCCACGCGGGACTATCTACCCTTATACTCTTGCTAAGAAGGCATGGAAAAAGCTGCCCTATTTTAAGTTGATTGCCAGGAGGGATTTGCAGGGTGCAGGCGCTATACACTATACAACCGAGGATGAATTAGAGAAATGCCATTCATTACTTGGCTTCCGAAATAAAGCAGTAGTAGTTCCAAACGGAGTAGATTTAGTCGAATTTAATGATCTCCCTCCCGGAGAAATGCTGAAGGATCGTTACCCTGAGTTAAGGAATAAGAAAATAATACTTTTCCTGGGCAGAATTAACTGGATAAAAGGGTTAGACATTTTAGTGCAATCATTTGGCATGCTTAAAAGGGAGAAAAATGATCTGCACTTGTTAATCGTTGGAAATGATGAGAATGGTTATGAAAGTAAAGTAAGAAAATGGCTTATGGAAGAAGGAGTAATTGATAATGTTACATTTACCGGATTATTAACTGGACGTGAAAAGCTTGAGGCTTATGCAGGGAGCGATGTGTTTGTATTACCTTCTTATTCTGAAAATTTCGGGATGTCTGTTATTGAAGCTATGGCATGTGGACTTCCAGTGATAATTAGCGATCAGGTCGGTATTTATAAAGAAGTGAAAGAAACCCAGGCAGGAGTGGTTATTTCGACTGATGCAACACAACTTGCCGAATCAATAACAGGTTTGCTGAATAATTCCA
>Ga0255052_10003099_pt1 | contig 11680 bp, 13 predicted proteins | sample JV7_2_21_MG_FD_188632 | JGI IMG/M metagenome (GOLD analysis project Ga0255052, IMG submission 188632) | Seawater microbial communities from Jervis Inlet, British Columbia, Canada - JV7_2_21 | ecosystem: Environmental > Aquatic > Marine > Inlet | place: Canada: British Columbia | collected... | reverse complement strand
TCACGGGTTCCGCCAGAAATTATATTCGATCAGGGATTGGGTGACTTTTTTGTTGTCCGTGTTGTAGGAAATGTAGTCGGCCCCACACAGCTTGACAGTATCGAGTTTGCCGCGCTGCGTTGTGGCACACGACTTGTTGTCGTATTGGGGCATTCTTATTGCGAGGCGGTTGTGGCCACCCTGGAGGAGCTTCAGCAGTTGACTGAAGTTCGCAAGCACCACCTGAATTCAATCGTTTCCCGTATCTGGCCTGTCGTCGAAGGGCTATTGCAGACGGAGCTGCAGCATGACATTGATGCACTCCTATGCCGTGCAGTGCGATCCAATATAGAGGCTTCGGTGCATCAACTGCGGCACAGTTCTAAAGTGCTCGCCGAACTGGCCGAAAGCGAGGGCCTTCTGGTGGTTGGAGCCGAGTACTCGTTGGAGACAGGCGTGGTAGAGTTTTTCGGTGATGTTGCGGCGCCCGTGCAGGGACACAATCTGCAACAGGAGATGCGCCGAAACTAGGCCGAGGCGCGACGCACGCGACTGGAGCCGAGTAGCATCGTCAGTAAAGATCCGACCGTACCGTGTGCTTCCAGCGGGTGGCGCAACGGTTTTTCCATGTTGATTCGATAGCGATTACGCCGGCCCTCGCGCTGCTTGGTGAGCACGTCCGCCTCTTCCAGGTGTTTAACTATGCGAATTGCTGCGCGCTCGGTGATTCCGACCCGGTCAGCGACGTCTCTCATCCGGGCGGTCGGGTCCTCCGCCAGGCACACCAGGACATGGGCATAGTTACTCAGGAACGTCCATGGGCGGTCGTTTTCTTGCTTCTCAGACATTGCTGGAAACTTACCCCAACCGAGGAAATATCTCCACGATTTCATCACTTTGAATTACTGATATAAAAAGCAGGATAGTAAAGACCTGTAATGATTCTCATGATTATGTTATCATTTATCGGATACACAAAATGACGATCGTAATCCGCGAGGAAGTAATCCGCGAGGAAGCTCCACATGTATCGATTTAAGAACATTCTGTGCGTCGTCAACCCAGACGAGAAAGCATCGGCAGTGGTGCGCCGCGCATCTGAATTGGCGACCCTGCATGGGACCCAGCTAACCATCGTTCACGTTGTGCAAGATGTACCTCCCACTGTTGCTGACCTTGAGCTGAAATCTGCTGATAAGCAAGGCACGCCATTCGCAAAGCGCGATGCAGGGGAGCAACGGTTGTTTGACGAAAGTGGGATCGTCGGAGAACTGGTGAGCCAGCCCTTGTACGGCAATCCATCAGAGGAAATCATTAAACAGGTGCTGCGCGGCAAGCATGATCTGCTGATCAAACCAGTTGAAGGTCCGGACTATCAAGCGGGCCGACTGGCCACCATTGATAAGTTCTTACTGCGCGAGTGTCCATGCCCGGCCTGGTTTTTCAAGCCGGTACAGCATGACAAGCACGAGCGGATTCTGGCCGCACTTGATTCGGATCTGGACGGAGCCAATGCGGAGCTCAACGATCTGGTTTTAGATTTCTCCACATCGCTTGGCGCGAATGAGCAGATTGAGCTACATGCGGTGTCCTCTTGGGGCGTCCGTGGCGAAGAAGAGATGCGATCGCGAGTGGGTAGACTGGCGGTTCGTCGGCTAGTTGCAGGCATCCGTAGAGCGAACATGAAGTGGTTGAAGCGACTAACAGAACCGTACGCCCGACGAGGTGCCAAATTCAACGTACATTTGAACAAAGGCAAGCGTGACGACGCAATCCTGGCCGAAGCCAACAAAAGGCGTCATGACGTCATTGTCATGGGCATCAATGGACGTGTAGGGATTGCAAGATTTCTTTTTGGTACCGCGGCAGAGCGGATTCTCTCGCAAGTAGATTGTTCGGTGCTGGCCGTCAAGCCAAAGGGGTTTGTTAGTGCTGTTGAGGCGTAAGAGCGCTGCGAATGGTGAATATCTTACGTATGACGCCTCGTTGACCAAGCCACCGTGTGCACCGAGGGCGTGCGCTAATTTGCGATTCCCGACGCACTCACTCTCTCCACAGAGCGGGTTGTCGCATATGTCGATCTTTTCGGCGAAACTGCACGCCCCGTCCAACCCACCAACGACCGCAAATTCGAACTCAAAATCGACTGAGCGATCGTTGGCGGGAAGGCCGTTTTTCGGAGCGTAGAGCGAGGCGACGGGTCGAGCGCGAGCAGATCGGCGTTGGCAGATACCAAATTTCCCGGACAAGCTGGACAAGCATTACTGGACCCAGTGCATCGAAAGCAACTCTAGTTGAAGTGACCTTGCTTTCTCTACTTGCCGTGATGGTTTCTCATGCTTCATAAACTATACAATTTCCACCCGGGCCTGGTAGGTGCCGCAGTTGGTTTTAGCACGGGCACGCTCTATTCGGCCTGGTGGCTGGGCTTGAAATCCGTAAATGTCGGGCTCAGTGATGCTGAAGCAATGTGGTTATTAGTGGTGACAGTTGTGGTGATTGTCTGCTTTCCCTTACTCATGACTTACTTTGCCTACTATTCGTATCGAGGCTTACAAACGGACCGGACCAAATCTGCAAGCGATTCATGGAATACGATTGCCGTGATCGTCTTTTCCCTTAGCTTTGGTTATTCCTTGTCGTTTGCTGCTGTTATTAAGGATCCTGCTTCCATCTCAACGGCGACACTGTGGTCACTGTTTGTAGGCTATGGGGCGATTATCGCGGCACCGCTGTATCTGATTTACAAAGTGCCATCGGTAAACTGGGGACGAGTGGTAATGAGAGATTCTTCAGCAGCGAAGGCGGCGGGCGATCGAGACTCCCTTGAGCCAGAGGCGACGGCAATAGATACGAAAGAGCGATGAGGCCACGCCGACAACGTATGCTTGCCGTCGGCCTGGTCGTCGTCGGCATGTCGATCGCAACTGCATTGACGCTAACGGCGTTCCGCGACAACATGATGTTCTACATTGAGTTGTCAGACGTAGCGGCAGGCATTGTGCCAAGCGACCGCGACTATCGTGTCGGCGGCCTCGTAACGCCGAGAAGCGTGCAACGAACATTGGGTGATCTGACCGTCACTTTTACGTTAAATGATCTACAGCACAGTCTTGATGTGCGTCATCCTGCCGGACTTGTTCCGTGAAGGGCGGGCATCATTGCACACGGCAGGCTTGACGAGACTGGTGTGTTTGTAGCGCACACCGTGCTGGCCAAGCACGATGAAAACTACATGCCACAGGAAGTTGCCGAGCCACTCGCCAAACAGGGGTACAAACCCGAGCAGACGCCATGATAGGCTAATCTGGCGAGCATTTGTTCCCTTGAAGTGGGAGCGTCAGACCGGGTTGCAGCCGGGGGTGAAGACTTCGGGCTCTCTAGATATCAGAAGACGGCACTATCCGCTATTCGCGAAATGCGAATAGCGGCAGCCTGTTACAGAAAGCTACATAACACTGGACGACCAGCGGTCGTTGGCTGTTTGGTTTCGTCTGCCGATCCCAGGCAGTGCGATATTGCTAAATTACGTATGGATCGAACGATTTTTTCTCATGCGAATATTATTGCCGGAAAATTGCCGGGCAGTTTCGCCGTGACCATCTAGCAGGAGTTTAGTGTTGTCGAAGTATCGCGTTCTGCTTGCGGGAGTTTTGCGTGATTGGGTTGAACATCGTTATGCATTGTCGTGCAAATCGTGCAACGAACGTCCCGACAACTCTTCATTGATAACAATTAGTTACGAATTACTAACCTAACTTCGAACCAAGTGGTTGGAACCAATTTCTTAATGACATGCCTCGTCACCGGATTTATGAGTCGATAAGACGATCGCTGTCAATGAATTGTCACTCGTAGAAAATGTGCCTGCCAATCTTCGTGACCCTTGTTTTGGAGCGGGCCCACGCAGGTTCTATCGTTGTGGCATGGTAAAAAAGGGCGTCGTCAGTCAGGGCGTCATGCTCATCGTCATACACATGCTCGGCAATCTCCAGTGCATGGTCCCAGGCGATGCCGCGAGGTTGTGATACACGATCCAGCTCTGTCCACGAAAATGCCCCGACATATCGACCACGTTCGCGATCCCACCGCTGCTCGTAGACGACTTCGCAAACGGTGTCTGGAAACAAATTCGATGCAACGCGATTCAGTGTTACTTCAGCCACGGCCTGTTGTCCGTTCGCTGGTTCGCCTCGAGCTTCCTGATATATGTTCCGTGCGAGGCAACCCAGATCCGCCATTCGTTGTTGCTCGGCGGCAGATCGCCAGCTTTCGGCATAGGCAAAGTATGCCATCAGACTGATGAAGCCGATCGAGAGTCCGACTACCGTTGCGAATGCAAAATCGTCCTTATGAATCGATAGCCAGTAGGAATCCAGTTTGTACCACCACAATCTAAATTGGCGGGCGACTCGCTTTGCCAGCATCGAAACACGATAGAAACTGAACATGTCCAAATGCACCCGTCGTCAAAAATAGCGGCGGATCTTTCCGACGCGGTTATCGAATGACTGTGTTCGTGTTCCCGGGTTGTTACGTACTGGAGAGGGCAGGGTCGCGGCGAGCTCAATGCATTGCTGATCAGACATTCTTGATGCCGAAATTCCCCAGTAAAATCGGGCGGCCGCATCGACGCCGTAGATGCCGCGGCCGAATTCGACAACGTTCAGATAGATCTCAAGAATTCGCTTTTTGCTTAGGGCGTGTTCCATACCGAGAGTCAGCACCAGCTCGTGCCATTTGCGCAGTGGGTTGCGCGAGCCATCAAGAAAAAGATTCTTGACGGTTTGCTGCGATATGGTGCTGCCACCCAACAGCAATTTCTTTTCCGACAAGTTGTATTCCATCGCCGCCTTGAGCGCATCGATGTCTACTCCACTATGCGAGTAGAAACGCGCATCTTCAGCGACGATGACCGCGCGAACCATGCAGCGAGGAATATTTTCAATGGAAACCGGGCGCCATTGAAGCCTGCGCCAGCCGTCATGACGACTCTGTTCGAACTCGTAGGCAAGAACAAACCTCGATCGCGGCGCAGGGCCTTCCTCAAAAGCCTCCCAGTCCGGCCATATACCGATGAGATAGCCGATATCCATCAGAATCAGTATTGGCAGAAGCCTCAACCCCCAGCGCAACAGACGACTGGAGATCGTTAGCCACGAAACCGCCGAAATTTTTCTTAAGAATCTGGAGATCATCGCGGTGACCAAGCCTTCTTGGCGCGGTAGTCGACACAGGCTCGCTTTGTGCTTTGGCGTGCTACCGCAGGGGTTTCCAGTCAGTAGTCTGGCAGCTGGGACCTACCCACACAGTGACACGGGTCACGTATTATGGAGCGCTGAACTCGGATCCCGTGTCGTTCCTGAATATTCGTCCGCACTGATTTCGTTGACTTTTTTCAGACCGCCCAATTACCGCTCAGGTATGAAGAAATGGCCGTCCGACATCCTCTGAATCGCCTGTGGGTCCCGATAATCTATGTCGCCTGATTTTGTTGCAAGTTTCGCAGTGACTGGACAGCCTCATATCCATGACTCACATTCTCTTTTTTCTACTTTCATTCCTCGCCTCCACCTTTCGGTCGAGGCTGTCACTGCAGCTGGAAATCGCTGCCCTACGCCATCAGTTGTCGGCTTACCGGTTGAAGGGGCAACGACCACGCATTGCACATCTTGATCGATTAATTTGGTCCGTTCTCGCGAAATTCTGGCGCCGGTGGCGTAACGTTCTGTTTTTCGCTCAACCACGCACGGTCGCACTTTGGCAGAAAAAGAGATTCCGTGACTACTGGCGACGCTGAGTCAAGATGGCCATTCGGGCAGGCCAAAGATTGCGCCAGAACTGCGACTGCTCATCAAGCGGATGTGGCGATCCAATCCCACGTGGGGCTCTCCGCGCATCGTCGCCGAACTTCACAAGCTAGGGATTGAGGTCGCGAAATCGACCGTGGAAAGATACAAACCGCACGGGGAAAGATCGCCCTCGGCTACTTGGCGGACGTTTCTCAATCTGCACTTGAAAGACATAGCCGGTATCGACTTCTTTGTCGTGCCAACGGCGACATTCAAAATATTGTTCGTTTTCGTCGTCTTGGCGCACGATCGTCGGAGAATCGTCCACTTCAACGTGACGGAACATCCGACCGCGCAGTGGACAGCCCAGCAGATTGTGGAAGCGTTTCCTTTCGATACTATCCCGCGGTATCTGCTGCGTGACGGCGATGGCATATATGGTGATCGTGTTAAGCGAAGGTTGGCGAGCTTGGGTATTAACGAGATTGTCACCGCGCCGGCTTCGCCTTGGCAAAACACGTATGTTGAGCGCGTAATTGGTAGCCTGCGCCGAGAACTTCTGGATCACGTCATCGTCCTCAATGAATGGCATCTCAAACGACTGCTGTCCTCGTACAGGAATTATTATCATCCGTGGCGAACGCACCGTTCTTTAGATCAAGATGCGCCGGACGGTCGTCCGGTACAGTTAGCCAAACCGAATCAAATTGCCGAGTTTCCAATCGTTCAGGGGCTCCATCATTACTATTTACCCAGGGCTGCATGAATATTCGGGACGGACACGTGAAGCGGACCGTCGGATCACAATCTGTATTTGTTGTATCGATTGTGTGATCTACGGAAAATGTGTATTTCGTTCCAAACGGCCCAGTAGTAGAGTGGTCAGCTCAGACGGTCTGCCAGCCAGGGGATATCGACATGTACTCTTCTAAATTTCACCTGATACTCAGTTGCATTACGATCCTGATATTGCCTGCATATTTACCCGCCGCCCCGACATTCCTGGAAACGTGTGCAGAGTGTCATGATTCAGATGGCATGGGTGGCGATGATCCCATGGTGCCAGTAATTGCCGGCATTCCGGCTGGACATCTCGAGGAAGCGATATACGCCTATGTCGACGGCGCAAGAAATTGCGTGAGAATTCCTCGCATGTGCGAAACGGTTGCGGCTCTGTCGGAATCAGAGGTGACCGAAATCGCTGAATATTATGCGGATAAGGAGCGCGAAGATTCCCTAGAGGAATTTGAGAGAAGTCTCGCGGCAGAGGGTGCACTGCTGCATGAGAAACACTGCTCGAAATGTCACTGGCCACCGGATCGAGATGGCGTAGAGGATGCCATCGGTATCCCGCTGCATGGCCAGAAGAGAGAGTATGTCCGTTTCGCCATTGAGACCTATTTTGCCGGGGATAGGGAGTCGCTTGTCCCGAGAATGGCGGACGCCATTCAGGAACTCAGGCCTGGCGATCTCGGTGCGCTGGTTAATTACTATTCCAGTTACAGGTCACCCGAATGACGGTGCAAGACCGCACAGTCCTTCTGCAAAAAACCAGGCGCTGCAAGCTCGAACGCCTGCTTACGCTTGCCCTAAACTGGCACGCTCTACTTGCGTTGAGTGGTTCTGAATCTATGTTCGCTTCGTCACTAGCGGCCCCTCAAGAGTCTATCGCCTGAATGGCCGCTTTCAGGCCGACGGCCGTCAGGGGCCCATCCCCGGCCCTGAATGACTCCAATTCTATGCGCTCATTGCAACCTTAAACTCATCGTAGGATTTCATCGCCTTCACCATGTTGGGAAGACCTTCAATACTGCCGATGAAGTCTGCGTAAAGTGGGTCTGGAATATCAGTCAGTTCTTTGAATCGATTCAGGTTCATCACCAACATGCTAATTGCGATACTCTCCGTGTCGTAAACCTTGCCCTCAATCTCAATGACTTTTGATGTCTCGCCGTCCCCGTTATAAATTCGCTCCATCATTGAGCGCAGGAAGCTAAGCTCGCCAAATAATATCAATGTCTAAATTTCTACTTCAGTCATGACTTTCCACCAAATCGAAGTAAAGCAAGCAGGCACAAAAAGAGCACGGCCGCCGACCTGAACACACGTCGTGTCCCCAGTGGGTCCCGCTCATGAAAAATGAGAGGGGTAGAAAATATCTAATAACGTAAGAGATTGTATCTATTAGATAAAATTGGTCGGCGTGAGAAGATTTGAACTTCCGGCCCCTGCCTCCAGAATCCAGATCTTGGAGCTTTCTGATTGTTTTTGATGGTTAATCAGAAGGCTCCCGCGGACATCAATGCAGTACTGTGCATAAAGATGCAGGACGTACTCCCGCAAAAGTTCCGCAGTAATACGCTCCACCAACGATGCATCACATGGAAAAGCTAATTTGCCAACCACACGTGCACCTGGCAAGAACGATTCATGAAGTCGCTGGATAACTGCAATGCGCGATCGACTCGGCATCAACGAGACTTGTGTCGCCATTGCCAGCAAACATGCTCGAATCGTGTGGGCGTCGTTGGCGCGAGGTGAAAAATACCGGTGCGGCGCATGTGCGAAGCGTTTAACTGACGCCCGTAGAACTTATCCTGCCAACGGTTGCTAAAGGGATATTAACGTGATGGCAAAATGGCTCGGATCGGCTCTTTCGAAACCTGGTGCAGGGCCCGGTGTTGAAAAGCCTTGTTATTGATAAGGACGAGAGAGCGCCGCTCCCAGCGAGGCCAGAGGCGAGACGCCTCACAAACTGGGCGGATTTATGCCAACAACCGATCCCTGTTTCGCCAAGCACCGACAAATTACCTGGCGAAACGCGTCGGACCATATCTGTGCCCTTCAGGTCGCTTCGTGGTTTGTACGTATATCCGCCGCCGGTGTTTTTGGTTTTGAAATCAAGAGACTGGCCCGGTTCCCTGAAGACATCGGTATTTTCCGCGAGCGAATTTGTGGAAATGCCCCATGGTGCCGTGCGGCTTCGAGTACAACATTGGCTTCGAGGAAGGGTGCGAACCTATATATGAATCCCCGTTCGCTGCCCGCTCTACGGGACTCGTTCATGTGAACATGATTCGACAGGCGTTCACGGCGCCAGTGTTCACCGGAATATCGGAGGCCTTTGTCTCAATGAAAAACATCTTTGCCCCGCTCCTGAACCCATTTGATTGGAAGCATCCTCTGGCCGGTATTCTCTTCTCGTTTTTGTCCATACCAACGCAGGCTAGCGACGAAGCCCAGCATGAGTTTCTACTTTTCCCGAACGTGGAATTATTCGACAACACTGGTCTTGAAGACGAGCTGTTTGATAGCGCCGGCCACATAGTAGGCGCAGACTTCATGTACAGCTACTCCGGAAACCGCTTTCGATTCCTAGGCGAATACGTCCTGTCAACGGAGGAAAGTGAGATCGAACGCCTTGCGGCCGGATGGCAATTCGGCGAGCAGACAATGCTCTGGGTTGGGCGGTTTCACCAGCCCAGCAAGTACTGGACCACAGAGCATCATCACGGCCAGTACCTGCAAACAAGTATCAGCCGACCTGGAATCGAGGAATGGGAGGACGAGGGCGGTCCTATACCAACCCATATCACCGGTTTACTGCTCGAGACCGGTCATATACGCAAGGATTCGTCAGGATATCAATTTGCAGTTTCTGCCGGGTTTGCCCCGGTACTGACCGGGCGTGGTCTCGAGCCATTTGAGCTGTGGGACCCAAGCTCGGATCACAAAGCCGCATTTAACTTTCGACTCGCATTTCTACCAGACTATTTTGGTAACAATCAGTTCGGCATCCTCGGTGGTTGGAGTGATATTGAGATTGATAGCGATAATTTCGCACCGCAAATCGGTACGGAGAGCGTCGAACAATTACAGCTGGGTGTCTACGTGAACTGGGGTTGGGAGCAATTGCGAATCATATCTAAAGTAAACTATCTGGAAAATAGACATATTCGTGCCGATGGTGAATTTACCGATGACCTCTGGTCCGGCTATATACAGGCTGAATACGCTATCGGTTCGTCTTGGACAGCCTATGGTCGCCATGAAAATGATTCCAGCGAAGACGACACGGAATTTCTCCGGCTGATTCCAAGGTTTATTAGTCACCGAAACCTATTTGGAGTTCGATGGGATATCGACACGGGCCATGCTCTAACCCTTGAAATCGCCAACACCGAAACATTAGCCAGTGAGTTCGGCCAATATCGCTTGCAGTGGAGCGCGGTATTTCCGTGATGTCCCGATTGTTCGCAGCCTCATTGACTCTGAGTCTGGTGCTCTGCTGGACGGCGCTCAGGGGAGCGGAGCAAGTTGTTCTCGTTGCCGCCGAAAACAGTCCGATCGAGACTTTGAGTGCCCTTGAGTTGCGAAAAGCTTATTTCGGAGTCGTAGTCCGGTATGACAATCAGATTATCAGGCCATTTCGAAATTCATCTGATTCACAGCTCAATCGAATATTTCTGCAATCTGTTGTGGCAATGTCGGACAGGTCATACGAACGGCGCCTGTTTTCGCTGACGCTCAAGTCCGGCAGGCCCAGACCGGAAGAATTCACAAATCAGGATGATCTTGTGCGCGCTGTTCGCGACTACCCGTACTGTATTTCATATATGTGGAGAAGCGATGCAGAGCGGTCTGAAGGTATCAGGATCATCAAAGTGTTATGGCAAGAAAACTGAGCACACTGCGGGCAAGATTGATAGTAGTCGCATTGGCAGTACATGGCATGCTCTTGCCCGCCTTGTTCTTCGGTGTAATGTTCATCGTGGAAAATAGCCATCGAGAGGTATTTGTCAATGACGTTCGTACTCATAGCCGGTTCCTGGCCGATATACTCAGTTCCCAGCAGATCATCGATTCATCTGAGGATCTCATTGCGTGGCTGGATTGGTTGGATAGCGTGTTTCTCGGCAGTAACGGCGTATATGCAGAGGTTCTGATTGGAGAGCAGAGATTTTTCAGCACGTTAATGGACGAAGCTTATTTCGATAAATTCCAGGAAGATTTCTATTTTGGAGACCACGGAGATGATGTCTACTATTTGTCGATGCCACTGGACATACCGCGCCATGAGGCTATTCTGCGCCTCGGATTCGACGAGAGCCTGATTCTCGAGGAAATTCGGGAAACGCGGCTGCGGACCATCTACAGCTTATCAGCGTATCTGGTCATATCTTTGCTGCTTCTCATGCTGCTTGCGGTTCGTCTGACGCGTCCGCTCAAAACACTGCGGCGCGATTCTCGCGCCATTGCCTCAGGCGACTACGATACGCGACTTAGGGTCAGTACAAAAGTCAGGGAGTTCCGTGAACTGGCGGAGGATCTCGATCACATGCGAGACGCTCTGGTCGGGATAAACGAACGCCTGCGGGCGGAGATCTCGAAGCATCTAGCCACCGAGCAACAACGACAGACACTTCAGGCACAGCTCCATCATGCCATGAGATTGGAAACGGTCGGAACACTTGCGAGCGGAATTGCCCATGAGTTCAACAACATCCTGCTACCAATTATTCTGTACACTGATCTTGCTCTTGAGGATCTGCCGCAAGACAGCCCGGTTCGGGGCAACCTGGAACGAGTGATGAAGTTGGTGAATCGGGCTAAAGTGGTCATTGATGAAATCCTCACATTCAGTCGCAAGACTGTAGATCCAGGGCAGAAATCCAGCGATGTTGTATCCATTCTCAAGGAGACCCTGGCCCTTGTTCGCGCACTGATGCCCGCAACAATCGATATCCAGACGAACATTGACGAAAAATGTGGAACAGTACTTATTGAGGCAACTGAGGTTCAGCAACTGATAATGAATCTATGCAGCAATGCTTTCCAGGCCATGGCTGAAAAAGGCGGGCGGCTGACAATAGACGCCTCTGATGTGGCAATCGATGAAGATTCCGACT
>Ga0255052_10003098_pt1 | contig 11682 bp, 4 predicted proteins | sample JV7_2_21_MG_FD_188632 | JGI IMG/M metagenome (GOLD analysis project Ga0255052, IMG submission 188632) | Seawater microbial communities from Jervis Inlet, British Columbia, Canada - JV7_2_21 | ecosystem: Environmental > Aquatic > Marine > Inlet | place: Canada: British Columbia | collected... | reverse complement strand
CAATTCGGTGGCTTGGGACTTCAGAATTTCACTGTCTACTTCAATTGGACAGGACCTGTCAGTACTTACGAAGATAGTTACCTCATTGCTGCTGCAAACATCATTGGTGAAGATTCACAACTGACACTGCTAGTAACTGCAGAACCCACACCCTATCTTGGGAATATGACGTACACTGTGTTCTATGCAGCTATCAACGGAACTGGCATATCAAATGTCACAAACAACGTGTATGTTTCCGTAGAATTCGTTGGTGAATCTGTAGATCTAAACTTGGTACAGATCTGGGAAGTGAACCCAGTTACAGATCGAGGAAAGTACTCGATCAGATTCAATACAACTCTGTTCGCGAACACTGGATTAATCTACATGAAGGTCTTCATCAATTGGGCAAAGGGAGTAGAGCCCTTCTATAGTAACAGGACAGATACAATTTCAGTTAGGATACTCCCGCGTGATACATTGGTTTCCATTGATCCGCCAATCCAAACTGCCTATAGTGTAAATGCAACATTTTCATTCACTTATGATGATGTCACTGGAGCATTGAATGATCCAATTGCAAACGATGCTAAACTAACTGTACTCATCAGCTTGGGTGACTATACAATCTCATACAATGGTGGGACTAGAACCTTCACTGTTTCCTTTGACACGGTTCAATTCGGTGCTTTGGGAATACAAACTTTCACACTTGATGTTCGTTGGGATGGAGCTCCATTCTACGCAAATCAAACTGGGCGTTCAATTTCAGTTACAGTCATTGCTCGCCAGACGGTACTAGATTACCAAGCTCCGCCACCAACACAGTACGTGGACAATGTAACATTCAGCGTAACGTGGACGGATGTTGTAGAAGCTACAACGGGTATAGATGGTGCCACAATCACACTCTATGAAGGAGTAGTACCTATCTCATCTACCTATTACACAGTTTATGCGATTGGTTCTGGAGTTTACAGTGTTGTTCTCAATACAACATACAAAGCAGGTCCTGGCACCTACAATATCATCATCAATATCACCTCAACAGACTTCTACTATACCAGTAGAGAAGATACTCGATCACTAACTATTAGGTATCGGTCCACAATCACTTCATCAGAACCCATCAATACTGTTCCGTACTCCTCATCATTCACTGTTATCTTGTACTATCAAGACATCATTACGCTTGATGTAATAGGAAATGATTCATCACAGGTTACATTTGATATTCTGAATGGTTCAAGCTGGACTTACACCATTGAGTGGAAACCATCATTAGGATATTATGAATTAACAATCGAAACTTCAAACCAGCCAACACTTGTTGCAGGTTCAATCTATCTGCTCCATATCAATATGAGTTATTCAATCTCTAGTCCATTCTATAAATTCGATGATGTATACATATCGTTTGAGATCAGAAGTCGTGCTTCTTCATTAGAGAGACAACAAGCTCCTGTACCTACGCCATACTTGGATAATGTCACATTTACAGTATACTATAGCGACGCAGACGATTTAACTCCAATAACAAGTGTAGATATCTACGTCTTCAAGGGAGTCACACCTCTGAGCCTAGGAATTGGTTACTTCTATTCCAATCTAGGTGGAGGTGTGTATCAAATAATTGTTCAAACCACTGTCTTAGATGGTCTTGGAATGACAGGAATCTCCGTACAAGCAAACTGGACAGGAGGAGCTCCATTCCATGATGATGCAGATCTAAGCATTGATCTCACAGTGACACAAAGAACTACGAATGTTGAGATCATTACGCCACCAAGTCATACAAACTACTTGGAAAATGTGACTTTCATTGTTTCGTTCCTCGATATTGGAACTGGAATACAAATCCAAGCAACAAAAGATCTTTTTCAGATCTATAATGACTTAGTATTGCTAGATTCTTCAGAGTTTTCAATGACTCAGGTTGGAGCCGGATATACATATGAAATCAGTCTCAGCTCTACTGTTCTGAGTGTTGGACTCGTCACTAACAGAAACATAACAGTTCATATAGATTGGCCCAATATTCCAAACTACTACAGGGACGACTCGACATCTACTAGCGCAACTACTATTGCTAGGAGTACTTATGTTTCTGTTGACAGACCAGGTAATACTCCCTATGGAGAGAACGCTACTTTCACATTCTCCTTTGTCGATTCGACAACGCTACCAGAAGTCTTAGTTGTATTTTCTGGAGAGATGACCATTTCATCTAATCTTACAGAGAGTCCAGGTCTAAGCTATAACGTCGGAACTCGCCTGTTTACTATGTCTTTCAACACGTCGCAATTTGGTGATGTAGGCTTAGCAGCATTCTACATCAATGTGACTTGGGAGGGTTCACCATTCTATGCTAATAAGACACTCCAACTTGTCTATCTCACAGTCACTATGGGACAGACTCAAGTCAATTTCGAAGCACCTGCTCCTACACCATACGGTGACGTTGTTACCTTTGATGTTTCATATCTTGATATCAGTGGAGCATCAGATGTTGGAATTTCAGATGCCACTCTAACAATATACTACCTTGGAGCTCTGGTTCCAGGAGTGAACTACAATCTTACACCTGATGGATTTGGTAATTTTGAGATTCAATTCTCAACCGATTACTTCTCTCAACCAGGACTCTACAATCTCAATGTAAGCCTAGTATATACTGGAGGATATTTCAGGAATGATGGCTTTGCAGAAAGAACTCTGAATGTGAGATATAGAACAACTATACTATCCGCAAATCCTGTAGGACAGATAGGTTATGAAACACAGATTGCGATAACGCTTCTCTTCCAAGATATCTTGACCTTAGCTGATATTGATGATACATCGACATCCTTTGCAATACTAAATGATACAGGAACACCTTGGTTTTATTCCATTAATTGGCAACCCGCAACAAGCAGTTACCTGTTATTGATTACTACAGTGGGACAGTCTACTCTCACCTTGGGCGATCATTCCCTGTGGCTCAATATGAGCTATGCAAATGTAGATCCATTTTATCGATGGGATGATGTCTATGTTCCATTCACAATAAGAACACGAACATCAGCACTCGATCTCCAAGAGGCTGCAATACCTGCTCCATTTGGAGAGAATGTTAGTTTTGTTGTATACTACTGGGATGCAGATGTCACTGCAGGAATTTCAGGTGCAGATTTCATTCTTGAAGAATCGGTTGTGTTGACACCAGACGTCGATTACTTCGTTGTTGAGGAATCGCCAGGAGTATATACAATATATATTGATTCTGCGGTTCTAGGGGCATTAGGTTCTCACATTATCAATGTGACTGCAGTCTGGCCAAGTGGAGCACCATATCATAACAATGCTCAGAGAGATGTTACAGTAAGTACAGTTAGAAGAACTGCTACTGTCGACATACTAGAACCTGCAAATCAACCGAGATATCTAGACAATGTGACCTTCAGTTTTGCATACATTGATTCAATTAATGGAATACAGATACCAGGTATTTCTTCATCTGAGATCAGCATCTACTCCAATGGAACACTATTGAACTCTGGTGATTATGTTCTAACACCATTCGGTTCGACGTTCATTGTTTCCATCAATTCCACCATCCTTTCCACAAGTCTCGTGAATAATTATAACGTAACAATATTTGTTAACTGGAATGATGGGACCAGTCCATTCTACACTGATGATGGTACATCTATGAAGGTTTCAACCACCCAGCGTATCATCCTTGTCGAACCACAACAGATTGAAACAACACCAATTGGAGACAGGATGAATGTAACATTCATGCTCGTAGACGAAGATAATGGGAATCCTGTTTCTGGAGCTATTATTCTATTCCGATGTGTTAGTCACCCGCGGACACTGACTGAAGGTGTTCAGTACACACTTACTCTTGGAATCAATCCAGGAGAATACATTATCTCAATAGATAGTGATGCACTCGCTTTTGGACCTGGAGATATAGGTGATTTCATCTTCGAACTTGAGGTTCAGTGGAATCAAACCTTTCAACCCTTCTATAAGAACAAATCACCAATCGCTCTAACTGGGTCGGTTGACCTCATCTGGGCGAATATTCAAGCAGGAATACCAACACCATCAACGGTTCAAATCAATGGCAATGTTACAATACTCATTACATTGACCGACCTTGATCATGGCCAGGGTATAGATCTACCTGTCAATGTGATTGACGTGTACTATTATGGAACAAGTATTATTCCTGCTCCCATGAATAAAATCTATCTTGGATCAGGCATGTATTCCATAGAATTCAGCACTGTCGACCTCAACATCACTGGCAGTTATTCAATGAACATCTCGATTGACTATGGCTCATACACTGCCATGATTGTTAATCCATCTTTCACCGTAGTTGAAATTGCTACGTCTCTAACACCACACGAAACTGAGATGATTCTGAATTGGACTGAGCAGGCATACATACAGGTTGATTATAATGATCTTCTGAATCTCAATCTTACATCTGGAGCTTCATTAAACTGGACATATGGAGGATCACCTGGAACATTCACCGAAAATGTAACCAGTCCTGGAACCTATTATGCTTACATCAACACATCACTTGCAGATTCAGGTACTGGAATAGTGATGATTACTGCAGATGTTGACAAGTATCAGTTATCGGTCACAACAGTAACACTCATTGTTCTAGCACTTCCTAGCGAACTTGTGATTGATTCACCAGGAGCTGTGTTTGAACATGCCAGAGGAGATCCTATTGATGTGGTAGTTCACTTGACTGATGAGTACAATGGAGGAGTTACAATCCATTCAGGGATAACACGCGTGTATATGATGTTCGAAGGTATCCCATATGACTTGTCGTATAATGGAACGGATTATACATGGTATACAGTTCTTCCTCAAAATGCAACAGCTAATTTAGAACCTGGGCGAATCTATTCTGCGAGAATTTTCGCAGAAGCTACAAACTATAATCCAGCTAGCTCTGTCTTCAGGATGGACCTTCAAGCAACATCTACAACCATCCATCTTGTTGGTGATACAATACTGAAAATGAATGAAGTTTACAATGACGTTGTTACATTCACTCTGAATTTCACTGAAACTGAAACAGGAGTATCTATTGATAATGCTACTATCGAATGGTCGTTTATTAGGTTTGGAATCAATGAAACTTTCACTTTCAATGTGACTTCAAGTCTATGGGAACTACACTTTAACACTTCAGAGATGGCATATGGAACATGGGGTATTACATTTTACGGATTACCTGGTGATCCAAACTTAGCCGAAGATATCGTTGACCTTACAATAACCGTGATAAAAATAACGACTGAAGTTATAAGTCCAATTCCGGAGTTAATATACTGGGGATGGGCAGGATATGTAACATTCTTCTATAATGACACACATTTTGATGGAGGAATTTCTAATGCCACAGCAACGTATCAATGGGGGAATTTCAGTGGCAATGCAATAGATCATCTCAATGGGAGTTATTCGATCTTCATTGATACTACCTTCTTAGAAACGGGCATCAGGTATCCCATAATTCTAAGTTTCAACAAAGATAACTATGAAGTTAGCACAGGTGGAATCTCGCTCTACATTGAAGAAGTGCCAACTGATATCAATCTATACACACCCACAGATAATCAGATAGATAATATCGACGATTTGGAAGTGCCGTTTGGTGATACAATTATCATCAGTTTCTACTATAATGACACAGATAATTCTGATGGATATGTAGGAGGGCTGTCTGGAGCAACAATCACATGTACAATATTTGGAGGAGGAATTGCTACAGCTATAACGTTCGATGTTTTTGACCTTGGCAATGGAACATACTATTTTGAATTTGATTCGACATCAACCGAGTTATTCGAAATACAGCAATTCATAGCTCAGGCGTTACCCAACAGTCCTTTCATTCTTAGGATTGAAGTTGAGCTTCCACAAAGAGAATCATATATTGCACAGAATGCTATTTCTATTGCAATTACGGTAATTGAAAGACCAACTGCGCTTGAATTCTCTTCGGATAATATTGCTAATAATGCAATTTCAATTGTCTATGGACAGCCGATTGTTATCTCTGTCAACTACTATGAGTATTGGTTAGATAATCCAGGTGTAGGAATCACAGATGCAGTTTTCACTGTGTCAAGTGACAGATCAATAGTTCAGTATGAGTATGATAATTCAACATCAGAATCTGGCATATATCTACTAACAATTTGGGTTAATCCACCATTCATCCCTATTGGTATCCAAACTGAAGTTGATTTCCTCACAATAATCCTGAGTCTAGATAATTACGAACAAAAAGAACTTGAACTTAGAGTCACAATAGATCCTACCCCAGAACAGGAAACTATGGGCACACTAATTTCTTTGGCAACACCTTCGTTGTTCCTGATTATCCTTGTAGTAGTTTTGTGGACTAGGATATTCAGCATTCCTAAACGGTTGAGACAACTCAATGGACTGATCAAGACCCTAAGGAAAGGGAAGATTCCCAAACCAATTACAGATAGTAAGACTAGACAAGAACTCGTTGCAGATCTCTTCAATGACACATTCCAGAAGCTTGAGATCACACGACTCTCAACTGACATGCCAGAATTGTCTGTGCCAATCGAAATCCCAGAGATTAGGGAACTCCTGATACAGCTATCGATATTGACTAATTTGACTCAAGAAGAACTCGATGAGTTCAAAGCAGATATCTCCAAGATGAAGATGAGCGAACAGGCGGCTTTCGTGAGAGAGGTTATTTCCCAGGAATCTATCCGTGCTGCTCGTTCCGAAGGAAAGACCGTTGAAGAGATTCTTGAAGAACTTGCTAATGAATCATCTAGAAGAATCTCTGCTTCAGATGAAGTCATCGAAGCTACACTTGTTCCTGAAGAACCAGTTGAAGAGCGCGTATTCCTTCCTGAGGACGAAACAGTGACTGAGGAACTAGAAACGGTAGTCGAACCACCAAGAGTTGAGGAGAAGTTACCGACCGAGAAACTGAGTCAGTTCGAGCTAGAGGAACTTAAAGCAGAACTCATCAAAAGAGGAGTGCCCAATCACGAGATTAACATGATTATTGACCAAGCCCGCCATCTATCCCGTGAGCTGGTCGATGAGCTAATCAAGAGTCTTGGATTGAAGGAGTAAGAGTTCACAAGAAACATGTAAGAGGAGCGTGCTAGACAGGTTTGGCTAGCACCTTCTCACAGTTTTTCTGATAGTTGACCACGATAGCCAAGAAGTTGTTCGTGAGGTCCCAGCTCTTTTTGAGAATAGCACTGATGTTTGGTTTAAGAAAGAAATGTTACTAAACCGATGAGAGATAATCTTTGAACCCAGTGAATCGATACCCAAGCCGATCTTTCATGTCTTCAAGAAGCTCAAACAATCCGTTCATGCGATGGTCAAGAGGGTGGACTCCAATCTGCAGTGCACCTCCAAGCTCGATTTCAAATAGTGACTCCTCAATCAAGAGAGATTTTTGTCCTTGACTCACAATTCGTTCAACAGTGTGGAATACCCTCTCATTTGAGAGGTCGTAGATATTGTTTCCATTGACACAGTAGTCAAGCCCTATCTTCTTCACTACTTTGACAATCTTTGGTGAGGACTCCCATGAGGGCGGCACAAAACCAGAGGGCTTTGCTCCAAATCCTCTCCGGATAATAGAGATCCCATCCTTCAAACGAGTTGTTGCCTTCTCATTGGTCATTTTATCAAACTCGTTGAGAGCCCCTGATTTTGCGAAATGAGAATAGCCATGCAGTGAGATCTCTAGGTCTAATGACCTGAGGAACTTTGTAAATAGATTGCCTTCAGTGAACTTGTTCGTTTTCTTAAATCCATAGAAAGGCGTGACCAATAGGGTCAGACTAGAAATTCCAAGGTCAAACAGGAGGTCATAGGACTGGACGATGTCATCTTCAAATACTGGTGAGATGTCATGCATCGAGAGAATGATAGTATTGTCCGCTACAGTTTCTGTTGCCTTTTCCAAAACTGATCACCAATTGCCGTGTGGGGTCACATTGGTATGATTACTTTGCCTTGAAAACCTATACACTAGGTTCAGGGTCTCCATTGATCATAGGCTAATTTGATATCTTTGTCAGTGATTGTTTTCCTTCCAGCATGCTCCGTCAATTCGAAGGCTCTCTTTGATAGGATTTTCCCGATTTCCTCGAGAATCTTTGCCAACTCTTCAGCGCCCCTGTCACTCACTCGCCCTGCACCTGAATCTCTCATAAGACGGTCAATAGGGGCGACTGGAATTATTCGATCTTTCCTTGCTCGTGGCAAACCTTTACACTCCTTTAACTGCGATTCGCAGCCCTGATACATCTGTATCTCAGCCAAATTTCTTTAATAACTTTGTATTACCGGAAAGAATACTTTCAATGTATTCTGACAGCAGAATAACGAGTTCTTAACCGTTTTAGACCAATTCGAACGGTTATTGAAGGACTAACTATTTACCGTTCATTGTAAGTTGTACAATCTTGGACACCAGAGTGGTGTACGTCCATAAAACGGCAATGGATTGACTCTGTGAGGTCATCTATTGTGTCTAATCATCCTCACATAACTGTGGTTACATTTTGATATATAAAGGACTACAGGTCATCCGGTTTTATTCAATCAGTCATTTACTTAATGGGCAACTTCGTTCAAGTCTATTGTAGCTATTTACCCTTTCTAAGGACCATAATTCTTGCATTCTTGAGCTCCTCGGTCAAGATACCGAAGTCCATAGATTCCTCATAAGACGCAATTTGGTCAGGGTCAGCCCCCACAGAAGTGGACATCGAATTCAGGCTACAACATGAAGAACTCTCCACAGCAAACTCATGTAGTCCAATCTGCTGAGCAAGATTTTCGATATCGATACTATCGTTTCCTGCATTAGGTCTAAGAATTGGAAAATCAGTCACGGCATTTTCGATGGCACGTAAAATCGCAGTTGTCTGAGAGGCTTGTTTTCCAATAATCTCACCTGTAACAATTGCATCGGCATCTTCTTGAATCGCAATCCCACGGGCTATTCGTAGGATGTTTCTCTTGCAGAATAGACAGGTCGTATTCTCTGGAGCGTGTTTTTGTGCTTCTTGAATATCACGAGCGTGAGAAACTATGTAGAGCTTAACCTCGAAACCATGAATATAGTTAGCGAGAAGTTGTGCTTGTTTCAATGCAATCTCAGAGCAACTCTCTTCAGCGTATGGAGCATTGTCTAGATGGACAAAGACTGGGATACATCCTCGTTTCATCACCTTGTATGCAGCAATAGGTGAGTCAAGTCCTTTAGAAATAGTGCACACGACTTTTCCCTGAGAACCTGTTGGCATTCCACCAACACCCTTGATTGTCTGAGTGAAGAGATGTGCCTTGCCATCACGGACTTCAACGTAAATTTCCTGATCAGGGTTGGAGAGATTGACCCTCAATTCAAGTTCAGGTATTCCCTCTAGGATTCTTTCACCAAGTTGTGCTCTCAGATCCTGACTAGAGAAAGAATGTTCACCAATCCGTCTTGCTCCTACTGCAAATGTAAGACCTGTCCTGAACTCAGCTCTAGCAAGTTGTTCACCAACATTGAGAATCTCATCCATCTCTGCAGAGGTTTCGACAGTTGGAGATGTTGATACAATACCAAAAACTTTAGCAGCCACCTCAGCAGCTTCTCTAGCTTTGGGTGTCTCAATGTAGATTCTTCCGTAGACAGTATGAACCTTTTCGAATGCCACTTTCTTTTCTCGTAGAGCTAACTCAACATGACGGGTTAGAAGATTGATCATCCGGCGGCGCGTCTGGTTAGATTTTATTCCAATCTCTCCAAAACGGAGAATCACGGATGAATAATCTGCAAGAACCATGACATCCACCAGTCAGGTACGCGCAATGAACATCACTTATGAACTTAGTCAAGTGTGACGATTTTACAACTCGCACAGGAACCGTACGATACTCTTGGAAAGTTGATGAAAGATTACCGTTTCTTGATAACAAAGACAGCTACAATCAAAAGAGCGACAACACTAACTGAAACAACAATTAGAGTTGCATCTAGGGGAGGTGCAGGCGACGTTGGGGAAGTTGTTGTCGTAGTTGAAGTTGTAGTGGTTGCTGGAGGTGTGTAGGGCACTATACTGAGAGGGTTACCATCGTAATAGTCCTTCATGAAAAAGTAGACGTTTGTATTATCAACTATCGTATCGATTGGTAAATCTTCAAAAGCTGAACCATAACCGAAGAGTGGTACATTAGTGGCCGTGTGATAGTCGGCTGTCCAACTAACAGAGATATTGTTGACCCTCTCGATACGAACTGCTTCCTTCTCATTATGTGTCGAAACGGATCCTGGAAGAGTTGAGTTCAGATCATGACTCAGGACCACAAGTCCTTCAGTTTCATGATCAGCAGTCACAATCAAAATGGTATTGTTATGTTCTTGCACATAATCTAGAGCAATTTGAACAGCGTTATCGAAAGCTATTGTATCCAGGGCGTTTCTTACTTTGTCATCATCATGTGCTGCAAGATCAATTCTACCTCCCTCAACCATTAAGAAGAATCCATCAGCATCTTGAGATAGGAGTTCGATTGATTTGTTTGTCATTTCGGCTATCGAAGGAGTGGTGATATAGTTTCGATCAAGCTCATAGCTCATGTGGACATCTGCGAATAGACCGAAGATGCGGCCAGAAGCCACATTCATCATGGATGTTCGGTCGTAGACCATGGTGTAGCCATTTGACTCCATAGTTGTGAGATTATCAGAGGAGAAGTAATCTAGGCCACCACCAAGAAGAACGTCAACATCCGCTTCTTCAATTATTTGACGTACTATCTTATCAAAGTCATATCTATTATTTACATGAGTCATGAAACTAGCTGGAGTTGCGTCTATTACACGGCATGTAGATACAACACCTGTGGATTTATTGAGAGTTTGTGCATATTCTAGGATTGTTTCAAGATGGTAGCCAGCTGTATTGATGCCGATATACCTCTTGTTGGTTTTTGCACCGGTTGCAATAGCTGTACCAGCTGCGGCGGAATCTGTTATGGGATCATCAGCACTAAACGTTGTCATGGATGCATTCCAAGTTAGTTGCTGCATCACAAGCGAACCAGCTTCACCTTCCTCAACAAGTCGTGCAAGTTCTACATGTTCGAAGCCCATTCCATCACCAATCATCAGGATAATACTCAGTGGTTCATCAGCTGCTATTGTCACCAGTTCTTTTGGCCGAGGATTTGCTTGTACCTGTATTGGAAGGAGAATCAGAGCAAGAACAGAGAAGACTAGGAAATATTGAGGCAGTGCAGTAATGGCGGTCATAGGTTGAATCACAAGAAGTTAGTTAATCTCGAGATATAAAGATTCAGGATTACTCTCTAATCTTCCCAAGTGTTCATATCTTAGGAAATCTAGACAATCTATGTTTGAGATGAAGATTATCGGAGTTGATGTGGGCGGTACATTCACTGATGTCATCCTGACATGTTCAGAGACGGGTGAACAGTATGTACACAAAGTACCTTCAACTCCAGAAAGTCAAGATGTAGCTGTCATCAGAGGATTACAGGAAATTCTCGCAGAACACAGCATCAAGTATGAAGAGATTGGACTGGTTGTCCATGGAACTACTGTTGCAACAAACGCAATGCTTGAGAGGAAAGGAGCAC
>Ga0255052_10003097_pt1 | contig 11682 bp, 11 predicted proteins | sample JV7_2_21_MG_FD_188632 | JGI IMG/M metagenome (GOLD analysis project Ga0255052, IMG submission 188632) | Seawater microbial communities from Jervis Inlet, British Columbia, Canada - JV7_2_21 | ecosystem: Environmental > Aquatic > Marine > Inlet | place: Canada: British Columbia | collected... | reverse complement strand
TGTCCCGCCCTGACAGAGAGAACGCGCGTCCCTTCTTTTCGAGGCGAATCGGACTGAGCGATTCTGGCGAACCGGTGGGATTGGATGCTGGAGCAAGACTGGCCGGGCGAGTCGGCATATGGGATGTGGGTTTCCTGGGGATCAGACAGGAAGATTTTGAAGACGTAGACGCCACGAATATCTTCGTTGGAAGGTTAGCGGCCAATGTACTTGCTGAATCGTCTGCCGGATTTATAGTAACTCATGGCGACCCCCGCTCGAATTTGGACAATAATCTCGTTGGCTTTGACTTCCTCTACCGAAACTCCAGGCTGCCAGGCGGCAAACGTTTGGAGGCAAATATCTGGTATCAGCAGTCAGATACGGAAGGGCTCAGCGGCGACGATGCGGCGTTTGGGTTTACTGTCGCGTATCCGAGCCAGACTGGCTGGCGAGGTGGATTATCTGTATCGGAGGTGCAGGAGAATTTTAACCCGGCGCTGGGCTTCGTGAGCCGTTCCGGCATACGTCAGTTAGCAAGTGATGTGAGATATACACACCGATACAGGGATAGATATATCGATAACGTAGTTTCAGGCATAGATTTTCAGCGCGCGAATTACATTGATGGAGATCTTCAATCTCAAATTCTACTGCTTCGAGTTCTGCAAATCGCTAACCAAATAGGCGACGAGCTGGCGATTGAGCACAATATTCAAAAAGAAAACCTGCTCGAAGGCTTCGAGATATCCGACGGCATAGTCATTCCCGCAGGGGAATACAGTTTCGCTGATACCAAGGTTTCAATGGAAACCTCAGACGCTCGAGCTGCAGATATTGAAATTGCGATTCGAGCGGGAGATTTTTATACCGGCACGATTGAATCGTTTGAGATGGAAGCTGACTGGCGTCCGTCCAGGCATTTCACAGGAAGTCTTTCGTATGGAGTCGATTTTGTGGATTTGCCGGAAGGCAAAGTTGACCGCCGCGTGTTTGGTGCGAATCTGACAGCTATCTTTTCGAATACGCTCTCCTGGGCCAATCTGATTCAGTTCGATAATGTCAGTAATGACCTCGGAGTTGATAGCCGATTGCACTGGACACCCGAGGCAGGTCGGAATGTGTATCTGGTCTTGAGTCACAACATGAATCGAGATGAGATTGATGGTCGGTTCAACGCGATGCAGACGGGCCTGACTTTGAAGCTGGACCATACGTTTCGTTTCTGAATACGGGAAGCCGCGAGAAGTCACGGTGTCCAGAATTGTCTGTATGAGTACCCAAAGGAGTTAGCTGTGGTAAACGCAGATATCGGAGTGATAGGGCTTGCCGTAATGGGCGAGAACCTTGTCCTCAATATGGCCGAACATGGCTTCACGGTCGCTGTTTACAATCGGACGACGTCCAGAGTGGACGACTTCATTGCCGGGCGGGCGGATGGCAAGACAATCATCGGTTCGCACTCACTCGAACAGCTGTGCGCGAAGCTCAAGAAGCCCCGCCGCATAATGATCATGGTCAAGGCGGGTGCGGTGGTCGACGGAGTTATCGAGTCCCTTTTGCCGCATCTCGAGCCGGGCGACATCGTCATCGATGGTGGCAACAGTGAGTACCGGGACAGCGACCGAAGAATGGCCACGCTTGCCGAAAAGAAAATACTTTTTGTCGGCACCGGAGTGTCAGGTGGAGAGGAGGGTGCGTTGCTCGGGCCCAGCATCATGCCGGGCGGCAACCCGGACGCATGGCCGGCCGTCAAACCTGTCTTCCAGGCAATTGCGGCGAAAACGGACGACGGCGATCCGTGCTGTGACTGGGTTGGGAAAGGCGGTGCCGGTCATTTCGTCAAGATGGTGCACAACGGTATCGAGTACGGCGACATGCAGATGATCTGTGAGACATACCAAATGATGAGAGATGGACTGTGCATGTCTAATGACGAAATGCATGCAGTCCTGGCTCGCTGGAACAAAGGTTTGCTGGACAGTTACCTGATCGAGATCACTCGCGACATTCTCGCCTTCAGGGATGAAGACGGGAACGCAACGCTCGATCTTATTCTCGACAAGGCGGGACAGAAGGGGACGGGAAAGTGGACAGCCATTTCTGCGCTTGATGCGGGGCAGCCATTGTCTCTGATCGGCGAAGCTGTTTTTGCTCGATTCCTGTCCGCTCTTAAAGATGAGCGGGTGAGTGCATCTAAAGTACTTGCAGGACCAGGCACGAGTTTCTCGGGCGACCCCGACGCGCTGGTGAACGATCTCGAGCAGGCACTCTACGCTTCCAAGATCGTCTCGTATGCGCAGGGATTTCAGCTGATGCGGGCTGTTTCGGGCGGCAATAGCTGGAATCTGGACTATGGAGCCATAGCACTGATGTGGCGCGGCGGCTGCATAATTCGTTCCGCCTTTCTCGAGAATATTCGCGACGCGTTTGAACGAAATCCGGATTTGACCAATCTGTTACTGGATCCGTTCTTCAATGCCGCCATTGAAAACGCTCAGGCATCGTGGAGACGGGTAGTAGCATCAGCGGCGACACTCGGAATCCCCATGCCAACTATTAGTGCTGCGCTTGCATACTACGATGGTTATCGAACCGAGCGATTGCCGGCGAATCTGTTGCAGGCCCAACGCGACTACTTTGGCGCTCACACGTACGAGCGGATAGACAGACCTCCCGGTGAGTCTTGCCATACAAACTGGACAGGACGGGGCGGAACGACGTCTTCGACGACATACAACGTCTAGAGCCATAAAGATCCGAACAGCCGCCATCTTTCAAACGGGATAACGCATAATTTGGTGCCGGATGCACCGGCAAGGGGAATTACCCGGAGGACCACGTATGAATAATCTTGATTGCAGATACGGAGAGACGGCTGACTATCATTCCAACATGCTGGCGCACTCCGTGAGATCCGGTGCGTGGGCGTCGTTGCTGGTCATGACGCTGCTGTCAACATCCGTGATGGCCCAGGACGACGATGCGCTGGCCGAATTTGCGCGCAAGGCGCAGGATCCGCTCGCCGACGTCAAGGCGCTGATGACCGACAATACGATCGCGTTTAACGGCGGCCCGGATGATGACACGAGCTTCAATTTCCAGCTACAGCCGGTGTACTCGATTGACAACGACACGAGCTGGAACATGATCCTGCGCGGCATCGTGCCGATTGCCGGTATCGAGCCGGGCGTAGTCGCCCCGCCCATCGGTCCCGAGCCGCGTCCCCCAACAGGCAGCACCTGGGGCATCGGTGATACATTCGTGCAGATGTTCTTTTCGCCGAAGAGCGATGCGGCCTGGAAGTGGGGTATCGGACCGCAGGTCTCGCTGGATACCAGCACGTCGAGCCGCGTAGCCGGTCCGCGCTGGGGTGCTGGCGTTGCCGGCGTTGTCTTCGGCGGCGTCGGTGATATGGCGCTCGGCGTGGTAGGCATGTATCACTGGGGTGAACAAGATTTCGAGGTCGGTACGCTGCAACTGATCGCACTTTATAATTTCCCGAACGCACCCGGCTACTCGCTGGGTTACAACAACTCTTTCACCTATAATCGGAAAGCGACGTCGGGCAACAAGTGGCAGGTGCCGCTGGGCCTGACCTTCGGTCGCATGATTATGCTGGGCAACGGTGACGGGCTGGATCTCAGCATTGGCGCCTACGACCTGACCGAAAGCCCGGATGGTGGCCATAGCTGGCAGCTCAAGTTCGGCGTTTCCTATTTCTTCAACTGACTCGGGGCTGCGGCACCTTTTCTCAGTCGACCCAATGCAAGACGTCGCGGATTACGGACCAGCGAGGCTCGCTCGTCGCGCGAGTCTGGCCTTTTATCCAGTAATCGAAAAGCCGGACTATCGTCTCGTCACGTTGCTTCAACTCCAGCCAGTCCTGCACCTGCGACTGGAATTCGACGTCGCCTCTGGGTAATGCATAAGTCATCGGAAATTTGATGCGCGTCGGTTTCGGTATCGCAACCGTATAGTCCGGGTAGATCAGGCTCCATGCCGAGCCCGCTTCGGCCGTGAATGCAAGCGCGTCGGCGTCGAGTTCCCCTCGGAAAAACATACGCGGACTCGGCACACGTATGAGATGGGCCTGCGGCAAATACGACTGCGCCTGCTTCACGAAGTAGTCCTGATCAGGCACGGCAATGCGCAGGTTCTCCGTATTTTGCACGATGTCGCGACTGGAGAACTCCGCGCGCCGATGATCGCTAACGACGAAGGCAAAGTTCTGTTCCAGGTGCGGCTCCGTCAGCGCGAAGTTCTCTGACAGGCCAGGCGTGATGTACAGGCCGGTCATGAGAATATCGATTTGGCCGCTATTCATCGCTGCAACCGCCGTCGCACCGTCGGGGATTCGCACAAGTTCCAGAGACACATCGAGATCCCTGGTCAGTTCATGTGCCATCGCGATATCGAGGCCCACGACGTCGCCGTTGCTATTGCGGAAGGCGAACGGCAGGCGATCGGGAAGATAGCCTACTCGCATCGTGCCGCGTGAGCGGATGATCTCGATTCGCGAATGGCTGAGATCGCTGGCCGGGACAGGCGCGGGAAGACTGTCGTGGACACGTGTCTCGACTGATTGCCGCAATATATGCATGCCTACCAGCATCTGGTCCTGCGTGTATTCGTGCGTGATCGTACGGTCAATGACAAAACCCACACTGGCCAGGACGACATAGGTCACGCTGACGACAAGTGCAATATAGATGGCGACGCGTTTGAGCGTAATTCGGAATCTGCCGTACATCAAAGCAAGACTCATCAGACTAAGCACAATTACGTGCATGGCGCCGACGGAAACGCTCATGCGCCCTATCAGTACGCTGGCAATGAGATACAGCTGGAAAAGGTCGGAAGGCAGTGCGAAAGCATCCAGAAGGTAAGGTAACGAAATATTGGCTCCACCAAATGCGCTGAACAGGCCAATGCCTATGAACTGAGAAAATTCCGTCGCCGACAACGGCGCGCCGTGGAACCATGCGGCGAACGGAATGAAACCGAGGATCATAATCATACCGATCGTAGGAAAGTTGAACGCCGTCGGTACGAGTACGTCGACCATGGCCTCGTCCTCCTCGTTCAATTCTGCCCCGTCTTCCTCATCCCCGGTATAACTTCTGATGATTTCCTTGATCGTATCGACCATCATCGGTATCACGATCAAAAGGCTGCCCGTCGCGAATGCAGTGACTACTGCAGCCCTGGACCGCAAGAGAACTTCGCGATACCGTGCAGGCGTAAATGCCGCAATCAGCAGCGGCAATGCCCAGAAAATGACCAACAGCCACACGACGGCCGTGATCCAGACAAAAACCTCTAGCCTGCCGAGCTCATCCGTACGCATAGTGCCAGCGGCACTAGCCGTGATCGCAAATATGCCAATTGGAGCAACCCAGACAACCATGCGAGTAATTCTCATCAGCGCCTCGCTGATGGTGGATAGCAGGTCCAGAAGCGTCTGCTTCTGTTCGACCGCGATCAACGCACCACCGAGCGCCAGGCTGAATACGACGATCGCTGGAACGATCGTATTCGCCATCGCGTAAAAAGGATTCGCCGGAATATAGAGTTGCAGGAAATCGATCGAGCTGCCTGACTCGACGATTGCCGTAGAAAAGAATGATGCGGCCTGCCACTCCGGATACGCGGTTGTTGCGAGCAGAATCGTCGCAAATCCGATCGCCCACAACACGAGCAGCATCGTTCCGGCTTTCAGGGCAATTTGCCCCGCCTGGCGGTAGGTGAGGCGGCCCAGGCCAGAGACCAGGGAGACAAATATGTAAGGCAACACGGTCATCTGCAGAAGTCGGACGTAGGCGTCGCCGATAACCTTGAGGAACGCAACCATCTCGCCAAAGAAAATGCCCGTTGCGACACCTGCCAACAGTGCGATGATGACAAGCGTCGCAATATTGGGCGCTTTGCTAGTTCGTTGGCGATCCATCGACGTCGCGTGTCAGTTCACTGCTTTGAAATTGTAACGGGTTGCAATTGCCGAGGCTTCCAGCATCAGCCCTTTCTCCGTGTAGCCCATGAATCGACCCTCAGAAGGCATGATACCTGAGCGCTCCGTGCGAATACGTGCAGTTCAGGAATTAAGATCAAAAAGCCTGTTCTGTATCTTACTCAACAATGCCGTGCTTGCTCTTATGCCCACACGACCTGCCCGCATGTCGATGCTGATGAGTTCGATGTCCGAAAATTCCGCCTCAATTTGGTTCGCCAGCTTGCCTGCCAGAAAAGCGGGCTCGCATTCCAGTGTCAGCAACGAATCGCCCGGAAGGATAAGTGCCGCGTTACCGCGACGGTTCATCATCGCGGCACCATCGGCAGAGAGGTCTTCCAGGAGAAGCGTATCCCTCAGCTGAACACCGGGTTGCTCCTCATTGCAACAAATCTCAGCGGCGAGCGCCTGCAGCTTGTCGGCATCGCTGGCGAGAAACTCCAGCGACGAGCCCGCGCGCTCGCACGTGATGTCGACCGCTGCCCCGACCGCCTGGCTCTTTAGCAGGGCATCGATCTCGGGCTCTGCCTTCAGCGATGCACCGAAGACAACCGTCAATACGTTGTCACCGGCGCACGGCACCCGGTACCGGGCGCCCGCTGCGGCCGCCAACCAGGCGGCGAACTGCGGTCGCAGGTCCTCGATAAGGCTTATCGACTTAACCGGCAATGATGCTTTCGACATCATCGTGCGGGCGCGGAATGACGTGCATTGAGACGACCTCGCCCACGGCGTTAGCTGCTTCCGCGCCAGCCTCGACGGCTGCTTTGACAGCGCCTACTTCACCATTGACAATGAAGGCAACGAGGCCATCGCCGACTTCCTGCTCGCGGACGATGCTAACGCTCGCCGATTTGACCATGGCATCAGCTGCCGCAATTGCAGCAACGTAGCCGCGTGTTTCGATCATTCCTATTGATTTGGACATGACTTTATCTCCTGTTGGTGTCCTAGCTTGATTTCGATTTGCCTTTCGGCGCCGCCTCATCGAGCGACGCGATAACAACGGCGTCGACGAGTACATCGCTGCCGTTGAAGTACTGCCTGGCGACGGAGCCCGTTACGACCAGCACCTCTTCCTTGTCGCCGCAGCCGAGCGGATCGAACGCAATGATCATTCCAGCCCGGGCCTCGAGTTCTATACGCAAGAGCGCACCCGCAGGCAGCTGCTCCAGCTTTTTTGTCGACCATACGCGGCCGACTACTTTTCCTGCTTGCATTAGTCAATCCTCACTATTCGGATGCCTTTCGATCTGGCGGCATCCCGAGCCAGGGGTGTGACGAGTACCGAACGCGACACTTCGACGACCTCGATATTCTTCTGTCCCGCGGCACGTAGTGTCTTTTCGGTCAACATGCCGTTCGTGACCGTCATCTGCTCTGTTGACGACGGTGCCATTGTCGGGTCGGCTGCCGCGAGATCTTTGATCTCTTCACGCAGATCCACGGTCGCTTCTGCAACGACTTCGCGAATCAGCAAGCGGAGCTCGTCGCGCGTCATGCTGCCTCCTCGTAAGAGCCGGCCACGGCCTCGCGAGCCGCTCGAATGTTGCTGTCGGTGCCGCTGATAATCACGCGCCCCATCGAGCCCGTGAACTTGAAATCGACTAATCGGATATCCGCCGCCTTTTCGGCCTCGTTGACAGCCGACAATGCATAAGCCGACGGGTCGCACTCGATGACGTACAGCGATTGGCCGGGAATGGCGAGCGCACCCATTCGCGATCGGTTCATCACGTACGCCTGTTTACTGTCCAGGCTGGAGATCAGCCTCGATGGGGCATTCTTGACAATGTCCGGCGGAACTTCGAGGTGCAGCTGGTCGACGATCGCGTCAACGGTGTCGCGTATCTCGCTGATCGATTTCGACTGCAACACCAGGAAGCCGACACGGGAGTCCATTTGCAGAAATGATAGTGCGATGTCGCCTCGCTTCAGCCCGACATCCATCGCCTCTTCGATTGCAACGGTCGGCATGAACGTGAATGACGCCAGCGCATTGCCTGGTCTTGTGATCAACCCGGAACGCGACGCCACGGTCATGTACGCCGCAACCTGCGGCTGCACCCTGTCGACGATTATCAGGCTGCCGAGCCGGGTCATCGCGACTGCCTCAACATGGCGCGAAGCTCGTCTGCCAGCACCTCGCGAAGCAGTCCTTTAAGTTCCTCGCGTGAGGTCGACACGTCACTCTGTGCCGCGACTGCGTCGAGTACCTGCTGTGGTGACCTGGCCTGCAGGTCGAGACGTTCCTGAACGCGTGCGGCCGCCGACTCCATGTCACCGAACATTTCGGACGGGTCCTTGTTGTAGGCGACGCGCGTCCACTGCAGTAGCTGCTCCGGTCCGACGTTTACGTCGACGGAACTGCGGCCGAAGAAGCCGGTGCCGATAACCGCACTCGATACCAGGCTCGTCGTATATCCGGAGCTGCCGAGCACACCCTGTGTGTTTACGCTGATCCGGCAAACCGGTAGCGCAGCACCCCAGGACGCGACGAGTTCGGGATTGTTCGCGTGTATGACGGCGGAATGGCCGGCTCCCATGAGATTGAGCATATCGAGCGCGATCTGTGTACCTGCCTCACCACCATCGGCTTCGATGAAGCCGATGACGGGACAGAGCTTTTCCTTGCTGAAAGGCTCATCCTGACCGACGTGATCGATGGGGACACCGAGAATCAATGTTTCCTCGGGGACCTGGAATCCCGCTTGCGCCGCGATCCAGCTGGCGTCCTTGCCGATGACTTCGGGATCGAACTTGCCTTCCGGGTACATGAATGCGCGAAGTTTGTCGCGCTCGCCGGGGTCGGTGATCATGTAGGCACCAGCGCGGCGCATTTCCTCGAGTAATTGCGCTGCGATCGGCCGATCGGCGATCGCGACGGATTCCGTCGTGCACGGCATGCCGTTGTCGAAGCCGAGGCTCTTGACGATGCGCTCGGCTGCTTTGGGCACGTTCGCCGTGCGGTCGACGTATGCGGGGACGTTACCGGGGCCGACGCCGAGTGCCGGGTTGCTCGAACTGTAGGCGGCACGAACCATCGCGGGTCCGCCTGTTGCAAGGATCACGTCCGTGCGATCGTCGCCCATGATCTGGTTGACGAGCGGCACCGATGGCTCGCGAACGATCTGAATAATGTTCTTCGGCGCACCGGCGGCTTCGGCGATCCGGATGAAATGATCCGCGGCATGCGTACTGCAATCTTTGGCGCCCGGGTGGGGCGACAGGACTACGGCGTTGCGGGTGATGATGGCCGATAGGGCCTTGAATACCACCGTCGACACAGGGTTCGTCACGGGGATCAGCGTCATGACGACGCCCGCCGGCTTCGGAAAGCAGACCAATTTATTGTCCGCGTCCACCCGGTAGCGCACGTAGTCGGCTACGTTCTCCGCCTTGAACTGCTCCGCGGTCAGTATCTTCTTGACGGTCTTGTCGGCGATCCGTCCCTTGCCGGTCTCGCGAACGGCCCACTCCGAATAAAACTCGGCCGTTTCGACCGTTGAGTCCGCGACTGCATCGACGATGCGCTTCACCTGCGCCTCGGAGTAATGCCGAAACTCGCGCGCGGCCGCCTGGGCGTTGTCGAGTAGTGCGTCCACGTTTTGCATGATTCGGACCCCAAATGGTACTTCTGCGGGCGATATCGCCCGTGGGAGGTGGATATTAACTCAGAATCTTCTTAATTAAAAGTAAAAATAATCCGATTGATTGTGATGTATGTCACAGAAATACCGAATTAACTAAGAAATATTTGATTTAGAATCAGGTTTCGCTTAAGATTTAATCGATGGCTGAAATCGCTGAAAAAGCCCGCCGATCGCGCCCGCCCCAAGCCCGGGGCGAAGCTCGTCGCCAGCTGTTGCTCGAGGCGACCGTCGCGCTGCTCGATGAGCGGGAGCTCTCGCAGATCTCGCTTTCGGACGTGGCCGAGACCGCCGGCATACCGCTGGGCTCGATCTACTACCACTACAAGAGCATCAACACGCTGTTCGGCCAGGTTTTCGTGACGTATCGCGACCGGCTCGCCGAGGAAGTCGCGCGTCCTTACGAGGTCCATGCGGATGAGGAGTGGTCGGCGCTGATCCGACGGTCGATCGACCGCATCTACAAAATGTCGCGGGAACACCGGGCTTATATAAGAGTGGCCCTGAATCGCCACGCCCCGGTCGAGGTCCGCTACGAATCGGGACAAAAGGGTGGCTGGGAGTTCGTGCCGATCTTCGAAAAGATCATCGATCGGCATTTCGAGCTGCCCGAGATTCCCGGCCTCGATCGCGCCTTTCTAAATTTTCTTGACATCGTCGACATGCTCTTCGTCCGCTCCGTCGAGGAGACCGGCACGGTCGACGAGGCAACGCTCGAGGAAGCGAAACGCGCCGGACTGGCGTATCTGCGCCTGTACCTCCCCGAGTACCTGCCGCGGCGTAAACTCAGGGCGGTGCCCGACGAGGATACGACGCTATGACACAGCCATCGCAGGCAAACGAGAGCGCCAGCTCCCTGGAGAAGATTCTCGGGCACGTGAATCTGCGCGGGGAATACGACCCGAGCAAAGTCGACAATGCGGAACTCATCGAGCGGCGCAAGAAGTACTTCGCGGGGAGCTTTCTTTTCTTTCACAACCCGGTACACCTCGTGCGTGCTCGTGGCGTCTGGATGTACGACAACAAGGGCAGGAAATACCTCGACGGGTACAACAACATTCCAAACGTCGGCCACTGCCATCCGCGCGTCGTGCGTGCAATCAACGAACAGGCGCAGCGGCTCAATACCCACACCCGCTATCTGCACGAGAACGTCATCGACCTGGCTGAACGAATCGCATCGACGATGCCTGACGGCCTCGACGTGTCGTTGTTCTCCTGCACGGGTACCGAAGCCTGCGAACTGTCGATGCGCATCGCCCGTACGATCACAGGCAATACGGGCGTTATCGTCATGGCGGGCTCATACCACGGCAACTCGAAGCTGGTCGGCGAAATGTCGACGGCGACTTACCCGCCCGAGGAGCAGCCACCGTGGATTGCAACGGTCGAACCACCGAACATCCTTCGCGGGCCCTATCGCGAGGGTGAAGACGACCTCGGACGCAAATACGCCGATCTCGTCGATGAGGCCATCGCGAAACTCAATGCAAACGGCCACGGCGTCGCAGCATTCGTCTGCGACAGCATCTTCGAATCCCAGGGTACGCTCGAGGCACCGCCGGATTACTTTCGCCTCGTCTATGACAGGGTACGCGCGGCGGGCGGTCTGTGTGTTGCAGACGAGGTGCAGGCCGGATTCGGCCGCACGGGAAAGTACTGGGGCTTTGAGCACTACGGCGTTACGCCGGACATCATTTTCACGGGCAAGCCGATGGGCAACGGGCACCCGATATCGTCGGTTACGACGTCACGGGAGATCGCGGAGAAATGGTCCGCGTCCGACGTGTACTTCAATACCTTCGGCGGCAACCCGGTTAGTGCTGCCGCCGCGAATGCGATGATGCAGGTCATGGACGACGAGAGGCTCGTCGCCAACTGCGAGTCGGTCGGACGCTACCTGCGCGTGCAGCTCGAAGAGCTCGAACGAAAACACGAGATCATCGGCAATGTTCGTGGCCGCGGCCTGTTCCAGGGCCTCGAACTCGTCAAGGATCGCACGACGCGGGAGCCGGCGTCGGGAGTTGCTGCGATGATGCCGGA
>Ga0255052_10003096_pt1 | contig 11683 bp, 25 predicted proteins | sample JV7_2_21_MG_FD_188632 | JGI IMG/M metagenome (GOLD analysis project Ga0255052, IMG submission 188632) | Seawater microbial communities from Jervis Inlet, British Columbia, Canada - JV7_2_21 | ecosystem: Environmental > Aquatic > Marine > Inlet | place: Canada: British Columbia | collected... | reverse complement strand
TTCTACTGAAGCGTTAGGTGAAGTATTAATGACTAAAAATAATACAAAATATAATCATACATTTTGTAACACAAATACTTCTGGTGAATATATTGTTAATGGCTTTGGCGACGTTGACGGTACAAATACAATATTTGCCTATGATTTTGTAGTGAATCCTACAGGAATCCCTGCAACAGAATCAAGAACAAATTCATTAACAAGATCTGTATATTTCATTTTTGGTATTGGAATTTTATTGTTCGGTTCTTTCATATTCTTTTTCTTTTATAAGAAATCTCCTCCAGTAACTTGGACATTTTTTATATTTAGTATAATATTTTTCTTGATTGGATTAAATATTATCTCAGTAACTTTAGCTGACGAAGTTGTTAACCCTAGACTTGAAACATTTTTTGATAATTTTTCTGCAATATCATGGTACTTTTATTATTTTTCTGCTGGAGTATTAATAATAATGTGGATATTAACTTTCATGAATACATGGATATACCAAAAAAATCTTAGGAACGCACAAAAATATGGCTAAAAAAAACTCAATACCTATAAGAATTGATGAAGATACATATAATGATTTGAAATGTATTTCAAAAAGAACAAATAAAAGTATGAGAGAAATAACAAGTGAAATGATGAAATCAATGAAAGGTAAGAAATTAAATTTTGAGATTAAATTTTAAAATGAATAACCAAGCACAGTTTCAAAGTATATTGTTAGCAATAATTTCAATATTCATAGTTGGAGTTTTATTATTGTTTGTTAATAGATTAAATGATGAAATATTTACTGAATTTGATGTTTGGTTGAACGATTCAGATTATAATGGAACAGAAGCACAAGTTTCATTACAAAAAATTCATACTGTTGATAATTCTATATGGGATTATGCTTTCCTAGCACTTTTTATTGGTTATTTTCTTCAAGTAATTTTGTTTTCGTTTGGTACTAGAATAAATCTCGCGTTTTATTGGGTAATGGTTATCTTAGATATACCAATCTTAATCTTAGGAGTGATAGTTAGTAATATTTGGCAAGAGTTAGCAGTAAACCCAGAATTTGTTACAACTATTGTACGATTTCCAATAACAAACTTATTACTTGGAACATATTTTCCATTAGCAGTACTAACTCTTATAACAATTTCATCAATAATATTATTCGGAAAAAGACCAGGAAACTAAAAATGATAAAAAAATGTAATAACAAGGAAAAAAGTATTTACCGTCGTGGAGATTCTTATTTTAAAGGATTCTCAGGGCTTTTTTTAGTAGGTTGTATACTTTTGGTTACCCTATTTTCAATGAATTATGTAAGTGCTAGTGTAATTAATCAAAGTGCTGGAAGATCATGGATAATTGGTGATACTTTCGCTGATCAAAGTGCTGCTGCAACAAATAGAGGTTCTTCAACAAATTTTACTTCTCAAGTATGGACAGATAATTCTCCTGTTATTGATGAAAACATGACCAGTTACATTTTAATTAATACAACTTCACACAATAAATCAGAATTTACTTATCTACAACTTTATGTTTATGTTCAATCTAATCTTAACCCTGCAAACGCATTGTTTCAAGTATACTATTGTAATGATACCTTTGATGAATCTACTTTAACATGGAACAATCAATTCACAGAAGTTGCTGATTGTGCAACAACACCATTATATTCAAAAAGTTTAGGACATATGTCTGTTGGTTGGAAAGCATTTGATATTCTTAATGAAACACTTTATGATGATGATGGAATTTTTACTTTGAGATTATATGTTAAAGGTGAAATGTCAGATTCACAACGTAACGCTGTGTTTAGATCAAAAGAATATACTGGTACAACATTTGACCCATTCATTTATGGACTTACTAATGATAGTGTAGATTTTAATACTTGTGATGTTCTTCAAACTCCAACATTCTTGAACATTACTTTCCAAGATGAAGATAGTTTAGATTTTATTAACGGTTCTATAAGATCAAACTTTAGATTTTGGGGTACTGACCAAAATCAAAATAGAACTTTAACTTTTATTAATGATACAGAAAATTATAATTATGAATTTTGTGGTGCACCAGAAAATGCAACAATAAACATTCAACAATTTCTTAGTTTTGATTCTCCAGGATATCAAGGAAGAAACTGGCAAAGTGTGGATAGTCTTACTAATACAACAACAGATCAAATATTATTTTTATTAAACGCTAGTTTAAGTTCTGATATATTTGTTGAAATTGTTGACCAGGGATTAACACCATTTCAGGGATTGTTTGTTGAGATTAAAAGGTTCTATCCAGGACTTAATGAATATAAAACTGTTATTCAAGAAAGAACAGATGTTCTTGGACGATTTGTTGCACAATTAGTAGAAAATTATGTTAAATATGAAGTAATTATGACAAATAGTAATGGAACAGTTGTGCAAACTGAAGAAGAAATAGTTGTAGCTTGTAGAAATGTATTTTGTATATTATCTTTAGTAGTTGAAGATAGTACTGATGATTTTGCAAGGTTTGATAATGTTACAAATTTTGAGTACAATTTAACTTTTAATAATGTTACAAATACTTTTAATGTTAGTTGGATTGATTCAACAGGAACAGCACCTACATTAAATCTTGTAGTTGAAAGGATAACATTGAATGGAACTTCAACAGTTTGTGATAAAATTTCTGTAAGTTTAGACAGTTCATTATTTTGTGCTGTTGGTAGTAGTAAAGCAAGTTATCGTGCACAGTTTTTTAGAAATACTCCTAGAATAGCTGTATTAAATATTAAAGTTGGTGAAACATTTGGTACTTATGGACTTGAAGGTTTAATTTGGGCTTTCCTTTTCCTTTTTACATTAATAGGTATTGGAGTTTTTAATCCAACCATAGCTGCATTATTATATGGTGTTGGTTTTATGTTTTTAGGAATACTAGGAATTATTTCGTTCAGTATTCCAGTAATATTTGCAAACATTTTAATTATAGGAATTTTTATATGGGCATTTAGAGGATAACATGAAAAATAAAAAAGGATTTCAATTCAAGTTAGCATTTTTTGCGATTGTAGCTGTTAGTGCATTAACTATAGCATTAGGTGTTTGGGTTAATGATTGGAACACAGATTATGATTCAGGGTTAACTTATGACCTTGAAGATTATGATCAACTTGATAATGTTAGTGGTGAAGCACAAAGTCAACAAGGAAGGATTAATATTAAATCTACTATAAGTAATGAAGATTTTGAAGGTACAAGTATACGTGGAGTTTTTAGTGTTCTTAATACTATGTATCAATCATTAAGAATTGTTTTCGGTGATAATGGAATGATAGATTCGGTAACAGAACGTGTTGGTGCACCTGATTATGTAAGACAAACAATAGTAACTGTAATAATTATTGCTATAACAATGTCATTAATAACAATATTCTTTAGATTACCAAGGAGGTCTGCATAAAAATGGTAGGAAATCATACAATGCCGTCACAGATTTTAAGTACTTGTACTGATGGAATGATGTCATGTTTTAGTCAATGGGCTTATGATGTTACTAATGGTTTTTTTTGGGTAGCATTATTATTAGGTTTTGTTGCTGTACTAATTATGGGAACTTCCAGAATTGGATTTAAAAGATCTTTTGGTTTTGGTAGTTTTGTTGGGATGATTGGATCTATCTGGTTTGCAATAATGGGTTTAATGACTTGGTGGATAGCATCATTATTTATGTTAGTTGGAATGATTAGTATTGCTATGATGATAATGGACACAAGAACAAGTAGTTAACTCTTGTAACATTTTGTAACAAAACAGATACACGCATTTTTAAACATATTTCTTCTTACCTATTTTGATAACATGGAAAGTTATATAGTTTTTGAAAGGAGGATTATTTAAAGAATGAAATTAAAACCTTTATCAAAGAAAGGACAACTTAATACTCTTGCACCTGCAATTCTTGCATTAGTTTTTGCTGCAATTGTTCTAGTGTTTGGTCTTGTGATTACACAATCATTAAGAGATACAACAGGTACTGCTGCTGCACCAACAACAGCATACAATGCTGCAAACGACACAATAGCTGGATTAGCAACATTTGCTGACTTCTGGGAGATCATTGTATTAGCAATAGTAATAGCAGTAGTTATTGGATTGTTACTAGTTGTTTTCGGTGGAAGATCTAGGAGATAATTTCATCTTATTATATTAAGATGAAATTAAAACCTTTATCAAAGAAAGGACAACTTAATAGTCTTGCACCTGCAATTCTTGCATTAGTTTTTGCTGCAATCGTTCTAGTGTTTGGTCTTGTGATTACTGAATCAGTAGTAAATACACAAGTTACTGGTGCTGCTGCTTGTAACGCAACAGTAAAATCTGCTTGTGATGTAGCTTGGACAGCAGGAAATCAAACTGTAGGTGGACTTGGAACTTTTGCTGATTTCTGGGAAATCATTGTATTAGCAATAGTAATTGCAATAGTTATTGGATTGTTACTTGTTGTTTTTGGTGGAAGGGCTAAAAGATAAACCTGAACACCTATTTTTTTATTTTTTTTATTTTTATATTATAAAAGGAACAGAAGGAGGAAAATGAAACCAAAAAAAATATATGTAGTATTTAGTAAATTTTACAAAAATGGGAAACCAATAGGTAGGAAGTTTATATCTAATATTGGAAATGATAAAGATAAATTAAAAAGAATGACTATTAGAGATAATCAAAAATGGAATAGGTTGAATCGTTCAAGAAATATCCCAACTAATGCAGTTGTAAAGTTTGAGAATATTAAAATGAAGAAAAGGAGGATAAAATAATATGCCAAAATTTCAAAGATTTAATAATAGAATAAAAGCATGGGTAGCTTTTGATGTTTCAAAACCTATACCAAAAATAATTAATGTTAAACAAAGAAAACCAACTATTAAGTTTAAAGGTATTCCTGTTAAAAGAAAATGATAACGCAAAAGGAAAAGGATTTAAGGAAAAAATTATTGAACCCTAAATTAAATTATTATGAAAGATTAAAAATTCGTAAAATGTTAGGGATTAAAAAATTTTCTAATAAATCAAATAGATGGAAATAATAAGTGGGAGGTAGAAAATGAAAAAAGGTAAACTTGTATTTGGAAGAAGGAAAGATTTAGGACTTGGAAAAGCGTTTAAAGCAAAAACAAAGAAAGTTTTTAGAATGTCGGATAATGATCGTTTACAGATCAAAAGAGTTAATGAAAAAAGGAAACAAGCTGTATTAAATATAGAGAAATCAGCTAAAGGAATAGATTTTAATAGGTTTTTAGGGGTAGAACCCAAAAAAATTAAAAAAGTGCGAAATCCAACACTCAAATCGCTTAAGAAGAAGGGTTTTCAAGTAGTCTTGATTAAAAAAGGATAATTATTTTAAATTCCTGGAGATCCTATAGCTTTTTCTATATTTTCATTAAATTCTTCAGCACTAGGTAATCCTAAATCAAAATCTAACTCAGACTTCTTTTCTTCATCATCATCATCTTTCTTTTTCTTTGGTTTTTCTTCTTTTTTATCTAGATCTTTTTCAGTTTCCATTAAATCGTATTTCCTCCTTTCAAGAATCAATACAAAAGTAAAGAAAATTATTAATAATAAAAATAATGCTCCTCCTAACTGTATTAATCCTAAATACCCCCAAACACCAAAAACATTAACAACTATAAGAAATAATGTTATACTTTTATAACTTTTTAATGTTTTCAGGTCTGAATCTGTGAATTTCTCAATAGTTTTTTTTATATTTTCTAACATTTTTTTAATTTTCCCACATTCTATTAACTAGATCTTCAGGTCTTATGTGTGCATATATTTCTGTTGTGCTTACGTTTGCATGACCGGCAAGTCTTTGAACTTCTAAACTACTCCATTTTTTCTTTGTCAAATAATGTGTAACTCCTGAATGTCTTAAAATATGAAAATAAAGATCAGGCCTGTTTAATGTTTTTATTGCTTCCTTTTTAAATGCAATTTGTAATGCTCTTGGTTTTATTCCAACAGGTAAATGTTTTAATCCTTTTATAACTTCAGGGGCTATAGGGATATTACGATCCTTGTCACCTTTTGCTTTTTTTATTTTTAATAGTCTTAATTGTTTGTCAACATTTGTAGGTAATAAATTGCAAACTTCAGAAATCCTCATACATTGATAAAACGCCAACATATAGGCAAGTTTATGATGTCTGTATTCTGTATCAGTTATTAACTTTTTAAAATCTTCTTCGGTAATAATTTCAGGTAATCTTCTTTTTTGTGCCATTTTTACGCAAAATCATACTGGATATAGTTACATACACTTTATATATTTTTCGCATAATTGTAAATTATACGCAATCAAATAAGACCTTCAACTTCCCTTTTACTTCCGAACATATTAGCTTCACCCATTTTAAATATTAAATATCTTTCAATATTTTTTAAAGCTTGTTCAATAAGTTCAACACCTTGATTATTTATTGATTTACTAAACCAAACTTGTGGATATTTAAGTGCTATTGCAATAACATCTTTTCTTAACATCGCATAATCATCAACCTTTTGTTTAATCTTTTCCCACGTCATAGCTTTTTCTTTTGTACGTTCTTTAAATTTAAATTCTATTATTGTGTATAGATGATCCAAGGCGTTAAAATATTCTGGATAATTTTTTGCAATCCTTAAAACTGAAATCATCTCTAAATGATCACCGACGAGTTTAGCGTATCTTTGTCTAAGGTCGTATACAAGATCATGGTTTTCTGTACCTTCATAATTATATTGTTCATTAGCCATTTTTTATTTAAGCCATATCTTTTTCATTCATTAACTCTTTTACTAAGTTACTTATCTGTCGTTCTCCTACAGCTTTTATACCATAATTTGCAGGAATCTTTGCAACTTCATCTTGAGTTAATCCATGCTGTTGAAATAGAAATTTTATATAAGCGTTTCTTTGTAAAAACCAATTTCTAGCCATATTAGATACAACCCTTTTTTTAAAAGCTTGGGATTTTAATTCTCTATATTCCTTTTCATCTAAAGTATAATGATTGGAAAAACTGCAAGGAGGGTAAGGGCTATGAGGTTTACTATAATCATATTTCTTTTTACCGTAGAGGTATAATAACTTCTTTTGTGTTTTTGGAAATATTATATATTTCCCTCGGTCACCTTTCTTATTAAAGTAGACGTGAATTAATGCTCTACATCTCCACAATGCAAAATACTTATCAAGATCAAAGAAAGTTGGTAATACAAATATAACAAATAAATTTCTTTGTCGCATTTCTGTTGCAACTGCAACCATACTACGATTAACTTCTGTTAAACTAGCTCTCGCATTACTGGCGTTGTATGCTTCATCTAAAACTATGCAAGAGTTTGATTTAACCTTTTTTATTTTATCAATAAACTGTTCTGCGTTAAAAGATAATTTCTTAATATTAAAATCATGATCTAAATATTTTGCTATCTGCATAGCAAGAACACTTTTGCCTGATCCTTCTTCACCATCAACAACCATAACAAAGTCACGATCTTTTTTTGTTACTGCTATCTTAATCCTATCAAGTTCTTGTTTTAAAATTGGGTCAATATAAAAAGATTCTTTTTGTTTTACTATTAATTCCTGTTTCATTTTCTACAGTTATAATAATATGAGTTCTGAATCTTTTAAATATGTTTCGTATTATTGGGGTTTAAAGGGAGGGTAATATATACTATCTATTATTATATAATCCTTTATGAGTGATATACTCCGTATTATTAATACTTGCTTCTATATTTCGCTTTCTAGGTGATCCTCTTAGGGATTTTTGGTCTATAGGGGTCTAGTGATACCAAAATGATATAATTTTGAGAACGCTTAAAGGTTTTAAGCAATGCTAGTAACTTTCTAGCGTTTTTCGTACCAAAACCGAAAGATATATAAAGGCAACTCACTACCTACTAGTATACTAAACTTGGGAGGTTATACAATGAGATTAATAAAACATATATTGAATATACTCGGTTATCGTCGTGGATATTGGGTTTATTCTAATAAAGGGTATTGGTTATACCCTAATAATCTAAATAATAAACTAATAGGTGGTTTAAAATGTTAATGAAGTGTAGAGTATGCAAAAAAAACTATAAAAGTAATGAATGGAAGAACACAGGCAACTTAAATGGACTTTGTTCAAAGAAATGTAAACAAGAACATAAAAAAAGGTGTTCACCAAGTCATTTAAATAAATTAGTTACAGAATTAAACCAAATAGAAAAAGAAGATCATAATACAAAGGTTATAAGGAGGTTAAAATGATAGAAACTAAACAAGAAGCACAACAAATAAGTTTAAAGGACTATTTAAATATAGTTGTTACTAAATTAAACTATTATGAAAGTGAACGACTAAGAAAAGAAGGGTATACAAACGAATGTTTCTTTAATAGTGATGGAAGCTTAACAGATCAACACAAAATTACTTTAAAAGAAAAGAAAAAGTATTTTTATATTGATTTTGGAACAAGTGGGGCTTTTATGGTTGCAAAAGAAGAAATAAAAGGTTATCCTGTTGCAAGTGTTTTTAATATTAAGGGTTATGGAACTCCTAATTTTAATAAATACTATGGAGAAGTCTTTTTAATTAATGTTGAGTTGTTACACTCTTTAAGGTTTGATTATAGACGATAAAAATGGAACTAGATAAACTTAAAAAAGTTAATGTAAACAAAATAAAGTTTCAAGAAGATAGTTTAAAAGATTTTTCAATAAAACTTTTAACTAATGGCTTTAGAGTATTTGTTTATAATGCAAAAAGTGAACTAGATAAAGCAAATTATATATTTATAAGTAAAAATGATAAGGTTGGATACATACAACTAAATGATTTTATTGGTTTTCAATTTTCAACAGTACATAAAGCAAATAAAACAACAGGAACAGGTTACTGTTTAAATTATGATGAAGGAAAAAAACCAACTATTAAAAACGCAGAAGAAACTTTTATTTTCTGTCCTAATTGGGCTAGAAAAAATGAAATAGAATCTATAAAAAAGTATGAATCTGTTAATGATTGGTTGAAACAAACTTATTTAATATATAATGAAGTAACACTTTAAATTTTTTTTAACCCTATTTATTTTTTTAGGGTATAATAATAAAATAATAATTGAAAGGAGATATAAAAACAAAATGAAACAAATATTTATATTAAAAGAACCAGAAAATCAAATAAATAGTCCAGAAGAGATATTTAAAAATATAAAGGAAATCAAAATAAATTATAATCAAGAAAATTTTATAATTATTTGCTTAGATACTAAAAATAAGATTTTAAAAATGGAAGTTTTATTTAAAGGAGGATTAAATGCGTGTTTAATAGATATTAAAACGCTTTTTAGAAGTGCATTAATAGAAAATAGTTGTAAGGTAATAATTGCACATAATCATCCTAGTAATAGTTTAAAACCTAGTGATGAAGATAAAGATATATTTAAAAAGTTAGTAGAAGCAGGAGATATACTAGATCTAAAAGTTTTAGATAGTATTATTTTTAATAAAAAAGAATTTTATTCATTAAATAGTGAAAATAACTTATAAAATGAAAATGAATAAAAGTTTAAACGATGAAACAATGCAAGAATTAACAAAATTAACAGATGAAGAGTATAATAAAGAATGTGAAAAGAAAAACTGCAACGTTCCAGAAGTCGAAGAGCAAAATAATAAATAATTGAAAGGAGATATAAAAACAAAATGGAAACAGAATTTAAAGAACTAGAACAAGAAAATAGTATTTTAAGAAATGAGTTAGAGAATATCGCATTTATTAATAACATGGAAGACGACGAACTTAAAAACTTTTGGGGTACTATAAACAAATTAATAAATAATGAAATAGAACAAGAAAAGCATTGTAATAAATAATACTCATGAGAGGTTTTAGTGCATTTGCGTACAGTTTAACCTTAATAAACTAAAAATCTGCGAGTTAATGAAGGTATAACTTTAAACACCCTTCAATAATAATAAATAATTAAATTTCAGGAGGATAAAAACAAAATGGAAGAAATAAAAACAATAGAAGAAGCTATAAAGTTATTAACTGAACGTAGAGGTTTTCAAGTAGAAGACTATTCAAAAGTTAGATATAGGGTTTATGATGAAGACATTGACGATTTATATGATTCTGACGAAGAATTAATAAATTATGCCAATGATCAAGCAAAAGAAGATTTATATTAAAATAATAATTGAAAGGAGATATAAAAAAATGGAAGAAGAACAAAACGAAGATGTTCCAGAACTTAACACAGCAGTAAACCCGTTAATAGACGAGGGTTTATTACCAACGTTAAATATAGACGATATATTTGATACAAGCTGTTTAGATTTTGGGTTTTAATAAAAGGTATGGGGCTATAAGATCATATAAACTTATATTTCCCCACTCTTTTATTAAGATAATAGAATATAAAAAGGTTGTGGATAGAAAAGTTTAAATATAAGAGTTATTATAAAATAAAATGGTTAAGGAGAAAGTTTTAAGATGGAAGGAGAAGCATTTATTTCTTATTTAGATGAACGTGGAGAAATCGTTGAAGGTTTCTTTATTATTGTAGATGTTAATGGTTGGAAGATCTCGTTTAAGACAAAAGATAATATTATTACAATCCCAATGGCTAGGGTTTTGAAAATAAAAGAGAAAATTAAAAGAGGAGAGGGTAATGGAACTTGAAAATAATATAACACCTGATCCTGAAAGTTATAGTGAATTATTAAAAGAGTTTGGTGATAATATTCTGCCAGAAATTGAAAGACTACTTAATTTTTATAATAAAAATCCTTTCAATACAAGGAAAAGAAAAATAAGTATTGAAAAGTTTAAAACTGTGATAACTTTAATAAATAATAATATTAAAAAACCATTACAAGAGATTCATAGTTTTTATAATGATAATTTTCATATTGAAGATTTTGATCGTATTGATATTGTTCTTGCAGTTGCGTTAAGCAGAAAATTAGAAGGTATCCCAATTTGGTTAATCCTCGTCGGTGCAAGTGGTGACATGAAAAGTGTACAACTTAATAGTTTAGATAATGATACAAGTTATGTTATTCATAATTTAACAAGTAAGACGTTAGTTAATGGATATAAAGATAAAGATAAGTTTCCTGATCTTGCACCTGAATTAAATGATAAAGTTTTAATCATTCCAGACATGGCACAGATATTAAAACTGCCACCAAACGAAAAAGCAGAACTATGGGGTCAATTAAGAGATTTATACGACGGACTTGCAGGAAAAGTTAGTGGGATGGGAAGTAGATCAAGATATAAAGATTTAAAAGTTACATTACTTGCAGGAAGTACGCCAAGTATAGACGGACAAATACTAGTACATCAAGATTTAGGTACAAGAGAATTGATTTATAGAACGCAAGGTAATAAACATAAGAAAAAAAGTATGCAAAAATGTTTTGATAACGAAGATAAAGAAAGAACAATATCAGATAAACTAAAAGAAATGACTAACGAGTTTTTAGAAGAAACAAAGATTGTGCGAACTCCTTTAACAGAAGAAAATTATAAAGAGTTAATGCAAATTTCAACTTATATAACTTTTATGAGAGCAACAGCAGAAGTTGATAGTTATACAAGTGAATTAAGAAATGATGTTTACCCTGAAGAACCAACAAGGATAGCAAAA
>Ga0255052_10003093_pt1 | contig 11690 bp, 10 predicted proteins | sample JV7_2_21_MG_FD_188632 | JGI IMG/M metagenome (GOLD analysis project Ga0255052, IMG submission 188632) | Seawater microbial communities from Jervis Inlet, British Columbia, Canada - JV7_2_21 | ecosystem: Environmental > Aquatic > Marine > Inlet | place: Canada: British Columbia | collected... | reverse complement strand
CTCGACAACAGAGTAGTCGCGGCCGGCGACCGGGCCGGCGCCGCCGTGCAGTGCGAGTGCGTATTTGTTAGCCATGGCTTTCTTATTCGGGCTTGCGCAGGCGAAGAACAAAGCGATCCGTTTCGCCGCGTAGCGAAGGATCAAACACCATCTTGCTGTGATCGTCCTCGGGATGCGCGAGCAGGTCGCTTTCGGCCTCAACGATGAATCCGGCATCTGTTGCCGCCGATTTGACCAGCGACGGCTCGATTCGATGCAGCGCCGAGTTGTCCGTATCTGTGACGCCAACATGATCAATTAGCCCAAAGGTGCCACCCGGATTCAGAACATCGAAGACCGATTCGAGGAGTTTTGCGGCTGCCTCGGCGCCATTGCGATTGTAGACATCATGAAAATTGAGGGCCGTAATCGCGAAGTCGACGCTCGACGGCAGAATCGACGTCCCGGCCATTTCTTCATCAAGGCGGGTGACGTTCGGTAAACGATCATCTGCCAGTCTTGCTGTCAACGCCGTGTCATACACTCCGTCCCGAAACTGCAGGACCGATGGCGCATTTTGAGCGTAGACCTTTCCCTCCGGCCCAACAGCAATGGACAGTACTTCGCTATACCAACCACCGGCTGCCCAGATATCCAGCACCGTGTCACCCGATCGCAATCCAAGGAAAGTCAGAACCTGATCCGGCTTGCGTTGCACGTCACGCGCCTTGTCTTCATCGCTTCGTCCAGGCGCATTTGCGAGCTCGCCGGCCAACATACCTGATTCGTCAGCGATCACCATGGCTGACGGCAACACGAACAAACAGGACAACACAATTGCTGCGCGGACTGACAATAAGGAACTGTCTGTATTCATCGGACGGCCTCCCGAAAAGTGCGGCCAAGACATCAGTGCTGTGATGATAACAATGATTCGTCTGCATCCGGAATTCGTTGCCTGCGCTTCCAGGGTTCTATAGTATTCCGCCGACTAACACACTCAGGTATAGCAATGAAAAACATCAAATTAATGTCCATCGCGGCTCTGTTATTGACAGCAACTTTCGTCTGGGCCGGAGAAGAAGCCGCAGTGATGGAAAGACCATCGTTCTCGGCCAGCCAATCCATGACTGTCTCAGCCGTTGTTACAGCTATCGACCACGAGACCCGGGTCGTGACCGTGCGCAAGGCCGACGGTGAAGAGCTCACCTTCACTGCGAGTGAGGAAGCGCGCAATCTGGGCCAGGTATCAGTCGGTGACGTGCTTATCGCTGAGCACGTGGAAACCGTATCCATCGAGGTCTTGGCGAATGAAGGCATGGAGCCCAACGCCGCTGAGGCTACTGCTATGGCTCGCACCAAAGAAGGTGAAATGCCCGGCGTCGCTGCAATGGAAGCGACGATCATCACAGCGACCGTAGAAGAGATCAATATCGAAGCGAACACTTTCAAGTTGAAAGGAGCTGACGGCTCGATTAATGAATATGTGGCGCGGAATCCCGAGAACCTGAAGCGCGCCATGGTCGGCGACCTGGTGGTAACAACCGTCACCTCAAGCGTGGCGATAACGGTTGAGGAACAGGCGGCCGAGTAAGGATTGCTGAAAAAGGTTCAACAAGAATGGGCCCTTTCGGGCCCATTTTTTCAAGCAGTCTGCTGGCTGCCTGACTCTCTATACCGATCGTGTCGCCAGGGCTGGCGACACCATCGTGGCTCGTCGTGCCGGCCCATAAACCGCAAGCTGGCCGACCAACCACAACGTTACCATCGCCGCCGGGATCAGGTACCAGGCGATTCGCTGCAAGCCGAAAGCTTCGATCATCCACATGTTTATGCCGATGGCGATGATGGCGCCGCCAATCACGCCCACGGTACTGATAACGAAGTTTTCCAGCATGAAATAGCGCAGGATTGCGGGTCTTGTCGCCCCGAGCGCACGACGTGTGCCAATTTGCTTGGTCCGCCTCGCCACGCTGAAGCTGGCCAGGCCGACAATGCCCAGACCTGTGATCGACGTCAGCACCGTCACGATAAAGAGCAACAACTTCACCATTGACGAGTCCTCGAGGTAGCTCCTCTGGCGCGTCTCTTCCATCGTCTTCATGTTTCGAACGATTCGATCGCCGCTGCTTGATGCCAGCATCTCCTCGATTTGCGGCATGATCTCATCACGGTAACCTGCCTCGGCGCGAATCACGTATCGCACACCTGACGTAGCCCGCTTGACCGGTACAAGCATCGAGCGTTCGACACCTGACCAACTGTTCCACGCAGCCTGCATGCGCGCGGTGATACCAATGATCGTGACCGGCTTTGTGTCATGAATATAGACGGTCTTGCCAGGAACGTCATTGAGCGGCGTATCAGGAAACAACTCCTCGGCCATCGCCCTGGTCACGATCGCGAGCGGCGGCCACGCGTCGGAATCAAAGTCATGCCAGTCGACCTCGGTCGGCTCGAAGTTTCGACCGGCGATGAGATCGACGCCGAACGTGTCGATCCCATGCTCATCGGTAAAATAGATCGCAACACCCGTCGATTCCAGGTCGGGGTCAGGCTCGAGAGTTATGCCCTCGGACCAGCCGCCGCCCCGCAAAGGCACGGTATTCGACAGTATGGCATTGCGTACACCCGGAAAATTGCGAATGGCGTCGAGGTCCTCCGAGATCAGTGCCTCACGATCGACATCTGGATCAAATACGACGCTCGACAGATAGAATATATTTTCCTCATCTACACCACTCGGCCGGGCCATCTGCTGCGAGCGTTCCTGGACAATACCGATGGCGTTCACCATGATCGCCATCGTGACCGCGATCTGCAGCGCGATCAGAACGTAGCTTGTCTTGTTGCGCATCAGCGCCCGCCAGATGGGTCCAAGTTCCATGTTCGTCTCCGAATCTTTGCGCTTTAGAGCGCTTTGAGCTGGCTGGCCGGGTGAACGCCGCTGGCCTTCCAGGTTGGATAAAGCGCCGCTGCCAGTGCAGCGATGATAGCGAGAACGATCGCTGCAAAGATCACAGGCCAGTCCATCGCGACGAGTCGACTGATGAACTCGAGCTCTCCGTACAGGCTCTTGATTCCTTGCAGGCCGAGCCAGGTCATTGCAACGCCGAGCAACCCGCCAGCAAGCCCGATTACGCCGGCCTCCACGATATATTGCGAGAAGACATCCCGTCTCGATGCGCCCAACGCGCGTCTTAGGCTGATATCCCCAACCTGTCGCGTAACTTTCGCCAGTAGCAGACCGATAGTATTCAGGAGACAGACAACCAGGAACAACAGCGACAGCCCTTTGAGAACACCGACGTCTTCGGCTACGACTTCCTGGTACTCCATCCACTCCATGACGTTGTTAAGGCGATTGTTCGTTGGCCGTGGAAATCGGCCAACGGCTTTTTGCGTTTCGACATAGGCCTCGAGAAATGCCAGGTATTCCTGCCGCTCATTCTCACTATGTAGTTCAACCCAGAATTGCAGCCAGATGCACTCGGACGCAAGGCGTCCTTCCCAGCCACCTTCCGGGGCTTTCCAGCAGCTCGTATTGCCGTAGCTGCCAAATTCGTTTGCGATAGCGACGCTCAACGGGAGGAACACTTCTTCGACTTCTTCAAATGGACCGTTGTTGACGTCATAAAATTTCGGCATCGGCTGCCAGGTGTCCATCACACCGCTTACCCGATACGGGTCGCCATTCATGACGAGCGTCTGGCCGACAGAGTTCTCGCCACCAAACAAACGCTCGTTGATCTCTTTGCTGATGACGACGACGTACTCTTCGTTGTCGTCAGCACTTTTGTCCCAGCCACCACCGTAAACGAAGGGGGTATCAAACATGGCGAAGAAATCCGCCGACGTGCTGCGGCTCTCAAGCTCGAACGGTCGCTCACCTTCGCCCTGCGGTTCGAGAACGCGGCCTGTCTTGTAGCTAAGGACCTGCCTGCGCGCCTTGCCCGCTTCGAGCAACGCTATGCCATCCATGTACGTTACCTGTTCCGGCGGGTGGTCAGGCTCGTAATAGGCTTTGTTCGGTTGCCAACTATCGACCTCAACATGAAACAGTACGTCCGACCGGTGTGGAATGGGATTGCTGCTCATGACGTAGTCGACATTAATGATCGTCATGTAAGCACCAATTCCCACGGCGATTGCCGCGACCATCAACGCGCTCAATATCGGATTCTTACGAATGCTGAACAATCCGAGTTTCAGGTAATAACGAAACACGTCGCTTCTCCCGGTTCGGCTCAGGCCGTTTGCGCTGCGAGATGCAGTTCAGGCTCAGAGGTGCCGACCTGACCATCGAGGACAAGAATGTTGCGGTGAGCCCGGCTCGCCAGTGAAGGTTCATGCGTCACCATAATGATGGTCGTACCCTCACGATTAATTTCGCTCAGCAGATCCATGACGCTGTCCGCCATGTGTGAGTCGAGATTTCCTGTCGGTTCGTCGGCCAGCAGGAATCTCGGTGCACCAGCGAGCGCTCGTGCGATCGCAACGCGCTGCTGTTGGCCACCTGATAATTGCGACGGAAGATGCTTGTTGCGTGAACCCAGCCCGACAATATCGAGTACATGATCGATTCGTTTCTTTCGCTCGGCCGCATCAAAGCCACGATAACGCAGTGGCACATCGACATTGTCGAATACATCGAGTTCGGGAATCAGGTTGAAGCTCTGAAAGATGAAGCCGATTTTTTCGTTTCGCAGTCTCGATCGCTCGGTGTCATTGAGACCGGAGACGTCACGACCGTCGAGTTCGTAGGTTCCACTCGAAAACTCCTCAAGCAGTCCCGCGGTGTTCAGGAACGTCGTCTTGCCCGAGCCCGACGGCCCGGTTACAGAGACGAATTCACCTTCGTCCACGTTGAGCGAAAACTCGCGTAATGCATGAGTTTCGACCGTGTCGGTGCGATACACCTTGGAAATATTCTGCATGCTAAGCATGATCTGCTCTCCTGATTGAATAGCTAATCTGTGATCAGCACGGTTTCCGCGCCACGAAATTGATCGATACTGGAAATGATGACCCGGTCGCCTTCCTGCAGGCCAGTTAGGATCTCAACGGCGGAGAGGCTTCGGCCACCCACAGTAATTGCTCTGCGTTCGGCGATATCCTCATCACGCAACACATACGCGACTCGCCCACCGCCGGTTTCAAGAAACTGGCCGCGCTGCAGTGTGAGCACCGATGGCCGCTCTTCAAGCAGTACGCGGGTCGTCAGTCTCTGGTTCTGGCGAATGTTCGGCGGCATTTCGTCGCTGAAACGGATGCGGCTGCGGACCTGGTTGGCGACGATCTCAGGCGAGACTGCAACGAGCTGCCCGGAATACTTTTGACTGCCCAGAATGATCTGGGCCTGCATACCGATGGCGAGATCATCTGCGTAGCTCTCCGGAATCTGTGCATCGATCTCGAAACGCGACAGATCGACGACGGCCATGACTGGAGTGTCCCGGGAAACTGCCGCTCGTTGCTCGACCAGCAAGTCACCGACGATGCCCGCGACCGGCGAGCGAATTGCTAACTCATCAACCTGGCGCTGCACTTCGACGACGCGCATATTCTGGCGATTGCGTGACAACTCCTTCGCCCTGAGTTCAAAGGTCAGGCGCTCGTCAAACAAATCCGCATCGGCAACCGCGTGAGTGAACGCCAGCTCCGCTTTTCTTAGATCATCCTTGGCTTTCTCATAGTCGATAACCGGGATGACGCCGCGATCATTTGCCTCTTCAGCTCTGCGCATCTCACGTTTCGCTGCAACCAACGCAACATCAGCAAGATCTGCGCCTTTACGCTTTTCCAGTGCCGACTGCTTTGATTCGATTCTTTGTCGCTCGAGTTCCATCTCCTGTTCTTCGAGGGTCGCTTCGGCCTGCTGCAACGTGTTCTCAAGTTCAGGACTATCCAGGACTGCAAGAACCTCGCCTTCAGCGACGCTGGCGCCCGCCTCGACACGAAGTGTGATCGTGGCCGCGGCCGATGCGTACAGAGTTGGACTGACAGCAGCGACGACGCGACCCTGTACCGAAACGTCGCGGACCAGGTCCCCACGAACCACCTCGGCGATTCGTAGACGGTCCAGGGGTACAGACGCGGAGGTACTCGACCACCTGTTGACGGCAGGGACGGCGATCCAGAGCGCAACGAGCAACGCCAGCAGCGAGCTGCCGCCAATCATATTTCGCGTGCGCTTGCTCTTTGGCGCCAGCTTGACGTCCTGGGCGGACGTATCGGCGATCTTCAATGCAGCCCCCCATTATTGGTCACACCAGCAACTGTTGCGGATGTTCTTGACTACTTAGATGCGTCGACTCAGCATTTCGTTTATGCCGCATACGAAATCTGCGGCTATACTCGCGTGTCAACAATCAGAAGGGACTTCGATGGATTATCCAAGAGGCGTTCGTCCCGCAACAGATACTCACAGACCCGCCGCCACATTAGCGTCTACGGTTTACGAGAAACTTCGAACCGGCATTTTGAAGGGCCGTTTTGAACCCGGCAGCAGATTACGCCTGCAGGAATTGACCAGGCAGTACGAAGTTGGCAATAGCCCGCTGCGCGAGGCGCTTAACCGGCTTTCATCGGAAGGTCTGGTCACGCGCGAGGAGAACAAGGGTTTTCGCGTTTCTCCTGCGAGCGTTGCAGAGCTTGAGGAGCTGATTCATACCCGTTGCATGCTGGAACAAACAGCACTGACTGAGTCAATCAAGAATGGTGGCACTGATTGGGAAGAACGGGTTGTTATCGCCTTCCATCGTCTGAACCGCCTCGAGGACGCGGTGAACGGAACTGCCTCGCATCGCACACCTGAGTGGGAGGATGCTCATCGCAAGTATCACGCCGCACTGCTTTCGGCATGTGGCTCAAATATTCTGCTCGGCTTCTGCCGTCAGTTACACGAGCAGACCTTGCGTTACAGGAGCCTGGTGGAAGTCGTCGAGTACCGCGACATTCATGAGTGCTCCGAGCATCGCAAGATTCAGGACGCGGTACTCGAAAGAGACACAGAGCGTGCTGTCAGCATGCTGCATGCACACTACTCGGTGACCCTCGAGATCATCAAGGCCAGTGGCGCCCTGGACTGATCTTCGTCAAACGTGATTTTTTAGTGGGTGGCGTTCAGCTCTCTTTGTTGTCGCGATAACGCCAGCGTTGATAAATGGCCTTGTCCTCACTACAGGTATCCAGAGTGGCCGTGCGTATCTTGTGAATGGGATCGCCACCGCCTCCATAGACCATATCGAGACCCAGCGTAATACACAGATCTGGGGCTGCCCTGGAAATAATCAGCCCATCGTCGCTTATCTCGAACTGCTGTTCGATCCGCCCATCGCAAGGTGTCAGGGCTATCCACGAGCCTGACTCGTTTATCGCCATGCTCATACAGTGATCGAATTCGACAAGTCGGAAATATCCTTCCTCGATACCTTCCGCTGAGAAACCCTGGTCGACTGCGATTTGCCCTTCGTAGGAGTAGCAGGTGTGTCCGTGAACACCACCCGCCATGATCGCATTTTGCTGATGACCAGCTGCATCAATACACCAACCGCGAGCCTCGTCGGGCAAGGTCTCAATCAGTACGACCTCTACCGCACGATCAGCCAGTGCGGCTGACGTAAAAAACAAGGAGAAACACAGAACAACGAGTCTTTTCATGTTCGTATCCATTAGTAGAGCGGTCCTTTTGACATCGTCATGATGTAGGCGACGACATCGACAATATCCTGATCGCTTGCCGGCGTGCCAAGCTCGGCCATCTGACGCCCATAGATATCGTCCTCGTGCGTACCGCGGGCACCGTGTTTGAAGTACAAGAGCTATCGAATCATGTACCAGGCCTGCTTGTTATCCAGCCTTGGTCCGTTCATTTCCTTGATCCCTTCGCCTTGCTTGCCGTGGCATTGGGCACAATTCTCAAACAACTCGGCACCTCTGGTTGCGTCAGGTGCCTGACTCGTATCGGGCATTGCGAGTTTCGAATCCCATTCATAGGGCCGGCTGCGCGGCCGATTAGCCATGCGATCCGGTGCCGGGTCTTCGGGAGTCACCGGCATGCTCTCGATGTATGCGGCCATGTTTCGGATAGCGGCTTCATCGACCAATGGCACCGCGTATACGACCATTTGCCTTCCCGGCAGGTCTTCGGCATGAGAGCCGCGGACCTTTGTTCTAAAGTAGCGCAGCTGTCGTTCGGTGTACCAGGCCGGATCGCCTGCGACTTTGGGTGCATCGGAACGCTGTTGCCCGAGGCCATCGGCATTGTGGCAAAAGGCACAGAATTCCCAGAGGGTCTCGCCAGCCCCAATATCCATCTCATCGTCCGCGGAAAGCGCGCTGCCGCAAATAAAATGCGCCGCAAGCACGACGGTTAGCGATCGTTTGAACTGATTTCTGGCCATAGCTGCGGTGAGCCAAGCAGGCGATCCGATACGCTCTCTGTTGCGGTCTTGAGCTGCTCTACCTTGTATGACGGTATGCGGTCGTCCTCAGCGAAATTCGTCAGGACATGTTCCACGGCTGCAATCTGCTGCAACTTGGCGCGCAGCGTGCGTACATCCAGCTTGACCTGGCCAGACTCTGCAAGTGTTGCCTCGTACTCGAAGATGTAGATCAGGCGCCTCGCCGTCTCGATAATATCCGCTGCATCATCAGCAACAAACGCCGCCGCCAGACGCATCGCATAAAAATCCGGATCCTGGTACAGCGCGATGGCCTCGTCGATCAGTTTTATCGCCTCACGCGCCAATCTCGGTTGTGATCCCGGTGCCGTCGCCTTGATACGCCGGTCGACCCTCAGCTTCACCGTATCGAGATACCAGAGATCCGTTGGCAACGTCGTCGCAAGTGCTTCATCAAGCGCGGTCACTTCCTCCCAGTTACCCTCGGCAGCTGCCAACCAGGCGCGCACGGTTACTGCAGCGGTACCACGAATAGCAGCAAGCTCCTCACGTATTCGTTGTGGTGGATTCTCGCCACGTGCAATGCGTGAGAACCATGGTCGCAGAAGTGCATAGCGCGCGTGGTGGCTATCCGGGTCTGCAGAAATAGCCAGCAGAAGGTTGCGCTGCGATTCCTGTACCTGATTTTCTCGCGCCTGACCTAAACCAATCATGACTAGCCCTTCGGGGTCGCGCAGGTCCAGCAAGGTATCAGCCAGTGAAATTGCACGTTGCTTCAGGTACACACTCTCGAGACGACGGGAAACATAGGTAAAGTCGAGGCTGGTCGGAAAATTCGAATGTAACCAGCTGTTCTTGTCCAACAACGGATCATAAGGCTGCAGCAACTCCGCCAAACGACTGATCGTTAAGGTCGTTCCACTGTCCATCGCCACCGAAGAACGCGTCGCCATCAGATTGAAGTTGTCCGTAATGACCTCAGCTCCCGCCGCAAATGCTTCTACACTTGCATGGTCCATCGTGAGGGCTACGACCGCATCTTCGACCGAACCTACTCCTTTCTCGAGATAATGTGTTCTGTCGTCACCTAAAGGTCTGCCAGTCCTTGCCATATCCAGTTCGACATTAAGTGGCTTTGCAGACCCAAGGAAGAACAATACCTGCGGGTCCCACTGGTACACACGTACGTGATCGAACACATCGAGCATCGTAGCGCACAGGCTCCTGAGTAGTTCCTCATCGACGAATTGCGTGTTCATCCATTGCAGGTAGACGCCGTCCTCACTCAGGCGACTGTTCGCAAGTTGCATAAACTCGCGCGTATACAGATGCGATGCACCTGCCGTCCAGGGATGCGATGGCTGCGAGACAATTGCATCGAACTCCTTCGCCGTCAGTGCCAGGGCGCTGCGCGCATCGTTAATGAAAACATTGACGCGGGGATCGGCAAGTGGATCGATCTGCCTTTCTTCACTCATCGAGCGATTTGCTTCGATAACCTCCGGCTCAAGTTCGATAACGTCAATAGACTTCACCGATGGCGGAACGCCTTCGAGCGTTGCGCCAGCACCGAACCCCACGATTAACATGCTCTCTGTGTCGGGTCGGGCAAGAACCGGCAGCGCAGATAGCAAGCGCTGATTATGTTTGTACGGTGGCGCACCTTTCAGGTTCGTCGATGCCTCCGGCAAACCGTTGGTTCGCAAATTGAAGTAACCATTGTCCTCAATAACAAGCACGGTCGCGGACCGACCCACTTCGTAAAAGCGGATTTCACCAGTGCGCTGCTCAAGGATCGGTGATGTACGCAAGATCTCTTCAGGCATCTCCGGACGATAAACAATCGCCGCGGCAGTGAGAGCAATCGCCGTGATGGCGATCGGCGCCATCTTGCGCTTGCCAATAAAGACCGCAGTAGTCAGTGCCAAAGCCAGATTTACAACGACAGCAAACTTTATGGCGCCTTCATAGCGGAGCGCCGGGATCAGGAAAAACGCAGCGAGCGTCGCTCCGGCAATTGCACCCACCGTGTTCCACGAGTAGACCCTGGCCGAGGCCGGTGCCGCGTCTATTTCGTCCCGGGCGAAAATTCGGACGGCAAGCGGGAATGTAGCTCCGATGAACAGTGTCGCTGGCAACAGAATGAATACCGCCATTAAGGCGTTGCCCTTGAGACCACCGGTTTCCGGGATGGCGAGCGGCAACAACTGGTAGATCGCGACTGAAGCGATCGCAATACCACACTGCGCGATGATAAAACCGTTTATCGCCGCAATTCGGCTCTTCGCAAATCGCGATGCAACTGCACTGCCTATCGCGATACCGCCGAGGAAGCTTGCGAGCATCGTTGCAAATGCCGTGATGCTTCCGCCGAGAATATGGCCCAACAATCGGGTCCACAGCACCTCATAGATGAAAGAGTTGACGCCCGAGAACAGCATCAGCGGCAGAATCCATTGACGTCCGCGCAGCGGCGGGGTGGCTGCCGATGCTGTAACCGCGCTTGCCGCTTCGCCGGCGCTTTCGGATTTTGCTTCCTGTGCCACTGCTTTGGCGATTAGCGCCGCGATGACGAACACGAGCAGATTCACACTGACACCAACCCAGACCGTGCCGTTCAGACCGAGTGCTGGAAGCAGAACGAATCCCGCAACAACCGTTCCCGCAACAGCACCAACCGTGTTTGTTGCGTACAAGAGCCCGACGCGCGGCCCGATTTGCTCTTCGCTTTTTACGACGTACTTCGTCAGCAAAGGGAGCGTCGCACCCATGAAGCTCGTCGGTATTGCCAGCACGACAAATGCTGTGCCCAGGTAAAAGAAGGACTGCCCTAGTCCACTCGCATCAACGGGCTCCGGTTGTCCACAGAAGACCATCACATACAAGCCATTCAGAAGTGACAGTAGCAGCGGCACACAAAGTGCCGATATCGCAATGCCAGCCTCAAGCAGGCCGTAAAACAATACCGGGCGACGGACCTTGTGGACGTAGCGCGCGGCGATGCCTGCACCGAGAGCCAGTCCACCCATGTAGGCAGCCAGCACCGCGGCAACCGCCAGTTCCGACGTACCGAACACGAGCGAGAACTGCCGCATCCACGCAGTTTGATACAGAAGTGCCGCGAACCCCGAGAGGACGAAGCAAACGACAACACCGACCAGAATAGGCATTTAAATTATCGATATTATTTTAATAATGCGGATATTTACGATACTATCATTTATTCGATTGTTGACCACGAAATACAATGAAAACAAGCATTTCCGCACTGATTCTACGCATTTCGCTTCCTCTTGGCCTGTTTTT
>Ga0255052_10003091_pt1 | contig 11696 bp, 9 predicted proteins | sample JV7_2_21_MG_FD_188632 | JGI IMG/M metagenome (GOLD analysis project Ga0255052, IMG submission 188632) | Seawater microbial communities from Jervis Inlet, British Columbia, Canada - JV7_2_21 | ecosystem: Environmental > Aquatic > Marine > Inlet | place: Canada: British Columbia | collected... | reverse complement strand
GCTCAGTCGCTGAGCGGGTACATATCCGCTGATGAGTTGACCATTTTCGAGGACGATTGCCGGCGTTCCCTGCAAGCCGACATCCTGCCCCATCAAATAGTGACTCGATACCATTGATGCATCGCATTCGCCGGATTCAAATTCCTTGTCGAGCTTGGCGAGTGTCAATGCCTCGTTGCGATTATCCGAACACCATACCTGCTCGGCCGTGACCCAGGACTCCGATCTCGGGCCGTTGCGGGGATATAAGAGATAACGAATCTCGATGCCCTCTGCGAGGTATTCATCGATCTGGCTGTGCAGCCTTCGACAATAGGTGCAATCGACATCGGTGAAGACATTGATTGAATACTTCACCTCCTCCGGTGAGAAAATGATCATGTGCTCGTGGGGCACTGCCGACATCATCTCCTGACGCGCCAAATCCCGGCTTGCTTCGGACAGGTTCACCTTTTGGTCGAGATCGATAAGGTCTCCCTGCAGCAAATATCTGCCGTCGCCTGAAATGTAAGCGATGATGGCGCCCTTTCTGATCGTGTACCAGCCATCAATCGGGCTTTCCATGACATGCTTCGGCTCGATTTCATCGAAAAGACCGGACACTTTCTCCCGCACCTGCTCGAGCTCTTCAGAGTCGCCTTCGGCAACGGCTTGCGGCAAAACGATCAGCGTACTGACGAACAGCGCGATGCAAAAATGCGAAATAGTCTTGTTCATCAAGGATTCCTTCAGCGATACGAACTTCGACAGTTCAGGTGAAGTCCGGTTCCCGCGGATAGAGGCAGCGCGATTGTAGCAGAGTCAGCCGCGCGGATGATGCTGACCGTGAAGGTCCTTCAGGCGTTCCCGGGCGACGTGCGTATAAATCTGCGTCGTCGAGAGGTCGCTGTGCCCCAGTAGCAATTGCACGACGCGAAGGTCCGCTCCTCGATTCAGCAGATGGGTGGCAAACGCGTGGCGGAGACTGTGCGGCGACAGTTTCTTATCGATTCCGGCCTTCTGTGCGTATCGCTTGATAATGTGCCAGAACGCCTGACGCGTCATACGGTCGCCGCGCCGGGTCGGAAAGAGGTAGTCGGTCTGGCGCTCGAGAAGAATCTCCATTCTGGGACCGTCAATGAAATCACGAAGCCAGCGTTGCGATTCGTCGCCGAGTGGAATCAGCCGCTCGCGATCGCCTTTACCGATGATGCGGAGTACGCCCTGATTGAAATTGACCTGAGCCTGCTTGAGGTTGATGAGTTCCGAAACTCTCAGGCCCGTGGCGTAAAGAAGTTCGAGCATGGCACGATCGCGGTGGCCCAGGGGTTCATCGGTGTTCGGCGCATGTAACAGCGCATCCACTTCGTCCTCGGTCAGGGTCTTCGGCAAAGAGCGGCCGATTCGCGGCATCTCGATGTCCGCTGTCGGGTCCGTGTCCCTCAGGCCCTCACGCATGATGTATCGGAAAAATCGTCTGAAACTCGAGAGCTGTCTCGCCGTCGAGCGAGGCTTGGCACCACTTTCGACGCGTTTGGCGATGAAAGCCAGAAGGTCTGCTTTTTCGGCGTTCTCAATCGCTATGTCGCTTTCGGACAGTCCGCGCCACAGCGTCATCAGATCGGCACGGTAGGCGCCCAGGGTATTCTTGGACAGGCCGCGTTCCATCCAGATAGCGTCAAGAAACTGGTCGACCAGTGCTTCAGAGCTGGACTGAGGCCTGGAGTCGGATTTGTTGTGCCGCGTTGTCGCCATAATATCCATCTGGTCTGCCGGCATTCCTTTGCCCGCTTACCGATATCGGTGCCAGTCGATTCACTGGTAGCATACGCCGCGGACAGAGCCGCGCGGAGGAACCAGTTCCTCGTCGCTCATACCAACAACTTGATCGGCAAGCGTCGGATTTTTCAAGGTTTTGAGTATGATGAGGCAGTGTCCCGGCGGACGTGACCGCTGTCACAAATTCATCAAGGCATTAACATAAAGTGACCTGTGTCACAGCCTGAAACGGGGAATGCGCACATAGCGGCAGCAATCAAAAAAATCGCCGGACTACTCTGGGGGCTTTACGCCTGGTTCGTGTTCGTCATCTGTGTCCTGGGAGCGATTCTTGGCGCCCTGCTACTGCCTGGCAAAGAGCGACGCCGGCGTTGGGTCTGTGGCGCCGGAAAGGCGATATTCGCGATTTCCGGCGTCAGAGCCACCGTCAGCGGAACGGATAACATCCCCCCGGGCCAGTGCATCGTAGTGGCCAATCATGCTAGCTACATTGATGGCGTCATTCTGAACGCATTCCTGCCGCCACGATTCGGTTTCGTCATCAAGGGAGAGATGGGGCGGATTCCTGTTGCGGGATTTCTGCTGCGCCGCATCGGATCCGAGTTTGTCGAGCGGTTTGACGCCTCCGGAAGCGCACGGGATGCCCGACGTCTGCTCAAAGTCGCTGAATCGGGTGAATCGCTGGCATTTTTTCCCGAAGGTACATTTCTGCCTAAACCCGGACTCGATCGATTTCGTGGCGGCGCCTTTGTAGCAGCAATCAACAGTAATTTGCCAGTCGTACCGGTGGTCATATCGGGATCCCGCCGACTATTGCCCGCGGCGACTTTCCTGCCCCGGCATGGACATCTGGCGATAAATGTCCTCGATCCGATCGACCCTGGCCAGCCAGCCTTCGGGAACAGCAAAGATCTGGCCGAATTCGCACGCCAGCGCATCCTGAGCGTCCTCGATGAGCCGAACCTCCTTGCCGAAACTGACAACTGATTTGTCTTTTCGGATTTGCGCGTGAACTCAAAAACAGGGACAGTAGCGACCCGTTTTGTAATGCTGGTTTTTCAATGATGCAGGAATCGATCGTCATCGTTGGCGCACGCCGAACACCACTTGGCGCCTTTCTAGGAAACTTGAGCCCGGTATCCGCAACCGACCTCTCTGCGACGGCAACAAAGGCGGCGTTATCCGATTGTGAGCTTGATCCGGCAGACCTCGACGAGATCCTGCTGGGTTGCGTTTTGCCGGCCGGTCTCGGGCAGGCGCCTGCGAGGCAGGCTGCACTTGCCGCCGGCATTCCGACGGGTATCCCCTGCACAACGGTCAATAAGGTGTGCGGTTCGGGCATGAAGACAACGATGCTCGGGCATGACCTGATCGTCGCCGGCAGCGCCACAATCGTGCTTTCCGGCGGGATGGAGTCAATGAGCAATGCGCCTTACCTGATGCCGAAGGCTCGCTCCGGTTATCGCATGGGCCACCAGGAGGTGCTCGATCACATGTTTTTCGACGGGCTGCAAAACCCCTATGACGGCAACATGATGGGCTTTTTCGCCGAAGCGACCGCAGACAAGTACGGATTCAACCGGGAAGAACAGGACGAGTTCGCGATTACATCAGTAAGCCGTGCCAAAGATGCGGCAGCTAACGGCTCGTTCGACACAGAAATTGCAGCAGTTGCGGTGAAGACCCGCAAGGGCGAGACGACAGTTAGCGAAGACGAGGGTCCACTTACCGCTGACATCGAAAAGATTCCGACATTGCGGCCCGCTTTTCGCAAGGACGGCACGGTGACTGCGGCCAGCTCATCATCGATATCCGATGGCGCGGCATCGCTCATATTGATGTCTGCGAAAGAAGCGAGACGACGTGGTCTGGAGCCGCTCGCGAGCATTGCCGGACATTCGAGTTTTGCTCAGGAACCGGCCTGGTTTACGACTTCGCCCGTCTATGCGATCAAGTCCCTGCACGAGCGACTGGGCTGGGGCGCGGATACCGTTGACCTGTACGAAGTCAACGAAGCATTTGCCTGTGTGACAATGGCGGCGATGCGCGACGTCGGCATTCCACACGAGAAGATCAATGTTAATGGTGGTGCCTGCGCGCTGGGACATCCGATCGGCGCATCAGGCGCCCGTATCATTGTGACGCTGCTCAACGCCTTAAGTCAGCGTGGCGGCGGCCGTGGCATCGCATCGCTTTGCATCGGTGGCGGAGAAGCCGTCGCCATTGGTTTGGAAATTTAGGCGTTCGGGGAAAAAGTATGGATCTTGCTTCAGCCAAAGCTGTCGTTACAGGCGGCGCATCCGGCCTCGGCCTGGCGACAGCCAGACGCGTCATCGATGCAGGCGGCCACGTCGCCCTGCTCGATGTAAATGAAAAACAAGGCATCAAAAGCGCAGAGGAATTGGGCGATCGTGCGTTATTCGTGAAGACTGATGTGTCTGATGAGCACGTCGTGCGCGACTCATTGGGCAAGGCGGCCGATTTTATGGGCGGCATCACACTGGCGGTCAATTGCGCCGGCGTACTGATCCCGGCACGCGTGCTCGGTCGGGAGGGACCGGCGCCCGTCGATTCGTTCAGCAAAGTAATCCAGATCAATCTCGTCGGCTCTTTCATCGTTACAAAAGAGGTCGCCGCTATCATGGAAGCGAATGAACCCAATGCAGATGGTGAGCGTGGTGTCGTGGTCAGCACAGCATCAGTTGCGGCCTACGAAGGACAGATCGGCCAGGCTTCCTATTCCGCGTCGAAAGCCGGCATCATTGGAATGATGCTGCCGATTGCGAGGGAGCTGGCGCGATTCGGAATCCGGGTCAATACGATCGCTCCGGGCATTTTCATGACGCCGATGATGGCCGGATTACCGGAAGAGATTCAAAAGTCGCTGGGCGAGCAGGTGCCCTTTCCGCCTCGCCTGGGCCGGCCGGAAGAATATGCCGACCTCGTCGCGAGCATCTATGGCAATGCCATGATCAATGGCGAAACGATTCGCCTCGATGGGGCAATCAGGATGCAGCCCAAGTAGCAGGGGCTTGGCTGTCACGATTGATTTTGATCTTTTTCGAATGACTGCTCAAAGGACCTGACCTGGATTACTGGATGAAGTCCGGTCGTCAGTTTATGGGAATTGATCTGATTTCAGCCGTAGGCGACCCCGATCCGAGTAGAATTCAGCCTTGCTTTTGCGAATGGGGAGTAGTGTGGCCTCAATCTGGTCGGAGTTGAAGCGGCGCAACGTCGTAAAGGTAGCGGTCGCCTATGCTGTCGTCGGGTGGCTTTTGGTCGAGATAGCCTCCACAGTCCTGCCCACCTTCGAGGCCCCACGGTGGGTTCTTCAAACACTCACATTCGTATTCATCCTGGGATTTCCGCTCGCCCTGATCTTTGCCTGGGCCTACGAGCTCACACCGGATGGCCTGAAAAAAGAAGGGGACGTCAATCGCTCCCTGTCCATTGCCCATGTCACGGGCAGAAAGCTCGACTACCTGATCATTGCGGCATTGGCATTGGCGCTGGTTTATTTCGCTTTCGACAAGTTCGTGCTGGATCCGTCGCGGGATGCTGAACTGGTGCAGGCAACCCGGAGCGGCATCGCAGAGACTGCTGATAAGTCCATTGCGGTTCTGGCTTTTGCCGATTTGAGTCCCGAGGGAGATCAGGAATATTTCTCCGACGGAGTCTCGGAAGAGATTCTGAACGATCTCGCCCAGATTCCGGATCTGCACGTGACGTCGAGATCTTCCGCCTTCAGTTTCAAAGGCAAGGGTATCGATATTCCGACCGTTGCCAAACAGCTTGGCGTCGCAAACGTCCTCGAGGGCAGTGTTCGCAAGTCCGGCAAACGCATCCGCATAACGGCACAGCTAATCGATGCCCGAAATGGCTTTCATCTCTGGTCGGAGACTTATGACCGGGAACTCGAGGATATTTTTGCGCTGCAGGACGAGATTTCGACCGCAATCGTCATGGCGCTGAAGGGACATCTGGGCATTACCGGTGGCGCGGCACCCCGGGTGATTGCAGCGGCAAATACCGTGGCTCATGAAGCCTACCTCAGGGGCCGGCATCTGGTGGTCCAAAGCACGAGCTCTGGTCGCGATGGAGCGATTCGCGAGTTTGAAAAAGCAATCGAGCTCGACCCGGATTATGCAATTGCCCATGCCGAACTGGCGCTTGCCACCGTTTTTCTGCCAATCAGTATGTCAGAGGCCGTTGCCAGGGCAACACCTCACATGGAGCGGGCGATGGCGCTCGATCCAACACTCGCCGAAGCCCAAGCCGCCGCCGGCGTTCTGGCGTGGCGCCAGTCGAAACCGGACGATGCGCTGACTCACTTCAAGCATGCCCTTCAGATCAACCCAAATTACGTCATCGTCTATGTCTGGATGGGAAACCTCCTCAATTTCGATCTCGGGCGCTATGACGAGGCTTTCAGGATGCGAGCAACGGCGATGCGGCTCGATCCTCTTTCAATTCCGACAATCGTTTACTACGTGCAAGCGTTAATCGAAATGAACCGACTCGAAGAGGCCAACCGGGAGTTGGAAAATATTGCTTCCATCTATCCGCACGTTCATGCGTATCGACATGGTTCCCTCATGTCCCGCGGCGGGAACTATGCCAACGCGGTACTGGGTAGCCTGGACGCCTTGAGGATCAAGCCCGGCTATGCGCGGCCCAAGGTCGGTCTGCCCTATCATCTGGCCGTACTCGGCCTGGAAAAAGAGGCGCTTGCTCTTTCGAATTATCCCGAGCCCAATGTACTGAGTTATTTGGGCAATTCCGGTGATGCGATCAAGATAGCGGAGGCACGAGTTGCCGAGAGCCCGAACTCTCTCGAGTACCGCCATGATCTGGGGCTGGCGCTAGCCAGTGCCGGTGACTATGCTCGCGCCCGGCCGATTCTGGAGGAGATGTGGCGGCGAAGCGGTGGCAATATCGCCAAGCGAAGCGACCTGTTTCATACCGCTACTGCGGCAGCGTTGATCGCCATTCGCCGCGATGCCGGTAATGAGGCTGGAGTTGCCGAACTCGTGGCGGCGATCAGGGACAACGTGCGACGCTATAAAGAGGCCGGCATCGTCGGAGATGGTCGTTCCTTTGGGGTTGACTACGAAGAGGGCCTTGCAGCGTATTTGTCGGGCGACCGCGAGATAGGCCTCGCTCTGCTCGATAAGGGGACCGAGGGCGGGGTGTTCGTTCCGCAAAGTGAAGCCTATCTGCAATTTCTTTACGATGATCCTGGTTTCGCCCCCATTCTCGCGCGGCAGGAAGCCAGACAGCTTCGCGAGCGCGATAAAGTTCTCGCCGTTGTTTGTAATGACAATCCCTACGAGGCAGTGTGGCAACCCGCCGAGGAGACCTGCGAACAGTTTGTTGCCGCTCGCGGGAGATGACTCTGTGTCATGTCCGGTTCTGGCTGGAGATCGTTTGTACCCTTGGATCTGAGTTCCGACTCGACCGCTACATGCCCGGATAATTCGGGCCGCCGCCGCCTTCCGGTACAACCCAGACGATATTCTGCTTCGGATCCTTGATGTCGCAGGTCTTGCAGTGGACACAGTTGGCCGCGTTGATCTGAAATCTGGGTTGCCCGTTCTCTGTCACGATTTCATAAACACCAGCAGGGCAATATCGCTGCGCCGGCTCATCGAACACCGGCAAGTTGTAGTCAACCGGTATCGATGCATCCTTGAGCTTCAGGTGCGAGGGCTGGTCCTCTTCATGATTAGTGCTCGACAGGTAAACCGACGACAGACGATCGAAGCTGATGACATCATCCGGTTTCGGGTAATCGATCTTTTTCGCTTCGCTCGCTTTCTTTAGCGAATCGTGATCGGCGTTTCCGTCGTGCAGGGTGAACGGGAGTTTTCCCCGGAAAATGTTCTGGTCGATGAAAGTAAAAGCAGAGCCAAAAAAAGTGCCGAATTTATGCAGTCCCGGCCCGAAGTTACGGCCCCGGTACATTTCGTCCTGGACCCAGGAATTGCGGACGTTTTCCTCAAAGCTGTCCAGCACGCCATAACCCTCATCACCGGCGGCGAGCGCCTCGAATACACTTTCGGCGGCAAGCATGCCGGTTTTGATGGCAGTATGCGCTCCCTTTATCTTCACCGTGTTCAGAAAACCGGCGTCACAGCCAACCAGCATGCCGCCCGGAAAGACGAGTTTCGGTAAAGACTGCAATCCGCCCTTGTTGACGGCGCGGGCCCCGTACGCGACCCTCTTTCCGCCCTCGAGTCGCTGGCGGATTTTCGGATGCTGCTTCCAGCGCTGAAATTCTTCGAACGGTGACAGGTGTGGATTGGTGTAATTCAGTGCGATGATCAGGCCGAGATGCACCTGATTATTCGAGGCGTGATACAGGAATCCACCACCTTCAATGTCATTCGTCAGGGGCCAGCCCATCGTGTGAACGACAAGGCCCTCTTCGTGATTCGAAGGCTCGATTTCCCAGATTTCCTTAAGCCCGATGCCGAAACGTTGTGGATCAGCGTTTTCGTTCAGATCGAATTTGTCGATTAATTCCTTGCCGAGATTACCGCGGCAACCTTCTGCAAATATCGTGTATTTTGCGAGCAGCTCGTAGCCGGCCTGGTACGTCGGTTTGCGTTGTCCATCTTTGCCTATTCCCAGATCGCTGGTCGCCACACCGCGTACCCGGCCGCCGTCGTCGTAAAGAACCTCGGATGCTGCAAATCCGGGAAATACGTTGACGCCCAGCGCCTCGGCCTGCTCGCCCATCCATTGACAGAGCCTTCCCAGGCTTATGATGTAGTTGCCCTTGTTGTGCATCGGGGCCGGCACAAAGAGGCCGGGTACCTTTAGCGATTTTGCATCTCCAAGAAAATAGTAGATGTTGTCGCCGGTCACTGCAGTACCAACCGGCGCCCCCTGCTCCCGATAATTCGGAAACAGTTCCTCGAGGGCCCTCGATTCGAATACATTGCCGGACAGAATATGCGCGCCGATCTCGGAGCCTTTTTCGACCACCACGACGGACAATTCCTGTGCCCTTTCCTCCGCGAGTTGCATCAGCCGGCATGCTGCGGCAAGCCCGGCGGGCCCGCCTCCGACGACGACAACGTCAAATTCCATGGATTCACGTTCGATAGCGTCAGACATTTTTGATCCTTTGATCGCCGTGCACCTGGGGACAGACCCCATGCGGGGTCAGTCCCCGCATCATTCTAGCAGGGGACGTATCCCGGGGACGTACCCAAATTGTTGTAGTCTTGCGACTGCTCATAGCAGGCACTAGCCGTGAACATACGCCGCGCATACCAGGATAGTCTGAAGAATCAGGGCCACACTGCCGATCCGGCGCAGGAGAGTGTCGTGGACCAGCTCGGCACACTTCAGAATCGCCTGGTGCGCGCCTCTGGTTTCTTGCAAAAGGTCCGAAGCCTCTTTCGATTCAGCAACACGCGAGAACATGTTGCCGGCTTGTATCTCTGGGGTGATGTCGGTCGCGGCAAGACTTTTCTAATGGATCTGTTTTTCGAGACATTGCCGATAGAACGCAAAGCCCGGATTCATTTTCACCGAATGATGGCCGACGTACATGCACGACTCAGCGCACTTGGCGACGTCGAGGACCCGCTCGATAATGTTGCAGCCGACCTCGCCAGACAGATCCGGGTGCTTTGTTTCGATGAATTTTTTGTCAGCGATATCGCGGATGCAATGATTCTGGGCCGCCTTCTTGACGGCCTGTTTCGACGCGGCGTAACGCTTGTTGCAACCTCGAATTCACGCCCGTCGGAACTCTATCCAAACGGACTGCAGCGCGAACGCTTCCTGCCGGCAATCGACTTGCTTGAAACTTACACGCGGGTGCTGCATCTAGATGGCGATACCGACTATCGCCTGCGACTTTTGCAACAGGCAGGAACCTACCTGACACCCGTGAATGCAGACGCCCTGACCAAGCTCAGCCACTATTTTCGAGAGATCGCGTCCGGCGATATCGTCGAGGGGCGAATGCTCGACATTCTCGGACGCAGCATTCCGACCGAGCGCTGTGGAAAAGGTGTTGTCTGGTTCGATTTCGAGAATTTATGCGATGGGCCGCGCAGCCAGCAGGACTATATCGAGATCTCCCGGTGGTATCCGGCCGTCATCGTATCCGGTATTCCGGTCCTCGGAGCTGAAAAGGAAGATCAGGCCCGGCGTTTCATCGCTCTTGTGGACGAGTTCTACGACCGAAAGGTAAAGCTGATTGTCTCGGCTGCAGCCGACATCGAATCTCTTTATGCGGGGAATAAGCTTGCTTTCGAGTTTCAGCGAACGACGTCGCGGCTCATCGAGATGCAGTCAACTGCTTACCTGCACGCGCCCCATTTGTGCTAGGCCTCAGCGGCGCGGGTATACTGGATCCTGCTCAGACGAGTTGACCCGGACGAAGCGATGAAAAGCGAACTGATCCTCGAAGACTTCCTGCCTTATCGGCTGTCGATTCTATCTAATACGGTGAGCAGCACCATCGCGAGTGCATACAACAAGCGCTTCGGACTGTCGATTCCTGAATGGCGTGTGATCGCAGTATTAGGCCGGTTTCCCGGCTTGTCCGCCGTCGAAGTCGCCGAGAGGACTTTGATGGACAAAGTGGCGGTCAGTCGCGCGGTTACAAAACTCATCAAGACGGGGCGAGTCGATCGTCAATTCGCTGACGCGGATCGCCGACGCTCGATCCTTCACCTGTCCGAAGAAGGAAAAAATGTTCACGATGAGATTGCGCCATTGGCACTGAAGTTTGAAGAAGATCTGTTGCACGGTTTGAGCGAAGACGATATCCACACGCTGAATGTCCTCATGGAAAGACTTCTGGCAAAAGCGCGCCTGATCGGCGCACCACAACACTGATCCGGCTCGCCCTAGATTATTCCGCCGATCTCCGTTCGTACCTGAATCAACTCCGGAAAGAACTCCGCCTCGAGCGCTTTCTTTAGAAAAGGTACGCCAGACGAACCGCCTGTGCCCCGTTTGTGCCCTATGATGCGCTCGACTGTCTTCATGTGGTGGAAACGCCAGAACTGGAAGTTGTTCGCGACATCCATCAGTGCCTCGCACATCTCGTAGGCCGTCCAGTACTTTCTCGGCTCGTCATAGATCTGCTTGAGTACGGCAACGACATCATCGTCTGCGTCTCTTTGCGTGCTGAAATCCCTGTCGAGAGCACTTTCGGGAACCGACATCCCGGACCGGGAGAGATAGGCCAGAAATTCCTCATAGATGTCGGGTCCATTGAGGGCGTTGATCAGCCGTTCATGCCAGACGGGTTGGTGCTCATAGACGGCGAGCAGGGAACTGCTTTTGTTACCGAGCAGAAATTCGAGCAGGCGGTACTGAGGTGATTGAAAACCCGATGCTTTGCCGAACACATGTCGAAACTGGGCGTACTCGCTCGGCGTCAATGTATCGAGAACCATCCACTGATTAAATAATTGCGTCTGGATATGCTTTACCCTGGCGAGGTTTTTCGCCGCCGGCGGCAGGTCGTCGTCGCGAAGCCGGGATATCGCACCCTCGATCTCGTGAATAACCAGTTTGATCCATAATTCAGCGACCTGGTGCTGAATGATGAACAGCATTTCGTCATGGTGCGGCGGGTCGCTCAACGGATGTTGAGCATCGAGCAGCCCGTCCAGCCCCAGGTAGGCCGTATAATCGTTGTCACGGTCCAGTATTGTGTGAATGGTCGGTTCGAGCTTGCGTTTATTCATCTTGTGGCTTTCACACTGGCTTGCGTCTTGAGGCCGGGACTGCATTGTAGGCCGTTCCAACGCATCATGTATAATCCCGGCGCTTCCTGAATCGAATGACCGGCAGCGTTGGCAAAACCAGGATGTGACAGCCAGAACGCGAAATCGAAAAATCGAGCCGCCGGATCAAAATGGAGTTATTGCTTGGAAACCATCGCGGATTTCGAGATCCAG
>Ga0255052_10003090_pt1 | contig 11700 bp, 10 predicted proteins | sample JV7_2_21_MG_FD_188632 | JGI IMG/M metagenome (GOLD analysis project Ga0255052, IMG submission 188632) | Seawater microbial communities from Jervis Inlet, British Columbia, Canada - JV7_2_21 | ecosystem: Environmental > Aquatic > Marine > Inlet | place: Canada: British Columbia | collected... | reverse complement strand
TGGGACATCGTTCGCCATGTATAGACGCACCGGAAGATTACCTTCATCTGCCATTTTCCTGAGCAGATCTACCTCGGCGAACGATGTCCCAAGATCCTGGAACGATGTTATTCCATGCCGCAATGATTCTTCGCCAGCAAGCAGTACCATGCGGCGCATCTCGTCTTCCGCAACGCCGGCAGGCCGTCGTCCCTGATGACCAGAGAATGCCTGGCGAAATACGTCCTGAGCCGATTCACGCATCATGCCAGTTGCTCTGCCATTCTCGTCACGGACAATTTCGCCACCCTCAGGCGCCACAGTGTCGTCACCGAGTTCAACAAGTGTCATCGCCCTTTGATTGACGAACACGCCGTGTCCGCTGGTGTGGATCAGCATGGCCGGATGATCCGGCGTCGCAGCACTCAGGGAAGCATGTACCGGCAATCCCTCGACCAAAACGTCCTCTTTAATTTCCCACTTATCCTGGTGCCAGCCACGGCCAATGATCCATTCGCCGGGAGGCGTTTCCTCTGCGGCGGCAGCGACCTGCGATACGATTTCGGAGAAACTCTTGGAGTAGCGGAAATCGAGAATCATCAGGGAACCACCGAAGCTTGTGTAGTGCCCGTGCCCTTCGATGAATCCGGGAATCGCGGTCTGACCCTCAAGGTCGATTACTTCAGTGGCATCTCCGATGTAGGCGGCAATGTCCGCGGAGCTGCCTACCGCAACGATTAGATCACCGACGGCTGCAACCGCCTCTGCGGCGGCAATCTGATCATCGACAGTGATCACATTGCCATTGGTAAGGACGAGATCTGCGACAGGGTGCGATGATTCCGAGTCCGGCGCCTGCCCGCAAGCAACGAGAGTCGCTGCGCATCCGATCAAAAGCGCGAAACGCATGATTCTTCCCCCTATCAGGTTCGATCAGTTCTTGAATAGCCTAGCGAGTGTTCGCATTCGCGTGATTCACCACGATGCCCACATAAACATGCCTGCCGGGTGCCGGCTCAAAGTAGCGACTGCCGAATGCGTTGATGCGAATATTGTTGTTGTAACTCTCATCGAACAGGTTGTTAATGCCGGCGTAAGTCCGGAACAGCCACTTGCCGTTTTCAATGTCTATGTTGAAGCGAAGATTTGCGACGGTATAACTCGGGACCTCTGCGGAGTTGGCGTTGTTCGCATACAGGTCCCCTGCATACACTGCCTCCAACACGCCCGAGAACCCGTTGTCTGACGCGTAGTTAAATCCGAGGTAACCGAACTGCTTTGGCAGACCCGGCAACTGATTGCCGCTGTAGTCATTGCCGTTGTCATCTATGAAGCTGTCAAATTTAAAATCCGACCAGGTGAACGACGCGTCAATGCCGAAGCCGCTATCGTTTTGCCAACTTATCGCGGTCTCAATGCCGGTACGGTCAGAACTACCCGCGTTGGAATAGAAATTTCGATCCGGAAACGCAGCCAGTTCGAACGGGATCAATTCGTCCTCAAGATCGATCTGGAACAGCGAGACTTCATAAAAGAGATTTTCCCTGCTGCCCTTGAACCCGATCTCGAAATTGTCAGCCAACTGTGGTTTCAGTGACGGGTTGAATCCGCCGCTCGCATCAGGGTTTGCAAGCTCCGTCGTTGTCGGCGTTTCGAAGGAGCTGCTGTAACTGGCAAACAATACGCCGGGAGCGAATTTGTAATTCACACCCAGGGACGGACTGAGATCATCAAAATCGAGGGTACCTGAATCATCGCCATCAGAGAGAAAGCGATCGCTGACGTCATAGGATAATTCGTCGTACCTGAGCCCTGCCTGCAATGTCCAGGCATCGTTCAGCCGATACTCACCCTGAACGTAAACACCGGTGCCGACGACCTGTTCATTTTGATCGAACGTCTGGCTGCCGATTACGCCATCATTATTATCGAAACGCTGCCGGTCATCATCCTGGCGATCGTAGTCGATGCCGAATGCCAGCCCGACCCCGTCCGGCAATGAATCGCCCAGGCTGTATTGCGCGCCTATGCCGTAGAAAAAGCGATCCAGATCGACCGAGCCACCGTCTGTGAATGGTAGCTTGTTGGCGAAGTCGCGCCACACGTAATGGTTGCGCAAGGTCAGCGTGCCCGACGAACGCTCTCTTTCGTACACAAAACCCAGGCGTTGCTGCTCCACCGTTTCATCGGCGTCGAACTGAACGTTTTGCAGTCTCGCAGATGACGGATCGAGCGCAGCCTGAGCAGCATTAATGCCGCCCGGATCCTGCGCCTCGGGTTGATCTGCAATATTCAAAGCGACCAAAAGACGGTCGTTCTCGTTGAACGGAATACCCAGCCTTCCATTGAGCTGCGTGCCGCGAAACTTCCCGTGGTCCCGATGCCCATCAAGCTCGGTACGCGAAATATTGAATAAATAGTCGGCAGAGTTGATTTGGCCAGCGGCTTTCAAGCCATACTGCTGGAATCCAAATTCACCGGCCGCAACTTTGGCCTCAATGTACGGGTCCGATTCTCCAAGTTCGCTGGACACGGCGATCACACCGCCAGAGGAATTACCGTACAGAGACGATGCCGGCCCACGAAGGACTTCTATGCTCTGCGCAGACCCGAGGTCGATGCTATCCACTCCGGACTGGCCATCCGGCAATGTCTCGGGAATTCCATCGACGAAAATCTTGATGCCGCGAATACCAAAACTCGAACGCGCGCCAAATCCACGCAGCGAAACGCGGAGATCTCCCGAGAAGTTATACCGGTTTTGTATGTACAGCCCGGGCACCCGGACCAACGCTTCGTCGAGGCCGAGCTGCTGCGTACTATTCTGAATTTGTTCCTTGTTTACGATGGACACGGACCGGGCAACATCCCGAACTGACGATTCCATCCTTGTTGCAATTACCACAATTTCGTCAAGCGCATCCGATTCAGCCTCCTGGGTCCAGCCCGGAGTGCCGAGACAAATAAGCGAAAGAATCTGCAGCAGCCGTTTTGGCACAGCTTTCATTCGATGAATCATGAATATAAAAACCTGGTTTCCGGTGTTATCAAGGGCGATTGCCGGTGACCGCTAACGATAGGAAAAATTGCCGCAGAACTCCAGAAAAAAGAGCTTTGTTTGACCGTTTTTCCGCAATTTAAGTAGCTGCTGAAACCACGCTCCCAATAGTCTGCATTCACCTATAATCCCCAGTCCAACAATAACGATGAAAATGCGATGAATCAGACAAAATTCTTATATGGCGCTTGTACCTGCCTTATTGCGTTACTACTTACTGCATGTTCCCGGCAACCCGACGCCGTCGATGAGGCCCCGGGGCCGGATCTTATTGTGATCAATGCCGATGTTCGGACAGTTGATTCGGCCGTCCCTGATGCGACGGCGTTTGCGATCAGCAAAGGTAAATTTGTTGCGGTTGGCGAGACAAACGAAATCCGGGAGCTGACCAGCAACAACACGGATGTCATCGATGCGGGCGGCGTCACGGTAATACCGGGCCTCATTGACGGACACACGCATCTGCTGATGGGTTCGGGTCTGGCAGTCGGCGTTGATCTATCCGAGATCGAGGACAAAAGTGAATGGCTGAGAATCATCCGTGACAAAGCACAAGCGCTTCCCGAAGGAGAATGGATATTGGGAGGCGCATGGGACCACAACTTGTCTGACGGCATACTGCCAACAAAGGAAATGCTCGATTCAGTCGCGCCTGATCACCCGGTTTTGCTGAGGGATATTGACGGCCATTCGGCGTGGGCGAACAGCCTGGCAATCGAAATGGCGGGCGTTAACGCGGAAAGCCCCGTACCACCGGGCGGTGAAATTATGGTCGACCGGGATACCGGCGATATGACTGGCATTTTTCTGGAATCGGCCGGCGGACTCTTTAGCGACTCGCCCGGTATGGCCGATGCGACCGATCCCGTTGTCGGGATCAAAGCCGCCGTCACTATGGCAAACAGCCTCGGCATTACTGCCGTGCATGACATGAGCAATAACTTTGACGAGTTTCTCAATGTTTTCGACGATGGCGACCTTACAGTGCGTGTCTGGCAAGGTGCCCGTCCGCCCCGGGTCACAGATAAAAGTCCGTCAGATGTATATGCCGAGATGGCTGCAGAACGCGAGCGCATTCGAATGCACGTTGCCGGGAATCCGCAAACTGCATCCATGGGGACATTGTTTGATATTGGATACACAAAACTGATCATCGACGGCGTACTGTCGACTTACACCGCCCTGATGAAGGCACCCTATTCCGATAATCCGGACGCCGTAGCCGAGGCTTTCGTTACCAAAGAGCAGCTCAACGCGATGATTGCAGCCGCGCACGACCATGATTTCCCGGTTGCGGTACATGCGATCGGCGATGAAGGTGTGTCCTGGGTACTCGATGGCTTCGCCGAATCACCGACGCCGCCTGGCCTTCTCGGAGATCGAATCGAACACATCGAGGTCGTGACGCCGGACGACGTTGAGCGGTTTGAATCTCTTGGAATTACGGCGTCAATGCAGCCGCATCATGCGACCTGTTGCGTCGGTAATTACGTGATCGATCGCGTTGGACGTGACAGATTGCCGAACGCATATGTGTGGCGACAATTGCTGGATACCGACGTGTCTCTTGTACTCGGTTCCGATTGGCCGACTTCTCCGCTCAGTCCGCTGATACAGATCGCGGACACGATTCACCGTGAAACACGCATCGACGGTGTTGTCAGGCCGTGGGACGAAGGTAACTCATTGACGTTCGAAGAAGCGCTGTATGGCTACACGCAGGCCGGCGCGAACATGACGTCATGGGCTGATGAGATTGGCAGCATTTCCATTGGCAAGTGGGCTGACTTCGTCATTCTCGACGAACGACTTCCCGATAATGTTGATCGCAACATCGAGAATCGACAGGTCACCGCAACCTACCTGGCGGGAAAACGCGTCTATCCAAAGTAGCAGCAAGCCTGCAGCGGCACTGAGGAACCAGTTCCAATCCTGAGGGTCGATACACTCAACGAGAAAAATAAGGCATTGCTGATGAGGTTTTTGACACTGCTATTTGCGTTCGTGATTTCGGCTTCAGGTCATGCGAAGGGCCTGGAAATATCTTTCGCGACGGAGGATGGCGTCACCGTTTATGGTGAAGTCTACAAGGTTGCCGATACGCCCATGACGGCGCCGGTCATCCTGTTATTTCACCAGGGTGGCGGCGATACGCGAGGGGAATACTCGCCACTAGTATCGCGCCTGCTGGACGAGGGATACAACCTGCTGGCGATCGACCAACGTCGCGGCGGCGATCGTTTCGGCGGCGTTAACCGTACCCTGGCAGGCGTCGGTGACACTGAATATACCTACTGCGACGTTTACCCGGACCTGGAAGGCGCGTTGCAGTTTGCCAGGGAGTATGGTTTCAGCGGTAAAACCGCTGTGTGGGGCAGTAGTTATTCTGCCGCGCTGGTCTTCAAACTCGGCGTCGATCATCCTGAGAAAATTGATGCCGTACTCGCGTTTTCTGCTGCATCTGGCGAACCCATGAATGGATGCGAGCCCGAACCCTATAGTGAGCAAATTACTCAGCCTGTCCTGGCATTGCGGCCGATTCGCGAGTTGGAGGTTCCGTACGTGCCTGGCCAAATGGAGATTTTCCAGGAGCATGGCCATCAGACTTATGTGGCTGACCCCGGCGTGCATGGCTCTTCGATGCTGAACGAAACGCGTGTCGGCAGTTCTACCGAGGCCGCGTGGACGGTTGTGCTGGAATTTCTCCAGGCAAATTTGACTGTCAGGGAGTAGGAAAGGCAAAAATGTCCGGTAAGATGGTTCCAAATAAGAACTATGACCGAACTCCTTACAGCGCATCAGGCCCTCGTTGACTGGGCTCAAAAGAAACCTGACCGGGTATTTCTCAATCAGCCGGTAGAAGGGAGCGTTCGTACGTTTACCTGGGCCGAGTCAGCCGCGGCCTCCCGGTGCATGGCCAGTGCACTGCTTGGCCTTGGCCTGAGACCCGGCGACAAAGTGGCCATCCTGGCGAAGAACAGCGCCGAGTGGTTTCTCGCAGACATTGCCATCGCGATGGCCGGTTTGATTTCGGTGCCTATTTATCCAACGGCCGGCCCGGCTACGGTCAGCCACGTGGTGCTACATAGCGAGGCGAAAGCTGTTTTTGTGGGCAAGCTGGATGATGCTGAATCAGCCGCAACTGCGATCGCTCCTGGCATTCCGAGAATCGCCTTCCCGTATCCAACCATGGACTGCCAGCATCAATGGCAGGAAATGCTCGTCAGCCATCAACCACTGGATAACTTGCACCGTCCGGCGCATGACGATGTCATGACCATACTGTATACGTCTGGCAGCACCGGTCAGCCGAAAGGGGTCGTTATTAGCTACGGAGCTTATGCCTACGCCAGTGAAGCTGCCCGTGCATCAATAGATGGTGGTCCTGATGATCATTTGTTCTCGTACCTGCCACTGGCACACATTACCGAACGAACGTGCACAGCGGGCCCGGCAATATATGGCGGTTGTGAATGCTCGTTCGTTGAGTCGTTCGAGACATTTCAACGTGACCTGAAGCATGCCAGTCCGACTATATTTATTTCCGTGCCACGACTCTGGGTTAAGTTTCAATCCGGTGTACATGCAAAGATTTCGCCGACCAAGCTCAAGGTTCTGCTGTCGCTGCCGATTGTCGGCAAAGCTGTCGCGAAAAAAATTCGTCGCGAGCTTGGCTTCGAGAATTGTCGCAGTTATGGCTCCGGCAGCGCGCCCATATCGCCATTGACATTGAAATGGTACGAGCGGCTCGGCATAAATATTGGGGAGGGCTGGGGCATGAGTGAAACCAGCGGCCTCTCCTGCGGCAATATTCCCTTCAGTGCAAACCGGCTGGGAACGATTGGTGTGCCCGTTGACGGCACTGAGATGAAATTGTCGGATGAAGGTGAAATCCTGTTGCGAAGCCCCGGGCTATTCACCGAATATTTCAAGCAGCCTGAATTGACGCGCGAAGTGATCACGGATGAGGGTTTCTTTCACACTGGCGACCGTGCCGAATGGGACGAGTCACTACAGGCTTATATAATAACCGGCCGGGTAAAAGACATCTTTAAGTCAGCAAAAGGAAAATATGTCACGCCCGTACCAATTGAATCCCGGTTGTCCGGAAATCCTTTGCTGGAACAAATTTGTGTAATGGGTTCCGGGTTGCCAGCGCCTCTCGCTGTCGTCGTGTTATCCGAAACCGCAAAATATGTGCCGAAAGAAGACATAAAATCCAGCCTTCAGGCAACTCTGGACAAAGTCAATGCCAGGATTGAATCACATGAACGGATTTCGAATGTCGTTATTGTTAATGATGAATGGACGATAGAGAACGGCCTGTTGACGCCAACGCTGAAACTGAAGCGCAATAAGCTGGAGGACAAGTACAGCCAGCTAATCAGCGAGCCGTTTCCGGAGCCGGTTGTGTGGGAAGGATAACACCGGCTGCGTAAGATCTGTCACTCAAGGTCAGGCAACAAGCCGTGCAATACCAGCAGGTAGAAACTGACCATTCCCACGATCTCGCCGTCCTCTACAACCGGTGCGTGACTGATCCCAAAATTCTCGAACAACCTCGCGCAATAACGAATTTCCATGTCGGGCCTCACAGTCAGAACCGGCTTCGCCATGATTTCGTATACATTCACACGCTCCGGCGCACGGTCATTTGCGATGACTTTCTTGGCAACATCCGAGAACAGCAACATGCCAATCTCATCGTTCTCGTCGCGCCGCTTGACGATCAGGCTCGTCGCTCCGACCTCCTTCATTATCTTCAGTGCCGATAAGACATCGAGTTTGCCATCAACTTCCGTAACATTTGTGCGCATGCAGTCGCGCACGGGGCCCCAATTTAAAGAACTCATAGCTTTTCCTCCACGATCTCGCCCAGTTCTGCAGACTGATGCATCACTCCAACAGCATCCTCTACATCAATGAGCACCGCAATGCCCGTTCCAGGCTTCGCATCAAATTCGCCGACTTCTCCAATATGCTCCAGGATATGCCGGCTAAGGTGTTGCTCTACTAACAGGAGAACAACATCCCGTTGAGTTGAAAGCGTAAGACCAAAGAATGTCTTGCTTTCCTTGATCCCCTCGCCGCGAGCATTATTAATGACCGTGCATCCGGTTGCACCTGCGTCACGCGCTGCCTCCATGATTTCATCTGTTTTGTTGTCTTCGACGAAGGCAACGATCAGTTTAAAATGCATTTTCCTCTTCCTCTTCAGGGTTTCGGGAATCTGTTTCTGATTCCGAAACACGTTCTCTCAAAACTGCGAGCTGACCGTACGCGAGCACCGAGATTATCGGAAACAGGCTCGCGAAAGCCACCAAACCAAAACCATCCAGCAACGCGCTACGCCCCGGCACGGCCTCGGACAATCCCAGGCCAAGTGCCGTAATCAGGGGCACAGTCACGGTAGATGTCGTAACACCGCCGGAATCATATGCCACAGGCACAATGATCTTCGGCGCAACCGCTGTTTGCAGGATCACCACGAGATAGCCGGCAGCAATAAAATAGTGCAGCGGCAATCCGGTAATTATGCGGAAACATCCGAGACTCACGCCGATGCCTACGCCGATTGCGACCGCAACGCGCAGGCCCCAAAAGCCGATGGCGCCGCCTGACACTGTATTTGCCTTCATTGACACGGCGATGAGTGCCGGTTCCGCCAGGGTGGTGCTAAAGCCGATAGCGAGCGCAAACAAATAAACCCAGTAATAGTCCTGCCAAACGAGGGCTGACGTGGCTTTCCCAACGGATTCGTACAAAAAGGCAGGATCGGTCAATTGCTGCGCCATCAGGCGCCCGAGGGGGAAAAGGGTCTCTTCAAGTCCGACCAGGAACAGGCCGAGTCCAACCACAACGAACATGAACCCGACAAGAATCTGCTTCCAGTTCGCCGGGGTCTCACCAACGACCAGCCGCTGAAAAGCGAAAAGAAACATCGCTATCGGCAGCACGTCGACCGCACTATCAAGAATGAATTGTGTACTGGCGACGATCAATTCCATTACACGACAATTCCGTAGACGAGAACAAAAAGTATAGGTGTGAGAGATGCGAACGCGATCAGGCCGAAACCGTCGGTGAGCGGATGGCGACCACGAAGCGAACTGGCAAGGCCAACGCCAAGTGCTGCAACCAGCGGCACGGTCACGGTCGAGGTCGTAACACCACCGGAGTCATAGGCAATACCGACGATCTCTTTCGGCGCAATCGTTGTTACCAGAACCACGATGAAATAGCCGGCGATAATCATAATCGGCAATGACCAGTTGGCCAGGATTCGCATGACGCCAATGACCAGCGCCACGCCAACAGCCAGCGCGACTGTCAGCCTCAGGCCCAGCGCATAACTGCTCTTCGCTTCCGCAGTTGACGCGATAGCATCTGCGGTGGCGGCCACATTGGCCGCCTCTGCTGCAATGGCGATCAATGCGGGTTCTGCGATCGTTGTGCCGAAACCCAGCACAAATGCGAATACGACCAGCCAGATAACGCTGCCTTTGCGTGCAAGCGCATGCGCCAGACCCTCGCCAACGGGGAACAGGGCGAGGCGCAGCCCGAAAATGAAAAACGTAAGACCGGCGACGATGAGCAGCGCCCCCGTAGCCATCGGAATGAGACTGTCAACAGGTTTGCGGAAGACAAAGACCTGGAATACGCTGATGACGATAACAATCGGCAGCAGGTCGCGCAGGCTGCCGAGCGCGTCCCTGGTTAGTGCAATCAGCGAGTCCTTCAATTTAGCTGCAGTCCCCGTGTTGGACGAATTCCAGTCTCCGCAAACAGTATCCTAAAACAAAAAAGACCGCGTCCGTTAGGGCGCGGCCTTTGAATTAAGAGCCTGGCGGTGACCCGGCCCGCCTAACAATTTCACTTCGATCACCCCCGTAGATCGCGGTGTCAAGCCCAAGATCTCTGGTCCACTCACGCTGTTAGGGTTTTCGGTTGTTGATTCATTTTTCCGTCAATCCATTGCTGTAAGAATTGCTCCGGGTTCATGCCAGCCAATGATCCATGTGGCCTGATCGTGTTGTATTCCTCCAGCCATTGTTGAGTGACGACACGTGCTTCAGTCATGGAACCGAACAGCCACCGGTCCAGACAAGTGGTTCGAAAGATCGAATTGAAACTTTCACAGTAGGCATTCTGCCAGGGACTTCCTGGCTCAATATAGTGCGTGTCCACATGCTTTTCCTTTAACCAGTTTTGGACCGCATGACTGACTAACTCAGGACCATTGTCGCTACGTATGCAAACCGGCCGGCCGTGTCGCTGAAACAGCTCCTCCAGAATACGGACCACATCGCTGGCCGTAATGCAGCGACCGATCCGAATATCAATACCTTGGCGGGTGAACTCGTCAACCACCGTCAGGCACTTCAGCGTGCGACGATCCTCGGTCTGGTCAAACACAAAATCGTAGCTCCAAACATGGTTCGGGTAGCAGGCACGGTGCACCCATTGCGTCGTTTGCCCTAATATCCGTCGTTTCTTGCGTTTCCTCACCACCTGAAGCCCCTCGCGGCGCCGGATCAGCCGGACCCGTTCGCGGCTCACTGCAATAGCTCTTCCCGTCATCAAGTCGTAAATCTTGCGGTAACCCCAGTACCGATACTGATCCGACAGACGCACCACCGTCCGATGGATCTCGTCAATCGCCTCTTGGTTGCCGACATAGCGGTAGCTCGAGCGGTTCATCTGCATCGCCTGACAGGCGCGTCGTTCGCTAATGTCGTACTCGCTCTTCAAATACGTCACACAACGACGGCGCTCTGCCAGGCTCACCACTTTCGGCTGTTGACGTCCTTCAGCATCCGAATATCCAGCGCCTGGTCCGCAACGATCGTCTTGAGCTCCGTGTTCTCCCGTTCCAACTCCCGAAGCCGCTTCGCTTCGGAAACCGTCATGCCGCCAAACTTCGCCTTCCAGCGGTAAAATGACTGCTCTGAGCAATTGTGCTTGCGGCACACATCCGCCACCGTCAGGCCGCTTTCTGCTTCCTGTAATAGACGGATAATCTGTTCTTCTTTAAATCGCTTGCCTTTCATCGGTTCCTCCAGTATCGAGAAACCCTAACATAGCAAGTGGACCAATTATGACCGGGCAAGCCAGCGGGACGACCTTTAGTAGCTGCGTTAGCAGATTCACTGATGCCCCTGCACGGGAGCGCAAATTAATGCACCGACAGGCTCGCAAATAAAAAAGCCGCTCCCTTTCGGGAACGGCTTTCTTAATTATAAAGCCTGGCGGTGACCTACTCTCACATGGGGAGACCCCACACTACCATCGGCGCTGAGCGTTTTCACTTCCGAGTTCGAAAAGGGATCGGGTGGTTCCCACTCGCTATTGCCGCCAGGCAAACTGGTATTGTCTTTAACAATTTGAAAATTTCTGACGCCCAAGTGTCACATTACATGTCGCACTAGTGCTTTGGTGTTATATGGCCAAGCCGCACGTGCAATTAGTACTGGTTAGCTTCATTCATTACTGAACTTCCACACCCAGCCTATCAACCTCGTAGTCTTCGAGGGCACTTCAGGGACCTCAAGGGTCCGGGGAAATCTAATCTTGAAGGGGGCTTCCCGCTTAGATGCTTTCAGCGGTTATCCCGTCCGTATATAGCTACCCGGCGATGCCACTGGCGTGACAACCGGAACACC
>Ga0255052_10003089_pt1 | contig 11702 bp, 8 predicted proteins | sample JV7_2_21_MG_FD_188632 | JGI IMG/M metagenome (GOLD analysis project Ga0255052, IMG submission 188632) | Seawater microbial communities from Jervis Inlet, British Columbia, Canada - JV7_2_21 | ecosystem: Environmental > Aquatic > Marine > Inlet | place: Canada: British Columbia | collected... | reverse complement strand
CTAGCATTGGCGTACCATCAGGGGTTTCACTGTCTGAGAAGGTGTAATTCGCATTAATACCCAAACCACCCCAGGGCCCCGGAAGGAAGTCGAAGCTATGCTGGTAACCCAACTCAATGCCTTGGACCGTACCGCTGGAACCGTTCGTTACGGTGGTTGTCAGGATACCGTTGCGACCTGCTGCAACGAAAGCATCGAATTCTGCCTGGGTTGCAGAAAATATGTACGAGTCGGAATGCCCGGTTGGTTCAGGACGAATACAGGTGTTGTCGAAGATGCCCGCCGTATTCTGTTGGGCAAGGGCCTCAGGCTCGTACGCACAGAAGAGGTGGCCTGTCAGGAAAGATTCAACGTCTTTGAAGAAAACCGTCGCTGAAAGCATGTTGGCATCACCCCAATAATACTCAAACGCAATATCAAACTGCGTGGCACGATAAGGGTCCAGGCCCGGGTTACCACGATCGGCCTCTATAAAGTCCGAGTTGTATACGTAGGTGGGGCTCAGCTCGTTAAAATCTGGCCTGCGCATTACTTTGGCTGCACTGAAACGCATCAGTGTGTCTTCCGTGAGTTCAACCGTAGCGTTAAAGCTCGGCAGGAAGTCACTGTAATCTTTCGTATCAGCAACAAGCTCTGTGCCATCCTGACTCCAGGCTGTGGATGTAATCTCGGTTTCGACCCATCGGCCACCCACAACGATACGCACATTTTCGAAATCGAGATTCCCCTGCAGATATAATGCAGTGGTATCTTCCTCGATGTTCGTGAAAGCACTCAATGTGTCCGTCAGGTTATCTTGCAGAGTGCCGTTTGGGCTGATGTAGCCGTCGCTATTTCCCGGGTCGTTGAAGTTACTGCCGAGCAGAAGCTGCTGAACCATGGCGTAAGTCTGGTCTATGTTGTTCTGCAACAGGCGCCCGTCATAAACCGTAAAAGGAGAAAGCTGGTTTGCACCGACAAAGCCTGCTTGGTCAAACAGACCGGAGTTCACAGACGGTGTGACAATTGCGCCCGGGTATGCGGCGATAATATCGTCCATTGGGACGACCACCGGGTTCCCTAGCGAATCGAACATATCCCTATGGATATCCTTGACCCGCATTCCAGACTCGTTGTACTCGTATTCACGATCGGTGACACGAACACCTGCTTTGAGCGCTGACACCCAATCCAGCCCAAAGGCATCGCTGTACTCGAGATCCAGACGGAAAGCATCTTCCGTGTTTTCGGTATTCCTTTCCCTGTGTCTGAATTCGCGGAGAACATAGTTGCCTGTCTGAGAGTAAATCTCGCCATCGTCGTAAACGACAGACGGCACCTGATCCGGACTATTGATCATGGTCACGTTGGTAATGAGCTCGTTGGACAAACTCGGGTCGATTGCTTCTAACGCCGCATCGTGGGATCGCCAGTTGAACTCGGAGGCCGGCTCTGAGGTATCGGACTCAGCAGTGGAATACTCACCGGAAAGCGTCCACTGGTCTGTAAAGCTCCACTCGCCGCCAATGGCGTAAGTGAAGGTATCTGTCTCACGGAATGTGCTCCACGTCTTGGGAATGGCGTGATGGCCTTCCAGACGGTAGTTATTCAGCGCACCATTCTCGTCTTCGTATGATTCTGCGGTAGCAACAGGGGTGCCGCCTACACTGAGGATGGAGTAGGCTTCCTGTCCACCTTCGCGCTGTGTAGCGTTCAGATCGACGAAAAAGCTGCCTTTTCCAGAATCGGGGGCCCACTGCAGCATCAGGTTAGCGGCGGTGCGCTCACGTTCTTCGACCCATGGCTCGATCTTGGGCTCTATAGGCACAACGTATCTTCCGCTTGGCGTATTTTGCGCTTCAGGCATACCAATAGTGGCGCCGTCATAATCGAAAAGACTGGCTTGGTAGGTGTCCTGGCGCAAAGTGCGATCCTGGTACGAAATCATACCCAAGGCACCAAATCTGCCGGCTCCACCCATGTCCCAGCTATTTCCAAGGTGCGCATTGAAGATTGGCGCCCACTCTTCGGATTTGTCCGCGTACTCATATTCAGCACTAAAGGCCATACGAGGCTTGTAAAAATCGAGTGGTTTAGCTGTCACCAGATTGATCGTTCCGCCAAGGGCGCCCTCGATCATTTCGGGAGTTGGCGATTTGATTACTTGAACCGCTGCCAGGAAGCCGGCGGGAAAGTCCTGGAAGTCAATGCCGTTTCGGCCATCACCCATCGTGGAACGACCGTTCAGTTCAACACGGTTCTGAGGAAGACCGCGAATTGAAACCTCGGAGCCCACACCAAAGTCGCGGTTAATGGCAACACCGGTAATACGCTGAAGAGCCTCGGCAACGTTATTGTCAGGCAGTCTGCCGATGTCCTCGGCGGCGATCGCATCGACGATACGGTCATCGGTGCGCTTCATTTCCGTAGACCTACGCATGGAGCCGCGAATACCGACGACAACGACCTCTTCAACTGCGTTTGCGTCATCATCCTGCGCAAAGGTTGGTGGAGCAATGGTCAGTGTGGATGCGCCAAGAAATAGCGCAAAAATAGTACGTTGAAGGTTCACCTTAATCTCTCCCCTGTATATTCGATACGACGATGTGAGCTCTTAGCAGCTCTACCGAACCAATTCTTGCACGAATGTCAACCGATTGTCTATAGCAATATTCTATAATTGGTAGTACCTATTTTGCACGCGGCGGCAGAACCTGATATTCTGCAACCGCCGAAATCGGCGGCCCACCGTGCCTGCGCGCTTCCCCCCACCGCCGGGCACGGTGGGCATAATTTCGCCTGCCACTGCGGACGGATATGAGAAATTTGGGCCCGAAAGCTGAGAACCGCTTGAATTTTCCCCAATTTCTGTCGAAAATTGGTATCCGAAGAGGCTAGGCAAATGGTCATACCGATCCGAACAAGAAGGGAATCATGAAGGACAAGCGGCTCTACCACTCGATTTCGGAAAAGATCAAAAATCTCATCAGAGATGGCGCCTACCCGCCGGGCAGCCGGCTGCCCGGTGAACGGGAACTCGCCGAGCAATTTGGCGTTAGTCGGGTCACCATCCGCGAGGCGGAAATCGCGCTGCAGTCGCTGGGCTACATCAGCATCAAGACGGGCTCGGGCGTCTATGTTCTGGACCCTGCCGAGAAGGTGGGCCAGGGGCTGCCGGATATCAGCGCGTTTGAACTGACGGAAGCCCGATCGCTCTTTGAATCCGAGGCGGCGGCACTTGCTGCGCGCGTAATCAGCGACGAATCCCTCCGGCACCTGGACGGGCTGCTTGAGACGATGTCGAGCGATGACCCACAGGACGAGGAGGCCTCGCAACAGGCTGATCAGGAGTTTCACCTCACCATCGCCGCGGCGTCGGGCAATGCCGCAGTCCAATACATTGTTGAAACCCTTTGGAAAATACGCACCGAACTGCCCAACGTCAGGGAAGTACATGCGGCGATCTGTCACGACGAAACCGCAACTGAGCGCGGATCGGAGCACGAGGAAGTTCTTGTCGCTCTGCGCAATCGCGACCCGGCGGCCGCGCGGCGGGCGATGCAAAAGCACTTCACACATCTGATCGGTTCAATGATCGATGTCACCGAAGAACGGGCGCTCGAAGAGCTTCGCAAGAAGACGACGGAAGACCGGCAGCGGTATCTCAATAAGGTCGCGCACGGCCACTCTACGTAGTTGGCGCTGGAAGCCCTTCTGGCGCCTATCCGCGCTTATTAATACCAATATGCCATACCAATTTTCGTTTTGGTATGGCATATTGGTTGATAAATTAGCTAGCCCAATTTACGATACGGACATTGTGTTGCCGATTGCTGAGAAGCGACGGCCACGATGGCCAAGTCCATTGTTGCGCAGAAGGATCAAAAAAAATGCATGGGCTATTCGACGTCAACGGGGTGGGATCATGAAGCACCGCAGCAGAGCGTTTATGTTCGGCGATCGGACACTCAGGGAAGCGGTCGGAGAAGGCCTGATTCGCCAACTGTTTGGTTATAACGACTCCATTCTGATGGCCCGGGTCGAATTCGAAGATGGTGCCGTTGGCTCAATTCACTCGCACACGCACTCGCAGGCCAGCTATGTCGTGAGCGGCGAATTCGACGTTTACATCGATGGTGTTGAAACGCGACTTGGCCCGGGGGACGGTTTCTATATTGAACCCAATCTCGATCATGGCGCCGTTTGTCGCAAGGCTGGTGTGCTCATTGACGTATTCAGTCCGGTGCGCGAGGACTTTATCGGGGAGGACCAGAAGGGATGAAAGTCAAAGGACTGAGGTGGCTCGTCGTCAGCCTCGTTGCACTGGCAACTGTGATCAACTACGTGGATCGCAACGCACTCGGCGTAATGTGGCCCGGAATCTCCGAGGAACTCGGTCTCGGCAAAGACGATTACGCAATGATCATATCGATATTCATGATCGGCTACGCGTTGGGCCAGACCATGTTCGGCAAGATCTTCGATGCAATCGGAACGCGCTTCGGATTCGTTCTCGCAATCGTGGTCTGGTCGGTAGCTGTCGCCGCTCACGCGGTCGTAAGAACAGCAATGGCATTCAGCGTCGTACGCTTCATCATGGCCATTGGTGAGGCCGGAAACTGGCCAGGTGCGACCAAAGCCAACGCGGTGTGGTTCCCGATCAAGGAGCGCGCGCTTGCACAGGGTATTTTCAATGCGGGCGCCTCCGCCGGTGCCGTCATATCGGCGCCGTTGATCGCCTTGGCGTACGTGTACATCGGCTGGAAGGCGACGTTTATCGCGATTGCTGGCCTCGGCTTTATTTGGATCATTCCCTGGCTGATCATTTACCGGTCCGGCCCGGCCACGCACGAGTGGCTGACGGAGGAAGAGCGAGACTACATTCTGACCGGGCAGAAGGTCGTCGATGAAGACGGCGGCGAGGTGGACGACTATCAACCGAGCTGGCTGGAAATGATGAAGTACCGCCAGAGCTGGTCGGTCATCGCCTCACGGTTCTTTCTCGATCCGATCTGGTGGCTGTTCGTGGCATGGCTCCCGCTTTACCTGCAGGAGACATTCGGTTTCGACGTGAAGCAGATCGGCATGTTCGCGTGGGTTCCTTACGTAGGCGCCGCCATTGGCAGCGTGTTCGGAGGCTGGCTGGCCGGCAAACTCATCAGGAGCGGCTGGACCGTCAACAAGACGCGCAAGTTTGTGATTACATTGGGCAGCGTGATCATGCTGCCGTCGCTGGTGGCGACTGCGTACGCCGCGACGCCAACGGCGGCTGTCCTGATTATTGCGCTGATCCTGTTCGGGTTCCAGATCGCGATCGGCAACATCCAGACCCTGCCCAGCGACTTCTTCTCCAAGGGATCGGTCGGATCACTGGCGGGCGTCGGCGGTACCGCGGCCGTACTCGGCGTTCTGATCATCACCAACCTGGTTCCCGTTATCACCAAGGTTTCATACGCACCGGTATTCGTACTCGCCGCGGTCCTGGTACCACTGGCAGTCCTGTCAGTCTGGGTCCTCGGCGGCCGTATCGAACCGGTACATGAACGATCACAGAAATAAAAAAGGAAGAAACATGAGTATCGAAAACAAGGTTGCCATTGTTGCAGGCGGTGCGCGTGATATTGGCCGGGCCGTGTCGGAGGCACTTGCCGCGCAGGGAGCGAAAGTTGTCGTCAACTACTGCAACAATCCTGCCGATGGTGACGCCACGGTCTCGGCAATCAAAGCAGCCGGTGGAACGGCAATTGCCGTGCGCGGCGATATGACCAAGAAGTCAGATGTCGAGAAACTCGTCAACCAAACCCGGGAAGCGTTTGGCGATTCCATTCATATCCTGGTTAACGTTGTCGGCGGGCTCGTAGCGCGCAAAACGCTTGCCGAAATGGACGAATCGTTCTTCGAGGGCGTCATGAAACTGAATTTGACGAGCACATTCTTGACTTGTCAATCAGTCGTTCCACACATGGGCGACGGAAGTTCGATCATAAATCTTGCGTCGCAGGCCGGCCGTGATGGCGGCGGACCTGGTGCTTCCGCCTATGCCGCGTCCAAAGGTGCGGTCATGACATTCACGCGCGCGATGGCCAAGGAACTTGGACCTTCGAACGTACGGGTCAATTGTGTATGCCCTGGCATGATCAGTACGACCTTCCACGACACATTCACCAAGGATGAAGTTCGTTCCAACGTTGCTGCAGGCACGCCGCTGCGTCGAGAAGGGCTGGCCGGAGAAGTAGCAGACCTGGTCGCCTACCTGGCATCGCCCGAGTCCAGCTTTATCACGGGCGCAAGCGTGGATATTAATGGTGGATTGTTTTTCTCGTGACATGCCGATGAGAGAGCTGCTCGAAAAGGTGCCGGTCGTCCCAGTCGTCGTAATCGATGACGCGTCCAAAGCTGTGCCGGTCGCGAACGCCCTGGTCGCAGGTGGGCTTCCCGTTATCGAAGTAACCATGCGCACACCCGCAGCCGCAGACGCCATTACAGCAATTGCTGCCGACGTTCCCGAGGCTATCGTTGGCGCCGGCACTGTGCTAAGCGGCGAGCAAGCACGAGTGATCGTCTCTGCCGGTGCGAAATTCATCGTCTCGCCAGGATTGCACGACGACGTCGTCGCTGCGGCGAACGAGATGTCGATACCGGTGATTCCGGGAATCGCGACGGCGACCGAGGCGCAATACGCGTGGAACCTCGGCATCCGCATATTGAAGTTTTTTCCCGCCGGCCTGGCCGGCGGCGTACCGATGATCAAGGCTTTGAGCTCGGTATTTCGTGACGTCGTGTTCATGCCGACGGGCGGAGTGTCAGCAAAGAACTTGCACGAGTATCTGGAAGTGCCAGCCGTACTCGCATGCGGTGGAAGTTGGCTGACACCTGCGGATGCTATCGACGGTGGCGACTTCGATCGAATTACCGAGCTGGCAGCAGAGGCTATGGCAATAGCAGCAGATTCAAGGGGATGACCCATGACGGACTATCTGACTTTCGGTGAAGTCATGCTTCGCCTCAAAACGCCGGGCCACGAGCGCTTTTTTCAATCGCCGACCTTCGAGGCCACGTTTGGTGGCGGCGAAGCCAATGTCGCGGTTGCACTGGCAAACTACGGATTCGATGCCGGATTTATCAGTGCGTTGCCGGACAACGATATTGGTGAATCGGCGGTACGCGAGCTGCAACGATTCGGTGTCGACACAATGCATATCAGGCGCTCAGGAGAGCGAGTCGGTATCTACTACCTGGAAGCGGGCGCGAATCAACGACCGTCGAAAGTTGTCTACGACCGGGCAGGCTCTTCTATATGCGAGGCGCAACCGGGCGACTTCGATTGGCAGAAAATTTTTGATGGCTCCAAATGGCTCCACATAACGGGAATTACACCGGCACTCAGTGCGTCGGCGGCCGTTCTAAGCCTGGAAGCGGTAACAGCGGCAAAGCAGGCAGGACTCACAGTCTCCTGCGACTTTAACTTCCGCGGAAAACTGTGGAAGTGGGGCAAGACAGCGCCGGAGGTCATGACCGATCTCGTCAAGTTTGTCGATGTCGGCATAGCGAATGAGGAAGATTGCCAAAAATCGCTCGGTATCACCGTGGATGTAGATGTCGAGAGCGGCGAACTCGACACCGCTAAGTACGAGGCGCTAAGCGCGAAAGTGCTGGAAGTCTTCCCGAATATGTCGGTTATCGCGATTACGCTTCGAGAATCCTACAGTGCCGATCGCAATGGCTGGTCCGCTTGTCTGCGCGACGAAAACGGTTTTCGGTTGTCGCGGCGTTACGAGATTACGGACATTATCGACCGTGTCGGCGGCGGCGACAGTTTTGCATCGGCGCTGATCTATGGGTTGAACGCCTATCAGGATCGACAGGAGTCGCTCGAGTTCGCTGTGGCGGCCAGCTGTCTCAAACATTCGATACTGGGTGACTTCAATCGAGTATCGGTTGCCGAAGTCGAGCACTTAATGGGCGGTGACGCATCAGGGCGTGTGCAGAGGTAGTTAGTTGTAAACACGCGGCGATAGCGATGTTTCAATATGTCAAACACAAGAAAAGCGAGTAAGTATCATGCGGATGACCTCAAAACTGCACCTCACCTCCTTTGTATTGATCCTGGCACTCGTATCATGCGCACAGAGTGATAACCCCAATCTCGTCAGGACTATCGAAGATTTCGACAGGGTCGTTGCGACACTGCAACCAGGCGATAAGGTCATTCTCGCGAATGGCATCTGGACCGACGTTGAATTCAGATTAAAGGCTGAAGGGCTGCCGGATAATCCCATCGAATTGACGGCCGAAGAACCGGGTAAAGTGATCATAACCGGTCAGTCCAATCTTGCTTTTTCAGGTTCGCACATCGTCGTTTCAGGCTTGGTTTTCAAGGACGGATATACGCCTACCAGTGAGGTCATTTCTTTCCGAACTTCAAAGGAGGAACTGGCCAACAACTCCAGGGTGACCAATACTGTCATTGACAACTTCAGCAACCCGGAGCGACATGACTCCGATACATGGGTAGCGATTTACGGCAAGAACAATCAGTTCGACCACAACTCGTTGATCGGCAAAGGGAATCGCGGAGTGACCGTGGCAGTGAGATTGAACACGGAAGCCAGCCTCGAGAACGATCATGTCATCGAATACAACTACTTTGGCCCACGAGAGATTCTCGGTTCAAACGGTGGTGAGACCTTGAGAATCGGGACAAGTCACTACTCCAGGGAATACTCCAATACGGTTGTTCGATATAACTACTTCGATCGGACCAATGGCGAGCACGAAATCGTTTCGAACAAGGCTTGTGGCAACGTTTACCAGGGCAATGTGTTTTTCGAGAGCCAGGGTACGCTGACCATGCGCCACGGACATTACACGCTCGTCGAGAACAACTATTTCCTGGGCAACAGAAAGCCCAATACGGGCGGTGTTCGAATCATCAATGAAAACCAGACCGTCAGAAACAACTATATGTACGGATTGACGGGCCACCGATTCCGTGGGGCGCTCGTCATTATGAATGGTGTCCCGAACGGTCCGATCAATCGATACGACCCGGTTATTGATTCGTATATGGACAACAACATCGTCGTAGACAGCGACTATATACAGCTATGTGCAGGAAGCGACGAGGAACGTTCGGCAACGCCCACAGGTTCATCGATGAGTAATAACATCATCATGAGCAAGACGAATCTTGATCCTTTTACTGTCTACGATGACATTTCCGGCATCAGCTTTGAGGGCAATGTACTGAACGAGGAAGCCGATGTCCCGATAGAGAGTGGCTTCAGCAAAGTACCTTACTCGGTAACAGAGAATGCACACGGATTGCTCGTTCCGGCCCAGTCGTTAGTTGATGAGATCGAATTCGGTGAGGTCAAACTGCCGGTTACCAAGGAAGAGACCGGAGCGGATTTCTATCCGAAGGTTGACAAGGTCGTGGCGTTCCAAAGTGGTGACGTACATTCGGTCGAGGCTGGGACGAACACCATTCTGGAAGCACTGGAGAACAGCAAACCTGGCGACACGCTTCTCCTTGAGAATGGCGGCGAGTACCTGCTGACGAAGTATGCCTTCCTCCCTCACCCGATCACGATTACGACGGAAAGTGGCGACAAAGCCGTTATCCGCTCCGAAAAATCGAGCTTCTTTCGCATAGAAAACGGCGGTGCTCTGGAACTGGAGAACCTGTGGATCGACGGGGCGGAGTCTCCTGACCGGGGCGGCAATAACGTGATCAGCACCAGCAAGTATTCCATGAATCGCAATTATTCGTTGGCCGTCCGTGATTGTATGGTCACCAACCTGGATGTGAACCACACTTTTGACTTTCTCAAGGTATATAAGAACACCTTTGCTGACTCAATCAAGATTCTCAACACGGAGATGACCAACATCACCGGGTCGATTCTGTCCCTGGACAAGGAGACGGAAGATGTGGGTATTTACAACGTTGAGAATGTCAGTATCAAAGGCAGCAAATTTACAGATATTCAAGGTTCGGTCGCTAACATCTACAGGGGTGGTACCGACGAAAGCACCTTCGGACCGATCGTTGTCGTTGAAGGAAACGAGTTCACAAATACAGGCTTGGGCACACGAAACAAGATCGGGGCATCACTGAAATTCCACGGTGTGCAGAAACTGCATATCTCAAATTCAAACTGGAACAACAGCGCTCCACTCGAGTTGTATCTGACTAACGGCGAGCCCATCACGGTTATCGAAGACGTCGTGATGAAAGATACAGGTCCTATTCGGGCGAATAACGACGAGTACATGATTCGCAATGCCACTTACGAGTCGTCGCCATGAGCAAGACTGTCCTCGTCATCTTGCTGGCAGTCCAACTGCTCCTCGCAACACCTGCTGCGCCGGCCGCGTCACTGGACGAGAAGATCGACAAGGCACTGGCCTTTGCCGAAGTACAGCTGGAGAAGCACGCGCAACGATCCGGCCCCCGGCGTTTCACGTGCTATACGGACACAGCGGGCGTTTGGGAGGAGCGGGGATTAGACGGGTGGTGCTGCGGTTTCTCCGCCGGGTTGATGTGGATGATGTACGACCACACCAGGGACGAGAAATGGGCCAACTACGGGCGTGACTGGAATGATTCGATTCGTCCGCGCGCGACGGCTTCCGACAACGACACCGGTTTCCAGGTCTTCAACGCATTCGGCTATGCGCTGCGGTACGGGTCGGATGCTCTGTCGGAAGCCGAGATACGCGACTACGAAGGTGTCATCCGCTGGGCGAACGAGACGTTCACGACGCAGCGCTACAACGCCCACGTCGGCGGATACCGCACCTGGCCGCCACTGCTTTTCGAGCCTTACACCGGTGAATTCGAGATAAACAGCGACATGGTGATGAACCTCGAACTGCCCATCTACGTGGCCAGGGCCACCGGGGATATGGACCTGGTTGACAAGGTCGCGCGTCACGCCGAGACGACCTGGCAACACACGATCTTCAAAGAAGGCGACGCTCAATGGGAATCGCCCTCGAGCGAGGAATACGTTCCGCGCAAACACGGGAGTCACTGGCACGTGGTCGCTTACGATCCTGAAGCGGGCTCGGTGATCAACAAGCGGACGGAGCAAGGGGACAAAACGGAGAGCACGTGGTCGCGAGGACAAGCCTGGTTGGTGTACGGATACACCATGCTATATCGATACACCGGCTACGAATTTAATCTGCAACGGGCCAAGATTGCCTTCGACTACTACATGTCCGCCCTGAAATTACAGTCTCAGGGCCATATTCCTTATTCAGATTTCGATGCCCCGGTCGATGATTCGCACCCGCTGGACACCTCCGCCGCAGCAGTCGTCGCGTCGGCGGCGATCGAACTCCATCAGTTCACCAGGGAAGAGAGATACCTGGAGGCTGCGGAGAATATGCTCAACGAGTTGACCTCCCCGCCCTACCTGGCCACGGAGACGCAGTATGAATCTATCCTGACCGCAGGGTCTCACAGCTACGATGCGCACGAGGAGGTTGGTACCATCTTCGGAGACTTCTACTTCGTCGAGGCAATGCTGCGCTACAAGCAGTTAAGAGAGGGGCTTAACTAGTCTCCATACACGCGGTCGGGCAACCATAGCGCGATATCGGGGACGAAAACGAGCAGTAGTAGTACGCCAATCAGTGGCACGAGAAACGGCAGCGTCGCACGCACGCATTCCTCGAATGGCGTCTTCGAGACCTTCGCCAACACATAGAGC
>Ga0255052_10003088_pt1 | contig 11705 bp, 14 predicted proteins | sample JV7_2_21_MG_FD_188632 | JGI IMG/M metagenome (GOLD analysis project Ga0255052, IMG submission 188632) | Seawater microbial communities from Jervis Inlet, British Columbia, Canada - JV7_2_21 | ecosystem: Environmental > Aquatic > Marine > Inlet | place: Canada: British Columbia | collected... | reverse complement strand
GCTAAGATACCTGTCCACCTATAGGTAGAGGCAGGTTGGCAGCGGTTTTTTATTATTTGGAAATCATCAACCATTCGTTGATTCTATTCAATATTATTTCTATACTGTGGTAAATAATTTATTTCCTAACTAAATAAGCAGCAGTATGATGAAAGAATTTATAGAATTTATTGCTAAACAACTTGTTGATAATCCAGATAAGGTAAATGTTGAGGAAACTAATCCTGATGATCATACGGTAGAGCTTAATCTCAAAGTAGATAAAAACGACATTGGGAAAGTTATCGGTAAGCACGGTAATACAGTTAATGCAATGCGGACCCTCCTTTACGCAGTCGGAGCCAAAGCAAAACATAGAGCAACACTGCAAATCGTAGAAGAATTCAAAAAACCTGAAAATAAATAATCATTCGAAGAAGCGAAAGAAAAAGGGGCACCGTTATTGGGAAATCATATAAATGAATATACCGAAAAGGATTCTACCGGCAATTGTATTTTCTCAGTTTGCCGGAACTTCACTCTGGTTTGCAGGCAATGCAATAATTGCAGACTTGCAGCCCGCAATGAATGTGAATATAAGTGATACAGGAATCGTTACATCGGCAATTCAATTAGGATTTATAACGGGCACACTCTTATTTGCTCTACTTTCCATATCCGATAGATACTCACCCCGAAAGTTATTCCTCATTTGTTCAGTATTTGGTGCAATCTCAAATTTACTTATTTATTTCGCTGCTTATGATTTGTTTTCCTTGCTCGTCTTCAGGTTCATCACTGGATTTTTCCTAACAGGTATATATCCTATTGGAATGAAGATAGCAGCAGGTTGGTATAAAAAAGGTTTGGGGAATGCGATTGGATTACTTGTGGGAGCATTAGTGCTGGGAACGGCTTTTCCTCACTTACTAAAAAGTATCGGTGGTTCTTTACCATGGGAACAAGTTATCTTTTTTGTCTCTGTAATTTCAATAGTTGGCGGAGTGCTAATGTATTTGCTTGTTCCGGACGGTCCATACATCACTTCGGGAACAAAATTTAATCCAAAAGCCATACTAACAATTTTCAGATATAGGGATTTTAGATCGGCAGCGCTCGGTTACTTCGGGCATATGTGGGAGCTCTATACCTTTTGGGCATTCGTGCCAATAATTCTTATCTACTATATGAATGAAAACGGAACAGAGCTAAATATTTTTTTCTGGTCATTTTGTATAATCGCTTCCGGGAGTGTGGGTTGTATTATTGGCGGGATGATTTCTACAAAAGTTGGAAGTGCAAAGGTAGCATTTACGCAGTTACTATTATCCGGAATGTGTTGTTTGATATCACCTTTAATGTTTTATTCATCCCCTTTCATTTTTTTAGCCTTCTTAATATTTTGGGGTATTGTAGTTGCCGGAGACTCTCCACAGTTTTCAGCAATAATTGCTCTATCAGCACCTAAAGAATTAGTGGGATCAGGATTAACCCTTGTGAACAGTATTGGATTTGCTATAACAATTTTTAGTCTTTGGTTCGTCTATCAGTTTTTCGGGATAGTTGATAAATCTTTTATTTTAATGATCCTGGCCATTGGACCAATAGCAGGATTAATTTCAATGAAACCATTATTTACTAACCATGCTGTTATTGATAATCTTAATTAGTGTAGATTGAACATTCTCCGAAGGGACATCTTCCTGGGGGAGTCCTTTGGACATCCATCGTAACTCCTGTCCACCGAAGTAAAACGCAGGTGTGGCCTGCCTACCGACTTGTCCGCCGAAGCTTTAGCGTAGGCGGAAGCTTAGCGTAGGTAGTTTAGTGGATATGGAACGAACCCACTCACCCGATAAACTGGGATTCGGTTGGCGGCTACGAATTCAATAACGAATGAGGATCAACAATTTCTATATGTAGATTCACTGCTGGTTGGTTGTCGAAAAATTATTAAATAATTATATTGCAACAAGTTAAGAAATTCCACTATGCAAAAAGAAGAACTTACAAGATATTGGGTTGATGCTTCGGATGTTGACTACCGAGCAATGAATAATCTTTACACAAGCAAGGATTATGTTTGGGCATTATTTCTTGGTCATCTTATTATTGAAAAATTGTTGAAAGGATTAGCGGTAAAAAATGGAGTTACATCTGTTATCAAAATACACGATTTGAATAAACTTGCCAAAACTGCAAAACTGGAAATTGATGATCCGATGAAAGATCTTTTTGACATACTTACTTCATTTAACATAGAAGCCCGGTATCCTGATTACAAAAAAGAGTTTTATGAAAAATGTACATCTGAATTCAGTTCAGATTATATTACCAAAATTAAAGAATTGCGATTATGGCTATTAGAACAACTGAAGAAGTAAAAAAAATATTACGGGAGTATTTCACACTCCTGGTGAAAGCCGGTTTACCTTTGGAGAAAGTCATTCTTTTCGGTTCGTTTTCACGTGGTGAACAAACAGAATATAGCGATATTGATATTGCAGTTGTGTTAAAAGAATATGCCGTAGATAAATTTAATACCCGTTTGGAATTAATGAAATATTCACGTGGATTTGATGATGTAATAGAACCGCATCCTTTTTTATCAACCGACTTTGATGACTCGAATCCATTTGCAGCTGAAATTTTGAAGTCTGATGTGAAGATTTATTCATAAGGTTCCTGGTTTGTTTTTCTGCACTTGGGATTGAAAATCGATAACCGAAAACTCTGAAAATGGGCCACTCACTCCCCTCATTTAGCATACCAAGCAATATAAAAATAATTGAATAGGTTCATAAAAAAAGCTGCTCTTAGTGCGGTTTTCATTTTAAAATTTAATTACCAAAATCAATTACCAAAAACGTTCTTCATCCCGTTTATATGTTTTGTCTGATCAATAATGTTTCCGTTTGCATCAACAACGCCGGGATGGCAATTTACACAGCTGGTTGCTTCAGGATCATTACCGGTGTTCTGATGACCTGTTGGCGGAAGTAAATGACAGGTTCCGCATACAGCTTCTGAACCATCAACTTTATTCCATTCAGGTGCGTAAGCGCTGCCGACTAATAATGAATCAGTATAAATCCAGGCATTGGCACCGGCTGAATCTTTTAGGAATTCAAAGCTGCCATGACAATAAACATCTGAACAGGTTGCATTTGAAAAATTGTATCCTGCATTTGCACCGTTATGTATTGCCAAGTTTCCAAAAATAACTTCTGCCGGAAGATCACTATCAACGTGCCCCGCATCATAAATTTCCTGCGGTACTTTATGGCAGGTTGAACAAAGTATCTCACTGCCTAACTGGTTATCATATAAATGTTTTACGTGCGCGCCAACGCCGGGCGAAGTTGTTAAAGTATCTTTATTCAAATCCTTTGGCGGAGCAATCCTGGTTATATTGTTAAAGTCGCCATGACAGGTATTGCAAGCTTCTGGTCCTCCGGTAATAGTGTGGCAAGTTAGACAACTTGGAGCTGCTATCCCACCAGAATAATCAGTGTTGTGACATCCTTGACAGTCAACCATAGTCCAATTGCGCTCAGAAATATAGGTTCCATGAAAATCATTTGAAGTTGGGACATTAATACTATCAACATGAACATTAATGCTAGGATGACAACTTGGAGTATTACATCCAACTTTTGTTACACCACCAGAATAATCTGCCAAATGGCATTGCTGACAATCATTCATTCCATTCATTCCATTAACAACAAGAAAAGCATGATTATTGGGAGAATTAGGATCATTAATACCTTCATTATGAGTTGAAATAATAGGTGCTGATGGTATATCTGTCTGCAGTTTACTGCATCCCGCAGCAACTAAAAGAATTACTACAACAAATAATACTTTAAGCGAATTCATCAAATTATTTTTTGTTTTAAAATTCAGCATTATAACCCGTGACAATAATTACAGAATCCATCAGTTGGCTGCGAATCCGGTGATGCACTAGTGTGGCAGTTATAACAGATGGAACCATAATTGTTATGCCAATCTCCTTCTTCATTTCGCATAAAATTAGATGCATGTGTTTTAGGATTGGTATTTTTTATTCCATCACTATCTAGGTGGCAAAAAATACAAGTTGGGTCAGCACCCTGAACATCATGACAGGAAGCACAACTTTCAAGATCTCTTTTAGCAAGGATGGCATGTTCTCCACCGCCGCTTCCAATTCCTATAGTTTTAAAGTCCGGAAGTAAATGTGACGCAGGAACAATAACTCCTAAAGCAAAATCGTTATTTTCAGATTGATGACAGTTTGCACAAAAACTTTCCACCTGGTGACATGTCTGGCATTCACTTGTTCTCCCTTTAGCATCAATACCGTGATAATACCTGTAGTTAGGATCGTTATGAATCTTGGTAATTATTTGCTGTTTCGTTCCATCAATTGTATTACCGGGCATATAGGGCTGATAAAAATCATCGGCAATATTTATTTCTGTAATCACATTTGTGGCAACATGGCATTCCTGGCATGTTATATTATTGTGGCACATCATACAGTTTGCATCATTTTCCCAGGACATATATTTATGTGATCTTGTAAATTCAACATTTCTGTGGTTCTGGGGAAGAAGATTGAAAGTTGAAATATGACACGACTCACAAGCGTTGGAAGCTATTTTGCTTTCATTATGGCAGCCGGCACAGGTTTCCATTGGCGGCAGAAGATCTACACTTTCAAAACTGTAATCAACCTCATCCAATCCTTTATGACAATCTTCGCAAACCATTTCATTATTCAAATGAAATTTATGATTAAAGATTAAGCTGGATTCAGTTTGAATTAAAGCTTCATAATTATCATCAATATGACAGGTTGCACATTCTTCATCATCATCAACCTCATGGCAATCACTACAGTTTTCATGATCCGGCAGCAATCTATCATTTAAAGATATACTTTCTAAAACTGCTGTATGACAATCGCTGCATTCCGCCATATCTAAATGCAATGAGTGAGAAAAATTTATAACATCTTTATTAGTGCGATTTTCATCACCCGGTTCCTTACTGAAAAATGCAAGGAAAATTATTGAAACCGCTGCAAGGAGTATGTAAATATTTTTTAATCTCATATTATAAATCGAGATTTGAGTTAAACCAGAAATTTAATTTAAAAAATAAGCGCCAGTCATTTTTATATATTTTGTTGTTCAGGTATTGTCCCTGGAAATCGAAAGACACGGCTCTCCAGGGTCGTAGATTAAATCCTGTCATAATTGTTAATAGTTCGTTTCGCAGTGAAGTAACTGACTGCTTATAACTGGTAAAGGATAAACCAAGCGAAGGCGTTATTAAACCTTCCAAAGTTGTAAAAGCTGTGTACAAAGAAATTGCATCCAATTCACCAGCATAACCAAAACTTTTTCTTCCGGTTAAAGTACCATATGGCGAAGACAAACCAAGTGTGAGCCGTTGAGAGGTTTCCTCTTTGTAAGAAACATTTGCAAACTTACCGATTACTGTATATGCATTTGCAATCCGGTAATCCACGCCACCTTCTATTTCCCAGGTGTTCCCATAATCGAATACTGAAAAGATAGAGTTATATCTTATCCTTGGCTCTCTATAATTATAGTAGAAAGTAATTCCAAGATTATCAACTTCTTCGTACCTGCCGCTAAGTTCCAGCTTAGAAGTTGTTTGATAGTTCATATCATAGTCATAACGGGCATCAATTCTAAATAAGTCCGGTTTATCAAATGAGATTTCGCCAGATAAAAATTCATATTGATGCGACTTATTCTCAACTAATATTGTATCCCTGTTCAGCAAAGTCGGGTCTAATCTTACAGCTTCGTATGACTGAGATTTAAAGTTCTTATTTATATACTTAAGAGCAATTCTTAAATCCTGAAGAACATAAACAGTAAATTCACCACCAAGCACATAATCATCTTTCCAGCTATCAGTTAATTTTAGTTCCTGGTATGCCGGAACATTACCACCATAATATACTTTAAGTTTAAAATCTTCGTACTTCAATCCAAGAGTTGCACCATCAAACACGCCGCCGGCAATACTGTTAAAGAGCGGCTGCCTTCCTAATTTGAACGAGAGTAAATTCCAGATATTTCTTGCATCAAGATAAAGATTATAAAATCGCAGCCGTGGATTATTAACAAGATCTTCTGATATTTCGCCTTCCAAGTTTAAATTAGTACGAAGCCACACGTTTTGCTTACCAAAATTAAGAGAAAGCATCTGGAATGTTCGTGCATAGGTTTTAGAAGTGCCGGCCGTATCAAATCGCTCAAAAGTATAAAGAGAGCTAGAGAAACGACCGTTAATATTCTGAGAATAAACAACAGCGGATAACCCAAACAACAGGGCAAAAAGTAGAAGTTTCTTCATAGATAATAATTATTCATTACAACAAAATACAATTAATATTTTACTAACTACCAGGTTTTGTGTGTTTTATCTTTTCCCACATTTCTTCAAAAACAAAATCAACGTAGTTGGGACTTTCTACATTATGACAATTTATACATAATTCTTCACCCGGGTTTTCATAAACAAGCAAACCATTTGCAATAGCTTTTCCTCTATCCTTCATAATACTTTTCTTCTTATAACCGGAACCTGCCCCATGGCAAGTTTCACACTGAACTCCATCCTCAACTTTAAATTTCTTACCAAGCATAGATGCATCTAAATTATATCCAACAGCATGGCATTTCAGGCAATCCTCGGTTTCGATTGCTTTTGTATCGTAACCCTTTTCTTTTGCTATTTTATCTGCCTCTGCAGTTTTCAGGGTTTCATATGCACCGGCATGTGCACTTCCCTGCCAGATCTTTAATTGCTCACCCTGCTTTTCTGTTTTATGGCACATTCCGCATGTTGCTGTACCTACATATGGATGTCCGTTCTGGGCAAGAGAGGGAAATATTGTAAATAATAGAAATGAAATCACTAATAATGATTTGCAATACATAACAACTTCTCCTATTGTTGATTAATATTAGCTCTTCTAAAATAAGTATATCTTTTGTAAAAATAAAAAGCATGAATTATTTTCTTTTTTGAAGAATTAAGAAAGTGCTTAATGTGATGTAAGTTACTTTATCTGCTAAAAAAGCGATATTTTATTGATCTATATTATTAAACATTTTTTTTTATTTTATAACATTCGTTTTAATACTTAATGATAAAGGTAACTTATGCTAAAAGGAATTTATATTTTTCTGATAATAGTATCCTGCTCTGCTGTAAGCTTTGGTCAGACTAAAGAAACGCATGTTTGGAAGGTACTCAATTTAAATTCCGGCGAGAAAGTATGGTACGATGCTTCCGCGTTAGATACAATTAAGGGAGACAGATTCGATATCTGGATTTTGGAAGTACATCGCCCGCCAAAAACATTTGAAGGAATTGAAGGCGAGGTTTTCAGATCGAAAACACTTTTTGGAATAAATCTTACAACAGTTAAATATGGTATATTGAAAATCCGTTATTATAATATTATGAATAAAGAAATTTACAGTTACGATTATGATAATCCGCCGCCGGATGAAAGTATAAAGTACACTTACCCTGTAACAGAAAACTCATTTATTCATCTACTTATACGAGAGTTATATGGAAATGAAGTAGAAAGTAACAATTAATGCAAAACCGTAATTACGAAAAATGTGTGGTGGTAAAAGGATCAAAAATTCATGGTTCCGGAATTTTTACATCAGCGAACATACCTAAAAATAAAGTTATCATGAAAATAGAGGGTGACGTTATCTCCGGCGATGAGTGTGAAAGACGGGAAGAAGAAGAAGATAATGTGTACATCTTTTGGAACGGTGATGATTGTTACATTGATACTGCTAATACTAGAAAAATAAAATATATTAACCATAATTGTGACTATAACTGTGAAGTTGAAGAGGATGAAAACGGAGGATTAGTTTTAGTATCTGATGTGGTAATTAAAGTGGGAGAGGAATTAACAATTGATTACTGTTATGAAGATATTTATGACGATTGTTCCTGCCATACATGCATTACTTAAACAATAAAGCTTAAATTAAAATGCCCGCACGCAAATGCAGGCATTTTTATAACACAATTCTAAAACCAGGTTTACTTCATCTCAGCGATCTCTTTTAAGATACCTTTCAGAAGCAAGTAAAACTTTTCTACCGTTTCTATATTAAGTTTTTCATCAGGTGAATGTGCACCCTGGATTGTTGGACCGAAAGAGATCATATCCATACCGGGATTTTTATCTTCTAATATTCCACATTCCAAACCAGCGTGTATTGCTTTAATCTCAGCTTCCTTATGAAATATATTCCGGAAAGCTTTTTTAGATATTTTAAGTATTTCCGAATCCATATTTGGTTTCCAGCCGGGATAACCATCACCGGCTTTAACATCGCTTCCGGCTAACCTGAAAATTGCAACAACATTATCTGAAATAAAATCTTTTGCACTTTCAATTGAACTGCGCTGGCTTGTACCTATTCTAACATTGTCATCTATAACTTTTACTGTTGCCAGGTTTGTAGAAGTTTCAACCAATCCTTCTAAATCAGGACTCATTGCTATCACACCGTGAGGCAGAGCAAGCAAAGTATCTACTATCCGGTTTTTTAGATCTTTTGTGTAAACAGCATCCGTTGTTGATCCGGATTTTTGCAATTCTATTTTCACCCCGCCGTCGGGTGTTTTTGAATTCGTTAAAAACTTTATCCTGTAACTCTTCAATTAATTTTTCTGCTTTTGCTGCACCATCGGCAGTTAAAAATATTATTGCTTCAGCTTCGCGAGGTATAGCATTTCTTAAACTACCACCATCAAGCCCTGCTAAAGAATAACCAACTTCATTTAGTTGATTAAAAGCTCTTGCCAGGATTTTAATTGCATTTCCCCTGCCTGTCTGAATATCTAATCCTGAATGTCCGCCTTTCAGTCCTGTAACAAGAAGTTCGTACGCAGTTGTTTCTTTAGGAACCGCTTCTGTTTCAATCTTCATTGTTGCAACAGTATCAATTCCGCCGGCACAGCCAACATAAAAAGCGCCGTCTTCTTCTGAATCCATATTCAACATAATCTTTCCAGTAATAAATCCCGGTTCAAGATTATTTGCTCCGGTTAAACCGGTTTCTTCATCAACAGTAGATAAAATTTCTATAGGTCCATGGATAACATCCGTATCGGTTATTACGGCTAAAGCTGCTGCTAGTCCAATTCCGTTATCAGCTCCCAGCGTAGTTCCATCAGCAGTTATCCATCCATCTTCTTTTAAAATATCAATTGGATCATTATCAAAATCGAAAACTTTATCCTTGTTTTTTTCACAAACCATATCCATGTGACCCTGCAAAACAACAGTGGGAGCATTTTCATATCCCTTAGTTGCAGGTAAAATGGCAACTATGCTTCCTGATTTATCAACCTTATATTCAACCTTAAGCTGGTCTAATAGATTTTTAAAATGCTCAATGATTTTTTCTTCCTTCTTGGAAGGTCTGGGAACCTGTGTAATTTCATAAAATCGTTCCCATAATATTTTAGGTTCAAGTCCTTCAATTGCGCTTTTAGGCATGGTTAACTCCTGTTAAATTTTAAGCAACATCGTTGCTCATGTTTAATATTATTTTGAATTATTCTTCTAACTAGAAAGTTTAAGTACGATTTGCTAATATAGAAATATCGCCGGGCAGTAACAAAATTTTTGTTCATCCAGATGAAAAAGAAAAAAATACTAGGTTACAACCTGCGTATGCAGGGCAATTTCCTCAAGGATGGAAGATACATTAAGGCAGGAGGAAAACTCGCCGTTATAAACAATAGATTTACCTTTAAAATGAACTTCAAAAGTTCGGTCGCGTGCTTCTTCAAAAGAACAATTAGTGGCTTTAATCAACTGAACAATTACTTCCTCAAACGTATGCCATTCATCATTATAAAGAATAACACGACTCGCCAGCCCTGTGCCGGTTCCTACATCTTCAATAATTTCCGGTTCATGTGTTTTTTCTGGTGTAAGTTCCATATTGAAAAATATAATGAAATAATACTACAATTTAAATAGAAATTTCCAATTACTAAATGATTTCACAATAATTACTTTTAAATTGATTTTAGTGGTGTCTGTCTTTATATTTTAATAACAAATAATGTAAATAAATGGAGGTTAAATGAAAATAGCAGTTTGTGTAAGTCATGTTCCTGATACTGCTACGAGAGTAAAAGTTGGCTCTGATACAAAAGCTATTGATCCGGCAGGGATTACATTCGTTATAAATCCTTATGATGAATATGCTGTTGAGGAAGCGCTTAAAACAAAAGAAAAGTTTGGCGATGACAGCGAAGTTGTTGTGATTAGTTTAGGCGGCGACAGCAGTAAAGAAACCATAAGAAAAGCACTTGCAATGGGTGTTGATAGCGGTGTGCTGCTGAAAGATGATAACCCCAGGGATTCAATCGGTGTGGCAAAAGCGTTAGCTGAAGAGATTAAAGCAGTAGGAGCCGAGCTGGTATTTTTCGGTAAACAATCTGTTGATTATGATAATTCCATTACCGGGCAGTTAACAGCAGAACTATTAAATTATTCCTGCATAAGCGTTGTTGTTGATTTTAATATAGATGGCAGCAAAATTACTGCGGAGAGAGAAATTGAAGGTGGACGGGAAGTTGTACAAACTGAACTGCCTGCAATCATTACATGCCAGAAGGGATTAAATGAACCCCGCTATGCCTCACTTAAAGGCATTATGTCAGCTAAGAAAAAAACAATTGAAGAAAAACCTGCTGCAGATTCTGAGCAGATGAGCGAAGTAATAAAAATGCATATGCCTCAACCAAAACAACCTGGTAGAATTATAGGTGAGGACAGTTCTGCGGTTCAGGAATTAGTTAAACTATTAAGAGAAGAAGCAAAAGTAATTTAAGGAATAAAATTTATGGCAGCTAAAATATTAGCCATCCTTGAGCAAAGAGATGGTTTATTAAAACGTTCGGCATTCGAAACAGTTCAACAAGCATCGCAACTGGCTAAGGATTTATCTCTTGAAGCAGAAGCAGTTGTAGTTGGCGGAGATGTTGAAAATATAAACGAAATATCCAATTATGGAATCGCTAAAATAGTTCATTTAAAGAGTTCAGATCTTTCGAATTACTCCTCCTCCGGTTATACTTCTGCAGTAAGTGATTATGCAAAAGAAACTGATACCGATTACCTGATCTTTTCCAACACCGCGCTTGGTAAAGATTTAGCCCCGCGGGTAAGCATTCGTTTAAGTGCCGGTTGTATAATCGATTGCGTAAAGCTGGATTGTTCATCCGGGGAGCTTGTGGCTACGCGCCCTGTTTATGCAGGCAAAGCTTTAGTTGATGTTAAATTAAATTCTGTAAAAAAAGTTATTACGATCAGACCAAATGTTTTTAAAGCAGTTGCTTTAGATACGCCGTTGAATCCTGAAACAGAAGTAAAAGAGATCTCTTCACCGGATTTAAAAACAAAAGTTATTGAAGTAAAAAAATCAGAAGGTAAAATTGATGTGGCTGAAGCAGATATAATTGTTTCAGGCGGAAGAGGGATGAAGGGACCGGAGAATTTTCATCTTGTAGAAGAGTTGGCTGATGTTCTTGGAGCCGCTGTAGGCGCATCCCGCGCAGTTGTGGATGCAGGATGGCGATCACACGGCGAACAAGTTGGACAAACAGGCAAAACAGTTTCACCATCTCTATAT
>Ga0255052_10003087_pt1 | contig 11706 bp, 9 predicted proteins | sample JV7_2_21_MG_FD_188632 | JGI IMG/M metagenome (GOLD analysis project Ga0255052, IMG submission 188632) | Seawater microbial communities from Jervis Inlet, British Columbia, Canada - JV7_2_21 | ecosystem: Environmental > Aquatic > Marine > Inlet | place: Canada: British Columbia | collected... | reverse complement strand
CCGTGACCGCAGCAAATCGTTTTTACTGCTCGCCGCCGGAGAGCTGCGTGGCCCCCCGCCCGGCATAGCCCGGCAATTTGATCAGGTCCAGCATCTCCTCGACCTTGGCATTGATTTCCGCCTTCGAGAGGCCTGACTTGCGCAGGCCAAAGGCGATGTTCCCTCGTACGTCCAGGTGCGGGAAGATGGCGTAGTTCTGGAACACCATGTTCACGGGCCGGCGGTATGCGGGGATCGCCGACATGAGTTGGTCGTCTATGTAGATCTCACCCTCGCTGGGCGTCTCGAGGCCCGCCAGAATGCGCAGCAACGTCGTCTTGCCGCAGCCCGAAGGCCCCAGCAGCGAGAAGAACTCGCCGCGCTGGATTTCCAGGTCCACATCGTCGACGGCATGCACCGCCCCAAAATGCTTCGAGACACCGCGGATCGAGATGATGCCCCGCTCGTTCATGCTCAGAGGCTCTCCAGGCTACCATTGTCGGACTGGGCGCCGCACCGGCGGACCCATTGGGCGATACTGACGAGAATGGTGGCACAATTGGCATCCGACCGCGAATCTGGCTGTTGCGGCGTCGACATACTCAATCTCTGTCAATTGTTGGAGCCTTGAGGTTGGTGCGATACTCTCCCCTCATGGTCTGGCGGAGGGCAGTAAATCATGGCCGTGCTTCAATTGGGTGATATTGCCGTTCAGCGCATAGTCGAGCACGAGATTCCTGTCTACCATCCGTCTGATTTCTTCGACGAGGCGACTGCCGAAGCGGTTGAGCCTTATCGGGATTGGCTCGAGCCTAAAGCACTGTGTCCGCGGACTGGCCGCATGGTCATGCCAGTTCAATCATATCTGCTGCGGACTCGACACCACTGTATTCTCATTGACACCTGCGTCGGATGCCACAAGTCGTACGCGAATCCACCTGAGTGGCACCAGCGTCGCAACGAAGTCTGGCTGAGTAATCTCGAGGCAGCTGGCGAGCACCCTGAAGACGTCGATTATGTGTTCTGCACTCATCTGCACTCAGATCACTGCGGCTGGAACACGCGTCTGGTTGATGGCCGTTGGGTACCGACATTTCCAAACGCAAAGTACGTATTTGCGCGTGATGAATATCAGGCGATGGAATCGGAGATGAGCCTCATTTTTATCGAAAACGTACAGCCCATTCTGGAGGCCAAGCAGGCGGTTCTGGTTGATCTGGACTACGCGCTGGATGACGAGATTTGGCTTGAGCCCACGGTAGGTCACTCGGTGGGTCACGTGGCGATTCATCTCAAGTCTGGCCGACATCATGCTGCAATGTGTGGAGACCTGATTCACAGTCCGCTGCAGCTCGCAGAGCCTGGCTGGAGTCCGAACTCCGACTACGATCTGGCCGCCTCGGCGCACACTCGCAAAACTTTCCTCAATGCGCACTGCGAAAGTGACACCCTCGTTCTAACGGCGCACTTCCCCTCGCCTTCAATCGGTCACATCGTTCGACGAGGACACGGCTACGACTTTACGTATGCCTGACATCTGAATGTGCAACATTATCGAACGGCCGCTCAGGGTCAAACGCAATGTAACTACCTGTTATGCGGCCTTGGTAGTGACATCTACGGATACTCAATCGTCGAGAGGAATGAAAAAATCGGCTATTCGTCTATGCACAGGCATTGGACATCAATGAGCGCCGACACCGACACTGAGACACAAGCCTTAGAGTGCGCCAGAGAGAGGGTGTTCACTAAGGCTGAGCCACTGCCGCCCCCGGCGGCAACTTACACCGTATCCGCGCGCGGCAAAGATCCGCGTGTGCCTGTATTTAAGTTCTTGAGAAATCAGTATGGCAATGTGCCGTTACGAGAAATTGATAGCCTGTTCGGATTTGTTGAGCAGAGCACACTATATGGTGGGCGGGTGTTCGCTAAGCGTGAACTGTCTGAGCGAGATGTTTTTCAACTTAACAACGCAGGCATCGCTATTCGCCTGCCGATGTCGAACCACTATGTCGAGCGTGACGAGTATGAAAAGAACTTGCCGCTGCTAAAAAGATATCACCGCCCGGGTAATTCCGTCATCGTAACAAACGACGATCTTGCAAGATGGATTCAACAGGACTTTCCCGACTATCATATCGACGCAAGTGTTATCAAGAATATCAAGACCCATCGTAAAATCAATGAGGCCCTCAAGTTATACGATTCGGCCGTGCTGCCGATGCGTCTTAACGAGGATTTCGATTTTCTGGAGAAAATAGAAGCAAAAGACCGGATCACCCTTTTTGCCAACGCCGGCTGTGCGCTGACTTGTCCTTCGAAGCTCTGTTATCAGTCGATTTCGAAGATCAACAAAGGTAAAGGTGGAGAGTTTCAGTGCTCGCAACCGATCAAGCATCGCGACCAGGAGGGTATGGTGGACTTTCCACTGCAACCGTACATCGATCGCGGATTTCACCGGTTCAAGCTGCTGCGGGCCCGTCCCGGCAGAATGACCGGTTATTAGGCGGGCAAGCAAAAATCAATGCTCGCCCAAGAATTGTCCGGACATTGTCCGGATGATTCCATGCGCCTGCAGCGGCGTGAATACTAATTCGTCTCTCACACGCACCGAAACACTGTCACCGGGCGTGGTTTACGGTCAACATATACCGCGCTACGGAGATTAGGATCGGTGCTGTCTGCGTCGTTCGTGGCGGGGAGAAAACCCGAATCGTTGTTTGTAGACCGCAGAGAAATGGCTAAGTCCAGCAAAACCGCACGCGACTGCGATCTCAGTAACTGCCAGTGACGATTGCAGTACTAAATTTCGAGCGCGATCAAGCCTCAGGTTCATGTAATAGCGCATGGGAGATGTGTGCAAATGTGCGGCGAACAATCGGTCAAGTTGTCGCGTCGTAATGCCTGCGTCAGTTGCCAGCGCCTCTCGGCTTGACGGCTCTTCAATATTTCGCTCCATATGCCCTAACACGCCCAATAGCCGCTTATTCGAAGTTCCGAATCGTTCGGGAAGGCTAAGTCGCTGGATATTGTTGCTCGCTCTGATATGCGATTGCAGGAACCAGTCGCTGACAGCTGCGGCCAGGTGATGCCCGTGGTCCTGAGCAATTATCGTATGCACCATATCGAGAGCGGCTACGCCTCCAGCGCACGTTAAGCGGTCGCGATCAATCTCGAACCGTGACCGGGAAACCGGCAATCGTGGAAACTCCTCCACAAATGCCGGTATATGCTCCCAGTGAATCGTAAACCGGTAACCCGAAAGTAACTGCGCGCGCGCAAGAATATAGGATCCACCCGAGACAGCGCCAATACGCGTACCGCGCCGGGATATCTCTCGTAGCCAGGCATAAGTTGGGGGATGATGAAATTCGCTGGGATTGCCACTTGCGCAAACGAAAATAGTATCTAAAGGCAGCATGTCACCCACGCAGGAATCCGGCTGAATCAGTGCACCGTTTGAAGCAGCGACAGGCTGCTTGTCGATGGAGACTATGCTCCACCGGTAAAGTGTCTTAGCTGCAAGGACATTGGCAGCGCGGAACGGCTCAACAGTGGATGCGTAAGACATCATCGAGAATCCTGAAATTAGCAGGAAACCGATCGTCTGAGCGTCGATTACCTCCTCGCCACATGCGGCCACTTGCTCATTATTTGTCTCTTTCACGATAAAAATAGTCCCTATTGAGATTGTTTTGCCGAAAGTATCATCCACTATTGCGAACATCAAACGAAATTCAACGCGGTAAGAGGGTCGATTCGACACACGATATTCCCGTCTGGGCTTCGAGGAAAACCGATGACAAAGAAATACGACGCAATCATTATTGGCGCTGGCATTATCGGTGCGAGTATCGCTTTCGAGCTCGCAAAAAAAGGCTACCACACGCTGAATGTAGACAAGTTAGGTGCTGCGGGCGCCGGTTCGACAATCAACACCTGCGCCATCATCCGGACCCATTATTCCACGCTGGAAGGGACCGCGATGGCCTACGAGAGTTACCTGCACTGGAAGAGGTGGCCTGAATATCTGGAGGTCGAGGATGAACGCGGATACGCCGAGTTCAATGAAACCGGCCTATTGATCCTGCTCGGCGCAGGCCGCGATATGTCGGTGCACCTGGAATACCATCGTAAGCTCGGCATTCCGTTCGAAGAGTGGGATAGAGACACGCTCGAAGAAAGGATGCCATTCCTCGATGTCAGCGCCTATTACCCGCCCTGCAGGCCCGGCGACAAACAATTCGGACAACCCAGCGGTGAGACGCTGACCGGGGCGATCTTTATTCCGGCCGGCGGCTACATTAATGATCCACAGCTTTCTGTTCACAATGTTCAGCGCGCTGCGGAAGCAAAAGGTGCAACTTTCCGATTCAAGGCCGAAGTGACCGACATTCGTCAGGAGGGTGGTCGCGTTTACGGCATTACGTTGCAGGGCGATGAGGAAATCGATACGCCGATCATTGTCAATGCGGCCGGCCCGCACTCGTTCGTGATCAATAGCATGGCCGAAGTCGACAAGTCGATGAAGATCAGTACGCGCGCATTACGCCACGAAGTACATTTTGTGCCGGCACCCGACGATTACGATGTTGAAAAGCATGGACATGTAACCTCGGATGACGATATCGGTGGTTACTCCAGACCGGAGACTGGCAATTTGTTGTTGGTGGGGAGCCAGGATCCCGAGTGCGATCCCAAGGAGTGGGTCGAGGACCCGGATGATTTCGACCGCGACGTGAGCGACGAGCAGTGGCAAGCACAAGTATTTCGCCTGGCGCAAAGAATTCCAACCCTGCCGATTCCTGGTCATGCAAAAGGTGTCGTCGATCTTTATGACGTCACTGACGACTGGATTCCGATCTACGACAAGTCGGATCTCGGCGGTTTTTACATGGCGGTTGGCACCAGCGGCAACCAGTACAAGAATGGTCCGATGGCAGGATTGTTGATGGCAGAATTGATTGATGCCTGTGAAAAGGGAAAGGATCATGACAGTGATCCGGTACAGGTCAAGTGTCCAATCACCGGCTTCACGTTAAACGTCGGTTTTTACTCGCGGAACCGCGAGGTCAACAAGAACAGCAGTTTCTCGGTACTCGGTTAGTTCAGCCATGCGCAGCGGGCTTGAACGACTCTGGGGCGAGTCGCCGATGAAGTCTCACTACGATGTCGTCTTGATTGGTGGCGGGATTCACGGCCTGGCAACCGCTTATTACCTGGCGAAGGAGCACGGCATCAAGGACGTCGCCGTGCTCGAGCGCCGATACATCGGGTACGGTGGATCGGGGCGTAATACGGCAATCGTTCGCGCCAATCAGCGCACTCAGGAAAACGTCAGATTGTATGACGAGGGTCTGAAACTATGGCCAAAACTGACCGACGAGCTCGATTTCAACCTGATGTTTTTCAACTGTGGGAATCTGAATCTGGCGCATAGCGAGGCAGCTGTCAGTGCCTTCCGGCTTGCCGTATCCACGGCTAATTTCTGCGACGTGAGTTCCGAGCTCCTCGATCCGCAACAATGCAAGGAGTTGGTGCCGGCATTGGATATTTCGGACCGCCCCTTTCACCCGATACACGGTGGCATGTACCACGCTCCTGGTGGAATTGTGCGGCACGATGCAGTGGTCTGGGGGCTTGCCAAAGGAGCGTACAAATACGGTGCTCACATTCATCAAGGTGTTGAGGTTCACGGCATCGATACTGACGGGCAAAAGATCACTGGTGTCCAGACGAATCAAGGGCCCGTTTCATGCAACAAGCTGGCGGTAATGGCCGGCGGCTATGGCGCCAGCGTCTGCGAGATGGTGGGTATGGAATTACCGGTGCACCCGCTCACCATTCAGGCCATGGTGACGCAACCACTGAAACCGTTTCTGCACCACGTTGTGAGTTCCGGTGCCTACCATTGCTACGCTAATCAAACGCTCAAAGGTGAAGTGGCAACGGGCGCGCACATGGATCCGCAGGTCAACTACAGCACGATGCCAACGGCCTGGTACATGAAGCACCAGGCCGAGGCACTGACCGATTTCCTGCCGTGCCTGAAAAGCGTCAAATTCATGCGTATCTGGGCGGGTCTCGCCGATATGACACCGGACATGGCCCCGATCATGGACGGTAACGTGATGTACGACGGTCTTTTCATCGACGTCGGCTGGGGTTACTTCGGATTCAAGTCGGGCCCGATTACCGGCAAATACATGGCCCAATTCCTCGCCCACGGTGAGGCGCCGGATATTCTGAAGCCCTTTGCTCTGAATCGCTTTCTCGAGAACCGTTACATGGGAGAAACGGCAAGCGCCATGAATTACGGACATTGGAACTAGCGGGACGGGACCATGAGCTTCACTATCACCTGTCCCATTTGTGGCGAACGCGACATTTACGAGTTTCATTTCGGTGGCCGCGATCGCGGACCGCCACCGTCGCAGGAGGGCCTCGAGGTCGAGGCGTATTTCCGTTACGCCCAGTTCAGAACGACTGGGACCAAGGCGCAGCTTGAGTGGTGGTATCACTCAAGCGCGTGTGGCGTCTGGTTTCAGACGTGGCGCAACCCCATGACCAATCGGGAAGAGAAACCGAAGGAATTGAATAGTGAGTAGGTTGCCAAAGCTGCCCACACAGCGCATCGCTCGGGGCCGGGAAATCGAGTTCAATTATTTGGGACAGCGTTTAAGCGGATGTGGCGGAGACACCGTCGCGGTGGCCATGTACGAAAGCGGTGTTCGCATCTTCAGTCGCAGCCTCAAGTATCATCGGCCGCGTGGTCTGTACAGCCTTGATGGTGAATCCGCGAACAAGCTGATGAACATTAACGGCGTGCCAAACGAGAACGCCGAAAAGAAGCTCCTGCAAGCGGGCATGGCTGTTAGCGCGCAAAATGTTCGCGGACGCCCGGACACAGATTTCTACAACTTCATCAACTGGTTCGATCGCATCATGCCAGCCGGTTTCTATTACCGCGTATTTCACAAGCCTTACTGGCTTTGGCCGTTTATCTTGCGCCGAATCAGAAAGCTGGCCGGGGTCGGCACCCTGGACATCGACCAGGAATTCGATGACAGCCGGCGCTTCGAAATGTTTCTGAACGCAGATGTCGCAGTCATCGGCGGCGGTACTGCCGGAATGAGCGCCGCACTTGCGGCAGCGGGGCAAGGATTGCGTGTGTGTTTGTTTGAGCAACGCCCGTGGCTGGGTGGTCATATGGACTGGCGCATAGCGGAGTTCGAGGGCGAAGCACTGTATGAACGGTCACGACGACTGGCGAGACAGGTCGAGACACACGACAACATTCGGGTTTTCACTCACACGCCGGTGAACGGTATCTGGGGGAACAATCTGATCACCGGGTTTCAGATCGGTGCTGAAGGTGACTACTACGATGAGCGATATTTTGAATGCAGAGCCAGAGGCATTGTCGTTGCATCCGGTTGTATCGAGCGGCCACTGATATTTAATAACAACGAGCGGCCCGGCGTTATGCAGGTCAATACGGCATGGCGGCTCGCGCACACTTATGCGGTATCACCTGGTAAACGTATCGTGTTTAGCATCACTGACGATCTCGGGCTGGAGGCAGCACTTGATCTCGCCAGTCTCGGTCTCGATGTGATCGCGGTGGCCGACGCACGGCGCAACGGGCAGAACGCAGACCTGGTGGCCAAGCTGCAAGGCGCAGGCATCGAGTTTCTGCCCGGTTGGGCGGCAAGCGCGGTGAAGGGCAGCAAGCGAGTGCGGGCCGTCGATCTTTGCGACCTGAATGGTCGGGAGTCCCGTTCTTTTGACTGTGATGTTCTGGTAGCGAGCGCCGGGCAACAAGCTGTTATCGGCCCGCTTTCGACCGCAGGAGTCAAGTTCCGATATTGCCTGACGACGAGCCTGTTTCAGCCTGTCGAGATGCCGGCGACGCTATTTTCTGCCGGGCGTATGACAGGACTAACCGATCCCGGAAGCATTGATGCCTCCGGCATCATCGCTGGATTGGAAGCGGTGGCAGCCTGCAAAGTCGATGTATCGGCCAGCCTGGAAGTGGCCCGCAAGTCCTTGGCGAGCCTGCCCGGCAAGACCCAAGGCTGCGGTTTGATGCACGGCCCAAAACTTGGCGCGGGACGCAAAGCCTTTATTTGTTTCGATGAAGACGGCACCTACAAGACAGCGGTGCAGTCGGCACGCCAGGGGTTCGATGTACCGGAACTCGCAAAGCGATTCGGTGGATTTGGCCTGGGGCCCGGCCAATACCAGGTACCGGGTCAGAATCTTGCGATGGCTATGGCAAATATCACCGACATGCCGACCGAAAAGGCCCAGGGCACGACTGTGCGTCCGCCACTTGTGCCACCGACTCTGGCAACTTGTGCCGGTCCGCGCCACAACATTCATAAACAGACACCACTGCATCAGGATCAGGCGGCACGCGGCGGCATCTTCCGCAATGCCGGCGTATGGCGACGGGCACGATACTTCAGTTCGGATCTGGATTGCAGCTCGGAGATTCGCAATGTGCGTGACAACGTCGGACTGCTGGATGGTTCAACGTTAGGCAAGTTTCGGATCTATGGAACGGATGCCCTTAAGGCATTACAGCGGGTCTATATCTCGAACATGGAAAAAACTCGCGAAGGACGCTGCAAGTACTCAGCGATGTGCAACGAAACCGGCAACGTTGTCGATGATGGCGTTATCACCAAGACCGGTAACGATGATTATTATTTCACGACCACCTCGAATCGAGCCGGCATCACGATCGAGTGGTTCCGTTATCACACGCGCTATGAGGACTGGGACTTCAAGCTCGTCAACCTGACTGATTCAACAGGCTCGATCAATATTGCCGGCCCGAACGCGCGCAGCTTGATACAAAAGATAATTACGGAGGACATGTCCAACGAGGCTTTCTCTTACATGGGTTACAAAGAGGTTGTCGTTGGTGATGGAGTAAAGGCACGCTGCCTGCGGCTGGGTTTTGTCGGCGAGTTGTCGTTCGAGTTGCATGTTGCAGCCAGCCATTGCCAATACGTATGGGACCTTCTTTGGGAGGCGGGCCAGGAATTCAATGTGCAGCCATTCGGCATGGAGGCGCAGAATTGCCTGAGAGCGGAAAAAGGTCATGTCATCGTTGGTATGGAATCTGAGCAGCGCGTGACCCTGCTCGACATTGGCATGGGATTCCTGTGGGCTCGTGACGACGTAGTGTCGAACAAAGTCGGTGCGCCGGCATTGCGCGCCTGCAAAGAGCAGAAGGGTCGGATGAAACTCATCGGGTTCAGAGTGGGTGATGCAGCTGTGACACCACAGGACGGCGATATCGTGGTTAATGGCGAGGACATTGTGGGCTACGTGTGCACAACACGTTTCAGCGAATCGTTGGGTTACCAGTACGGCATGGCTCTTGTCGGAGACGCTTGCGCAATCAATGGCGAGCAAATCAATCTGTATCAGGCACTGGGCAAGCGTCACGACGAATACACGGCGACTGTCATACCGCCACATTTCTATGATCCAGATGGCGAACGCCTGAGGATGTGAGAATTGAAATGATCACGGTATTTCGACAAAGCCCAATAACCTTCCACTGCGAAGCAGCAGAGAAAATAACCCACGACGGCTGGGAGATTGTGCTGGCGTTTGAAGGTGAAAGCGAAGGGCCATGGCTGGTTGATCTAAGCCATCTGCAACGCTGGGATTTTCAGCATGCGAACCTGGATTTGAAGACGCCGTTTGGTCTGGACATGCCCGCTGAGCCCGGGCAGGTCATTCTGCAGGATGAGAGATTAGTCACTCGCATGAACCGTACTCAGGCGGCTATCTGGAATCTCACAAGAAGCAATGCGCTCGAAGTGCCCGAGGTGATGAATTTCACGGATTTAACGGATGCACATTGCATGCTGGCCGTATTGGGACAAGGTGTATCGCAAGTAATGGAGAACGTAAGCAATCTGGATTTGTTTCGACCGGAGCGGCAGGTGCCTTTTCTGACACAGGGACCGGTCATGCACGTCCCTTGTCAGGTCGTTACAGTGGCCGTTGACTGCGTATTGATGACTTTCAGTCGCGGTTACGGGCAATCCTTCGCGGACGCGATGCTGCATGCAGCTAGCGGATGCAAGCTCAGGCCGGGTGGAGAGGAAGTATTTAGCCGATGGTTGTCACAAAAATGATCGGCCAAAAAGGCCCGGTGGCTGAAGGGCGCAAAAACTCTATCGGGACAGTAATGTGTAACGACTAGGTCAGGAAGTTGCGACGTATCGCTCGCGAACGACACGGAAAACGTTGTCACACTTTTGTCACAGTGCGAACGTTATCCAACGTGACTTAACGTGATCAAACGTGATCAAACGTGATCAAACGTGATCAAAAAACATCATATGTGAATGATTTAATTCGTGATATTCTGTAACTTCTTGATTACAAACGGGTGTGGCACTGTATTCGGGAGGCAGGGGCCGCCGGTTCAAATCCTCTCACTCCGACCAACTTATCCCTTTTCTGATTAGGTGGATTCATAACCCTCGATTTCTGGGGAAGAAGCCTTTGATCGTTCATTAGTCTTTTCCTTCAAAACCGCCCGACGTAGTATTTTCTGATTTCTTTTGTTTCGCGGGTCATAGCGATCCCAAATTACTTTCATGGCCATGAGGGCAAGGGGAACGTGCAGCATGAAGATGGTCAACGTAATCAGTGCCTCACCCGTATTCCAGTTCACCGACCCATCGGGGAAAATCTCGCCGGTTCCAATTTGATAAGGGATCACGTAATAGTTCAACAACAACAAAGGCATCACAACGCCATAAACAATCAAACCCAATGGCGCCAATAAGGTTTTTTTTGTCTTGGCCAGGTCGATATCGCATGGCGGTGGCCGATGCAAGCGAAGGCGATAGATTATTTCTTCGCGACTGACCTTGCCGCGCGCCGAAACAATAAAGATAACAGCTATGCTTACGACGGTACCAATAACTGCGGGATAGTATTCCGGCATATGATAAATGCCAAGATAATCAATGGTTGCCGGTATCACATTCATGAAGAAGCCCGAGAACATGCCCCAGAAGGCTGCGTCTTTTGTGATGCGTTTGCTCCAAATGCTCATCAGACCCACCGGCCCCCAACTGGACGCGAAAACTGTTCCGATGAACAGCATGAACCAGAAAATGTTGGGCGGAAAAAAGTAACAACAGACCAGGGCGATCAAACTGGTAATCAGCATGACTTTGCGGGTTGTGTTCACGGTAAGTGCCAGCGGTTTACTACCCATATCGTTGCTGACGCTGAACCCTACCAGTGAAAGAAATGTGGACGCTGACGACAACGCGGCAGCCACTATGCCTGCCAGCAAGAAAGCGCCTAATATTTCGGGCACCAACGATTTAGCGGCCCATATCAGGACAGTTTCAGACGGAGTGATATCCGCTTTCGCCAAATTCATCAGCCCACCAATGCCATAGACCAGCATTTGCAAAACTATCACGCAGAAACAGGCCAGAATGGCAGCACGCAAAACGACATGTTCGTCACGCGCCATTAAATGACGGCTGGCCTGCCAGGGGCCGACCGCGTAAACAAAGGCCCAGGCAATATCCATGACCACCGCCCAAATCACGTAATCCAGCGGTGTTGGCCAGCCGGTGCCTTCACCGATGATTCCGGTCCAGGAGGCAATGCCCGCCTTGCTTTCCAGCCGGGCCAGATCTGTGATCGCCGTGCCGATGCCACCAAAACCAT
>Ga0255052_10003086_pt1 | contig 11707 bp, 13 predicted proteins | sample JV7_2_21_MG_FD_188632 | JGI IMG/M metagenome (GOLD analysis project Ga0255052, IMG submission 188632) | Seawater microbial communities from Jervis Inlet, British Columbia, Canada - JV7_2_21 | ecosystem: Environmental > Aquatic > Marine > Inlet | place: Canada: British Columbia | collected... | reverse complement strand
CTCTTTGGGCCGAATGGGCCGGCGGCGCACATCGGCAAAGAATATGTTCCGAGCCCCTGAGCCGCGGAGAGCCTTGTCATACTTCAGCTCGATGCCTTCGAGGCCGCGATTGTCGGTGCTCGCGAAGCCGACAACATTCGACAAGAAGTTTCCCATCGGATAATGTCTCTGCCAGTCGGAGTAGGCGCCTATGCCGTGAATCTTGCGTGCGGCACTGCACTCATTGGTGTCGGTGGTGTTCTTTATTTTCACAAAGCGCGGGTTGTTGCTTTCCAGGATGAGCTTGCAGATTATGTGGGCGCCCATGTTCACGATCGGGGCAAGTTCGCTGGATGTCTCCTTGGTGTCTTTTATCTCTTGCGGGTCGGCAAAAATGGTCTGTATTCCATTGCTTGCGGCCAGAACCCTGCCCCGGCAATCGAGAATCACGCCTCGCTGAGGCTGCCGGCTCCGGAATGCCCGCTGCTGTGTGAGAGAAGCATCGAGGTAATGCTCGGCCCTGACAGACTGGAGATAGAAGCACCGCGCGCCAAGCGCCACAAATGACACAATCAGAATCAACGAAAATAGTATGGTTACTCGTACGTTTCTCAAATTTCACTCATCGGTTTCCGGCTCTTTGAGACGTTTCGAAAGAGCGGAAGGATTTATCAGGCTCTCCAGTTGCAGTTGCTTGGCGCCAAGCCTCTGCTTCAGTTGATTCTGCTGCGCATTGTACTGGGAAAGCTTGTAGAAAACGTGATTGTTGGCGCCGCGCAGATAAACGGCAAATATCAGAACCGCCGTAAAGTAAAAAACAACAAGAACAAAACGAAACTGGGACATCACATGTGTCTACTGATCTTCGTTTGGCATTCGGCTGCTAATATTCGATAATTAGCCACGGCTTTGCCTGCGAGTTGTCCTGGCGGGCCTATTGAGCCGGCAGGTTCAAATGCATCCCGATCTTGAGGGTGGTGTTCTCATCCTTAAGAACATCAGGATTCAGTCTGACGATCTCTTTGTATCGACTGCTGTTTCCGAGTTGCGCACCGGCGACTCGCCACAGGTAGTCGCCGTCCTGCACGATATATTGTACGCCTGGCTTCGCTTTGGGCTCGGGCTTATCGACGGAGAGCAGTCTCCTGCCGATCTGTTTCACCTCCTCGAACAGCGATTTCGCACCAACGCTATCGATTTTGTTCACCACCGACTTCGGCGTCCTTAGCGGCGGCACGATAATCCTTTGGCCGACGTCAATTTCGTGAATTGACTCGAGCGATTTGCGATTGGCTTCGAATATTCTCAGGACATTTGCTATCTTGTTGCCTTCTTCGGGTCCGTAGAACTTCTTGGCTATCGAACCCAGGGTCTCGCCATCGGAGACTACGTAGACCTTCGGCATAACCCGCCTGGCGGGCCTGGGCTTGCTGGGCGTGGGTGTCTTCTCAGCAGGCGGTAGCTCAATCACAATCGTCTCGACGGATTCGGCGCCACTCGGCTCGAGTGCGGGGGATTCCTGAACGACTGGGTCGTCTGATTGTGCCAGGGTCTGCTCGATCAGCTCCGGGGTAATCTCGATCGAGGTCTCTTCTACGATTGCGATGTTCCCCGGGATTGGCATTTCAAAGCGAACATCTTCTTTTTCCTCTTCCGCCGCCGGCGACGGGATTTCCTCTTCGACGGGCTCGGCGATCGGCTGGCCGGCCCAATCGAAACCGTCCTGAACCTTGCGCTCATTCGTGCCGATGCCCCAGCTTTCGTGCTGCGAACTGACCATATTTGTGGTCAATTCGCTGTTGTTTGTGGCGTTTCTGAAAGAGGGCAGACCGTTAATGACAAATGCGATTACAAATATGAATATCAAACCCAACAATAATCCAATCTTTGCATCTGAAGTCATAAAGACACTCCATTTTCTTGTGCAATGCACGAGAAGGTTACTGTTTTTGTGCTATTCTCAGTTTTGCGCTTCTTGCCCGCCGGTTTTCGAGGACCTGCTCCCGTGTGGGCACAATCGGCTTGGTCGTGAGAATCCTGTAGATGCCGGCGTTTGCATTCTGCTTGAAATCGTTTTTCACCAATCTATCTTCGAGGCTGTGAAAGCTGATGATTGCCACATAGCCGTCCTTGTTCAGCAGCCTCGGCGCCGAAGCGAGCAGTTGCTTCAAATTCTCCAGCTCGTTATTGACTGCAATTCTCAGCGCCTGAAAGGTCCTGGTCGCCGGGTGCATCCTGTTTCTTCGCCCCGGTTTTTTTCTTGCCAGCGCCCTGCAGACTATCTGCGCCAACTGGCCTGTTGTAGTGATCGGCTCAATTCTGCGCTGCCGCACGATAAAGCGCGCGATCCGCCGCGAGGCCCTATCTTCGCCGAACTGGTAAATAAGATCGGCCAGCGTTTTCTCATCCTCCTTGTTAACTATATCGGCAGCGGTGTGCTCTAATCTTCTATCTAATCTCATATCGAGCGGCATATTTGCCTGGAAACTTAGCCCGAACTCGGCATTGGCCAACTGCGCCGAGCTTACACCCAAATCGGCCAGGACAAAGTCGACTCTCTCTATACCAGATTTGTGAAGCTTCTCGCTGATGTGAGAGAAATTCGAATCAATCAGAATTACCTTGCAGGCAAGCTCCTCTAACTTACTTCGGGCCCGTCGGACAGCATCGTTATCAACATCAAAACCCACGATTACCGCCTCGGGGCCCAAAGTTTTGCCGAACAGAAAGCTGTGACCTCCCTGTCCTATGGTCGCATCGACCATCACGCCATCCGGTGGCAAGCTTATCTGCTCAGCCAGCGTTTCGGCAAGAACCGGAATATGCTCTATTGTCGAACCATTCACTTGTCTCGTGTGCCAAACATTCTTATGTTGCATCGGGCCGTGGCGCGTTGCGAGCCGCCGACGTTCTCAACATATGTCAGAAATTGCGAATCAGCCGACGGCGATTGTGCTACTCTGGCTTCGAAGCTGCTCTACGGCGCGCGAAAACGCCACGCCGGAAAAGGCCTCGTCAAGTTTCTTCAATCGTTCAAGCCGATCATCAAGTATTGCCAGCGAGGCAAGGGTTTGTTCGTCCAGCCCCCTCTCTCCGGCGAGACTTTCAGCTACAATCCGACAATGGTTCGAATCCGTTCCAATCATTTTGTCTTGTCTCCAAAGGTCAGAGTTCGTCATTCTGGTTCTGCAGAACAATCTGCCGTGCCTGCGACATCTGTTTCTGATACTGGGCCATGTGGTCCGAGACATATTGTTCCCAGTTTTCATTGTTCCACAATTCAATGTGGTCCCTGACACCGACCAGTGTGATCTGGTCTTTCAGGCCGGCCCTTTTTCGCAATCTTTCATTCAGGAGCAATCTTCCCTGGCCGTCCAGCTCGATCTTGCTGGCCAGCGCGAAGCTTATTCGCTCGAATGCCACCGCCTCGTCCGGTGCCGCCACTCCGGGGGCGACCGCAAGGGCGATCTGCTCGAAATATCTTTCAGGGTACAGGCAAAGTATGCCGTTGGCGCCGAGGATGAGGTAGAAACTGCTGCCGTGCTCATCGACGTCGATCTGACTCCTGAGCTTGGTCGAGATGAGGACCCGGCTTTTGCCGTCGACAACGTGTTTGTATTCGCCTGTTAACAATAGCATGGCGTCTGCCCCACTAAACTCAATCAAGGTGGGAAATTATACCACTTCCTCCCACATAGTCAACATTTGGCTACACTTTTTTCCCATTTTTCTCAAAATTCTATTATAGGACTGTCACTCGGAGAGGCTAATTCCTGTCAAAACAAATGCTTACAAACACGTGGAGGCTTTCGAGGCAAGCATGGTTTTCTTCACGGATTCACCGAGAGAATCAGCCGCCGAGCAGTTTTGAAGGATTCTCGCCGGTGCCTCTCGCCTTCTAGGGGATTACAGCGAGCCATTTTTGGCTGCCGGATGTGCCGGTGTATGTGGCGAGGTTCGTGCCTGTGCTGGAGTAGTGCAATATGCTCTTGTCCCCTGCGATCCAGACCGAGCCGTCCGAGGGGTTCACTTCGATTGATGTGCCGCCCTGAGTGCCCTTGACCAGCAGTTTGCCCTCTGAGTCGTATTTTCGCGTGTGGGTTTGCACTTTGGTTATTATCAACGCATCCAATTCGGCCGTAGTTTCCGGCCATTCGTCGCCTTCCAGGCGTTCGTCGATTCGCGAATAGTCCTGCCGACGTACTTTGCCGGTAGTCCACACGCTGCCGTCAGATCTGTTTACCCGCACGCGCAGCGGGCAAAAATCCAAATCGATCACTTTCAGAAGTTGGCCTGCGGGCGATATCTTCACCAACTGGTTCTCGTCACCCTCTCGCCCGAAGATATTTCTTCCGGCTACCCAGACTGAACCATCAGGATTTAGGTCAACTGAAAAGGCGGCCCCGTACGCGGTACTGAATGGCAGCCTCACCTCGAATAGCAATTGCAGATCCATATTGTATTTCTTGATGTCCCCGCCGACAATCCAGAGGCATTTGCTCTTTGAGTCAAAGACAATGTCAATCGCCCAGCCAATCCTGGAGTGCATGACTACAGTTCCCGTGCGATCTATGGCATAAACGCTCTCGGTACCCAGGGCGTATATGATACCGTCTGCGAACACTGCGGATTGGAAAAAGCCCGCCAGGGACCAGAACTTGATGCCGTTGGCGGTCCGGTACATACTGATTCCTTCTGTTGAATAATCGCACACAACGAAGGAACGACCGTCCTGGGATACCGAAATGCCCCTGCATCCGCTGGAGCCTCGGTTGGCGGTGGACCTGGGGATTTGTCTGACGAGTTCGCCTCTTGAGTTGAGCAGCAGCACCGCCTTGCCGCCGTGTGGGGGTCTTCTGTAATCGGTACTGCTGTCCCAGTTGCCCAACGCCAGTAACGTGGCTCTATCCGGGTTCCGTGCCTCTTTCGCCGCACAACCGCTATCGGGGGCCAGAATCGCGATTAGTAGTACTATGAGAAGCCATATTGGGACAAACCTGGACGAATCAAGAAATCTTGAAATGGTAAACATGAGACTGTTCTCCAATCAAATAACTGTAAACCGCTGGATTCCAAACAACGCTACACAGGTTCATCCTTGCGGCACACAAAATCCGAAAGCTCACAGCCCCTCGCTGACTACCTGTTAGTTTACACCGCGTCGTCGTTGTAGGCAAGGGAAAATGGGTAAGATGCAAAAAATAAGAGATTTGCACCCGCTGGCCCACAAGAGCCAGAAGAGAGGATCATCTCAGAGAGCGATCAAGGCCTGGCCGGATGGGACGGGGCCTCATTCTTCCAGGGGGTGAGCCATTAGAACGACATTTCTGGAAGTGCTTCCAACCGGATACGGCTCATTGCCTGCAATGGCGAATCCTTTGTTCGTGTAGAAGTCTATTGCCTTTGTATTCTCATCCCATACCTTCAGCCAGCAGGTCTCATACGCTTTGTCCCTGACCGCCTTGAGGGCGACATCCAGAAGAGCCGTACCTATTCGGCGACCTTTCCAGCCGGGCAGTACGTACAGGCGGAGCAATTCAATCGGATTTGCCCCGCGAATGCATTGGCGCGTTGGTGTGGGCTGTAGTTTTATATACGCGCAAAGCGTATTTGAAATCAGGCCAAGAAGAAGCAGAACGTTGGGATCAGCTATGTCTTCGAGCATCTGCTCGGGGCTGAACGCCTTGCGAAGATAATCGTCCAGATCCTCTGCGGACAAGGTACATGAGTAAGCATCAGAAAATGTGCGGGCCCCCAGATCGGCAAGAAGGCCGGCGTCACGCTCTTCGGCTGGACGAATCGAAAGAGTTTTGTCACCGTTTGGCATAGTCTTCATTCATGATAGGCTCGTTGTCTTGCCGGGCATCGCCGATTCTCTCTGTTATCATACAGAATTGGTCTCAGAAGGGCAACATCAGTGAATCCGGCACGAAAATATGAGAAAAGCTGTATTTTATCGTGTAAATCCGCCGGCCTCGTTCGTCTGTTAAGCAGAATGGCCTTGAGGAGTTGTTATTGAGTGAACTCACTGATGAAAACCTGGTCGATGCTTCTCGCGCGGGAGATAAGGACGCCTACGCGGTTCTTGCTGAAAGGCACTACGAGCGCGTTTACATAACTTGTCTGGGGGTGCTCGGCAGCGTTCACGATGCCGAAGATGTCACACAGGACGCCATGCTCAGGGGATTGCTCCGCATAGGGACGTTGAGAGACTCTTCTCAGTTCGGCTCCTGGATCGTGAGGATCGCCCGGAATTACTGTGTGAGCTTTATTCGCAGAAGAGTTCGCAGAAGAAAATATGTGGGGCAGTTCGTCGGTCAAGAATCGGCGCCGCCGGATAATTCGCTGGTTCCGTACGAAAGTTTGCAGCGGGCGATAGAGAAACTTCCGCCCGAGTCCAGGCAGCCTCTGGTGACATATTTTTTCGGCGGCGAGAGTGTCAGGGATGTCGCCAAGAGCATGAAGTTGTCCAACTCGACCGTGTACCAAAGACTAAGGGTTGCGACACAACAATTACACAAGCTTCTGATTGAACAGGGAGACGTGTTATGAATGAAGATTGCGAAAGAATGAAAGACAAAATGGCGGACCACCTTTTCGATCACCTCAGCGCGCCTGACCGCGACGCTCTGAATGAGCACGTCGCGCGCTGTTCGAAGTGTGCCGAACATTTGCAGGCTCTGAAAGATGAAAAAGCCTTGCTCAGCGATTTTGCCGAGAAAGTGGGCGCCGGGATGCAACAGCGAAAAGAAAAGATGACAGAGGCGATCCAACGCTGTGACCTGACCGAACCAGCGGGCCCGCGGTTCAGTTGGGCAGCGATAGCGCGAGGCCCCGTTACAAAACTTGCCGTTGCGGCGGGGCTTCTCATCGCGGCCGGTTTTTTCGCGGGCCGACTTCTGCCCGCCCGTTCGGCTGATATCGGACAGCTTCAGACCGCTTTGGAGACCTCGTTGAAGGCATCTCTCGAAGAGGGAATTTACAGCAGCCTGATCGAGCAGGTAAAGCGCGACCGCGAATCGGCCCTTGAACGTCACTATGTACGGCTCAAAGGTGAGCTTGCGCGACAATCCCGTTACGAGATGAACGAGATTGCCCAGATGACCCTGACCGCATCCCGGACGGCGACAGAGCAGCGTCTCGAAGAACTGATTGGCTTGATCGAGGCGGCCCGCACCGTAGATCACTGGCAGATTGCAAGAGCGATTGAACAGATAGAATCGAATCGCTTGCAGGACAGAACTCGTTTCGGAGAATCCCTGGTGAGTCTTGCCTCGCTCAAGAATGAGATAACGCCCGGCGACCCGGAGCGCAACTAGAACCGAAAGTGTAAACCGCTTGAATGAAAGGAAACTAAAATGAACCGTTTACTCCGAACCATGACGATTGCTGCCGTAATAACCTTGTCCGTTGTCACACTCGCCCCGGCTCAAAGAGGAACCGAAGATCAGGTTCCCAGGTCGGCGGCGCCCAAACCGGGTCCCAGGCCCTCAACGGTAGCGCCGCCAAGTGTCGTCCCCCCCCCACAGGTAGTGCCGGTTGAATCAGTACCGAGTTTGACAAACCAACCCGGAAGTGTGCCTCCTATCTACAGAGGGTCACCCGGCTACAGGACTTCATCCGGCTACAGGACTTCATCCGGCTACGGGACGTCATCCGGCTACGGGACGTCATCATCCCGCTACGGCAGGAGGTCATCCGGCAGTCAGGTGTCCCGAAGCAAGCGACATATTTTCGTCATTCCCTCGGCGGAGATTGAGAGAGAAGACCATCTCGCGATCGAGCGGGACATTCATGTCATGTCGCACATTTTCGACCGAGTGTTGAAAAAGCCCGTCAACAGGATCGGCGGAGTCTTCACCGTCATGGATGATTTCTTCGGGCGTGACAGTCACGTGACGCAGGTCATATACGCCGATGGGTACGGCGCGATGTTCTTCATGGATGTTGATTTCGCATTGGTTGGGCCGCCTCCGGCCCCGGAAGCGAAAGAGCCGAACATGCCCGAAGAAAAAGTCGACACAGCCTGGAAACAAGCCGAACGCGAATTGTATGCGCCCCCGAACGTCACGAGGGGCAGGGGCACAGAAAGCCGCCGGGAACCGGAATACGACGCTGAGAAAGTCGAGATGCTCAAGAGGAATCTCGTCGATGCTCTAAAACACGCAGCGAACATCCAGTCCCTGAAATCAGATGAATCGGTGATTCTTACGGTGACCGGAAGGCGGATAATGGTGACAACGGCAGTCCGCGGAGGCACGAACGTAGAGTGGGTTTTCAATTCCGGCCGGTGGGTGCCTGCGACCAAGGACCCCACGATAGCCTCTTATCAGATGGTTCCGCCTTCGGTTCTGACGATTCGGGCGAAGAAATCGGACATCCATGCCTTCTCAAACGGTGAGTTGGATTTCAATAAGTTCTACGAGCGGGCGCAGCTTCTGGTCAACTGGAGCGGATCTGCGGGCATGACACCCGGGGACTCGGTGCCCGGGGGCGTGAGACCCCCGTCACAAGTCCCGGCGCCCATGCCGCCCGTGACGCCCGAGCCCATAAATCGCCTGAGGCGGTGAATGTGGAATTGGTGTGATATTATCTCGCCCTGCCGATTACCGGCTTTTTCGGTCTTCCTTGCGGCACGGCATGTTGAAGCTACTGGATGATTGTCGAAATTGAGATGAAATTGCGGTGTTGTGAGACTTGAAGCTTGCAGGACTGGTTCAGTGAAGCGTATATGGGAAATCCCGGTCAAACAAATTGACGGAGACTAGAGCAATGAAACGGTGTATTTTGACTGTGGTCTGTTTCTTAGCGATTTCGGCTTGCGCGGCGACAGAGGAAGAAAGCAAAGAAGAATTTACGGCGAGACTGCCTGATGGTACGGTCGTTGAATTGGTCGCATTGAGGAATTACAGCATTGGGGATTTGGAACAATTCAAAGACAGGAATTATCCCTGGTGGAGACCTGATGGAACGGCGATTGTTGAGCCGCCTGATACATTCAAAGGGCGTACGTCAAGCCCAAGGACCTACTGGTTCGTCATCGGTGTCAAGGAGGGCGAGGGCCATGATTTCAAGGCGGTCGGCCCATATGGCGGAGGTCTGTCGTATGGCAGAGATCTGACAGTTCAGCCGGTCAGACAAAAAGCAAAGAACTTTGAAAGGGACGATCTGCGATACTTTTCTCTACGGTTCTTGCCGGACCAGAAGCAAGGAGATATTGAATTAGGTCTGGCCACCGGCGATTGGAAGGTGACGGATCGCTGGTCACTTGAGCCCGATTGGACGCCGTATAACCTCACCATCGGCAGCGCCGATCAAATCGTTCTTCGATGTCCGGAGCAGGTGGGTTCGGATGTGGTTGCCGAAGTGACACAAATCGTGACCGAAAGAGCAACGCGTCTGGTTCTGTTCGATCGAGATGGCAATCAATATGAGTCGGGAGGAAGTATCCGAGGCGAAGGCGTGGGCCTTTTGCGGTATATTCACAGATTCAAGAACTTTGACAGAAAGGAAGTCGAGCACGTAGAATTCCAGGCCAGGCCCTACGAATATTGGATCACGTTTAGAAACATCTCGTTGCAGGTTGGGCACGAGACCCGGGTGGCGGTGGACATAAAGCAGCCGGGCGCTTTGCTGGAAGGCAATTCACTGCCCGGATTCGATAACATCGACCCTGACTTCGCTGCCGCGACCAACAGAGGCGGAACGCTGCTTATCTGCTTTTTCGATATGAACCAGCGGCCGTCACGGAGGTGTATCGGCGATTTGGCCAAACAGGCCGAGCAATTGAAAGAAAAAGGTGTCGCCGTCGTTGCCATACAAGCCTCAAAGATCAGTCAAAACAGCCTCGACGAATGGACTAAGCACAACAGCATCCCTTTCCCTGTTGGAATGATTGCGAGGAAGGAGGAGATAACGTGCTTCACCTGGGGTGTCCGCTCACTGCCCTGGCTGATTCTGGCTGACAGCCATAGCGTGGTGATCGCCGGAGGTTTCGGATTGAGCGAGCTTGACGACAAGATCAGAGCGGCTAAACAGGGACAACGTTTGCCTTGAGGATGGCACTGAAAGCGGCGGCGGGGTCGGGGAATCTAAATTCGTAGCCGGCGTCGAGCAGTTTTTTCGGGACGACTCTCGTGCTGGGCAGCAGTAGCTCGGTGGCCATCTCGCCGAGCGCCAGCTTGAGTGCGAAGGCCGGCATCGGGAAGAAAGCGGGACGGTGCATAGCTTTGCCCAGAAGATTGTAGAAATCCCTCGACAGCGTCGGCTCGGGAGTCGTCACGTTGAAAGGCCCCTCGCAGTCGGCGCTTTCAATGAGGAATCGAACGACGCCGATGACGTCGTCGATGTGGACCCACGGGAGCCATTGTCTGCCGGAGCCGGGATGGCCTCCGACAAAGAAGCTAAACGGCGGTATCAGCCGGCTCATGACGCCTCCGCTCGCTCCCAGCACGACGCCGAGCCTGATTGTTGCGAGCCTGACCCCCATGCCTGCGACCTCCCGGACGCAGGCTTCCCACTGCCGGGCGACGTCGGCAAGAAAGCCGATCCCGTTCGAGGAGTTCTCGTCGAGCAACTCATCGCCTCGGTCGCCGTAGCAGCCGACGCCGGAGGCCTGAATCAAGACCTGCGGCTTGTGCTCGGCGCTGCGGATCGCCTCGGTGACAGCCGTGCCCGCGTTCAACCTGCTCTCCAGGATCAGTCGCTTCTTCTTCTCGGTCCAGCGCCCCGCGCCGATGTTGTCGCCGGCCAGATTCACTATCGCCAGCGCCCCGTCGGCCCATTCGGACCATCGGCTCGCTGTGGTTGCTTCCCATTCGACAACCTTTACGCGCCCTGCAAGAATTCTTTCAGCCTCGGCGCGCCGACGACTCAGCGCCACGACCTCGTACCCGGTCTCGGCCAGCGCAATGCTCAACGGCCTGCCAACAAACCCGGTCGCCCCGGTAATCAGGATTCGCTTTTTCATTTTTCTTCCCCAAATGGCCTGTAACTTCATCTATTTGCCGAGCTTAACTGCGGTGCCGTAGGCCAAGAGTTCGGCTGCACTGCCGACGACGCTCGTGGTCATATAGCGAACATTGATAATCGCGTCGGCTCCCAGTTCCGCCGCCTGGGCGATCATCCTGTTCGTCGCCATCGTGCGCGCCCGGCCCATCATCTCGGTGTATTCGGTCAATTCGCCGCCGAGGATAAGTCTGATCAGGGCCGACAGATCTTTGCCCAGCCAGATGGCGAACACCGTATGTCCCTGGACCACGCCGAGAACCTCACTCGCCTGGCGGCCCGGGATTTCCATCGAATTCAACACCAGAACCGAGCCGTCGGGCTCAGCCGCAGCGGGTGTTTCGGCTGGAATCCCGCTCATCTTCTGCTCGAGCGCCACCGTCACCAGGACCACGAGAATCCCGCCCAGCAGAGAGAAGATCGCAATCCGCAGCCACCAGGGCACGGGCGCCGGCTCATCGGCTACAAGCACATGCCACGGCACCCCGGCGAATATAGTGATAAACAAACCCAGTACAAATGCCAGCGAACCAACATGTCGAAGTGTCTTCATGATAGTATCTCCATTGAAGTTTTCAAATTGACGCTTTGCACACAAGTTTTCCGCGTTCCAGGCTCTGTCTGAAAACTCGATCTGGCTTCGAGCGGCTCATTTTCCGCCTGACTGTCCCGATGTACATCGGGAGCTGCATCGACGATAAAACCAATATCGCCTGCTTCG
>Ga0255052_10003085_pt1 | contig 11708 bp, 7 predicted proteins | sample JV7_2_21_MG_FD_188632 | JGI IMG/M metagenome (GOLD analysis project Ga0255052, IMG submission 188632) | Seawater microbial communities from Jervis Inlet, British Columbia, Canada - JV7_2_21 | ecosystem: Environmental > Aquatic > Marine > Inlet | place: Canada: British Columbia | collected... | reverse complement strand
AGGGACGGTAAGCTGAAAACGGACTTCCAGGAAAAGATCGGCAATGTGGCGTACCAGGTACCGTGTCATTTACGCGTGCAAAATATTGGCCTGAAGACTCGTGACGTTTTGCAACTGGTACCGGATACAAACATCAACGTTATCGAACGTTGCTCGGGTCACGACGGCACATACGCTGTGAAAAAGGAATTCCACGATGCCTCGAAGAAGATCGCCCGTCCGGTGGTCAGCAAGGTCAAGCGCGGTGAGGCCGATCATTTCGTCAGCGATTGCCCGATGGCATCCGAACAAATCGCGCAGGAGCTCGAGAGTCTCGGGGCTGGCCACCCGATGAGCTTGTTGCGCAAGGCCTATGGAATTTGACGCCGTGAAAAAACTAACGCGCGACGATCTGATGAGCCTCGAGAAATACTCCGAGGCCCGCGACGAGTTTCGTAGCAACGTGCTCGCCCACAAACGCAACCGGCGTCTCGAACTCGGTACCAACGCTGCCTTGTATTTCGAGGACAGGCTGACGATGCAATACCAGGTGCAGGAGATGCTGCGCATCGAACGCATATTCGAGGTGGCGGGCATCAACGACGAACTGGAAGCCTACAACCCGCTGATTCCTGACGGCTCCAACTGGAAAGCGACATTCATGATCGAGTTCCCCGAACTCGAAGAACGTCGCGCGATGCTGCAGCAACTTCGAGGAGTCGAGGATCGCGTCTACGTGCAGGTTGGCGACTACGAGCGCGTGTTCGCGATCGCCGACGAAGATCTCGAGCGGGCGGATGACGAGAAGACCTCAGCGGTACATTTTCTGCGCTTCGAACTGCCGCAGGAGCAGGTTGAGGCCCTCAGGTCCGACACCGGGCTCACAGCTGGCATCGACCACGACAACTACACCGTCGAAATATCGCCGGTACCCGAAAACATCCGTATTTCGTTGCTCGGCGATCTCGATTAGGGCTCGTTGCAGCAAATCTCGGGCCGCACCAGCAATTCCTCTGGTGCATGCGTGCAGCAATCAGGCTAGAATCTCCGGCGTGAATTCGCTTGGCAGCTTCACGTAATGGCAAAAAGTTACGACGCCGCAGACATCGAAGTCCTGAGCGGGCTCGAGCCCGTACGCCGCCGGCCCGGCATGTACACCGACACGTCGCGCCCGAATCACCTGGCGCACGAGGTGGTGGACAATAGCATCGACGAGGCACTCGCCGGTCACTGCAAGAAGATCGACGTCACGATCTTCAAAGACGGTTCGGTCGAAGTTACCGATGACGGTCGCGGCATGCCCGTTGACAAACACCCGAAAGAAAAATTGCCGGGCGTCGAGGTCATCCTGACCAAGCTGCACGCCGGCGGAAAGTTTTCGAACAAGAACTACCAGTTTTCCGGCGGCCTTCACGGCGTCGGGGTTTCTGTGGTCAACGCGCTATCCAAAAACCTCGAAGTCTGGATTCGCCGCGGCGGCAAGGAATACAACATGAGCTTCGCCAGCGGCAAGAAGCGCGGCAAGCTCGAGCAGGTCGGCACGGTCGGCAAGGCCAATACGGGCACGACGCTCCGCTTCTGGCCCGATCCGCAGTATTTCGACTCGCCAAAATTCTCCATATCGAGACTGAAACACGCGCTGCGCGCCAAGGCGGTCTTGTGTCCGGGTCTGACAGTTCGCCTGACCATCGAGAAGCCGAAAGAAAAGTTCGAGTGGTGTTATTCGGGCGGCCTCGAGGAGTACCTGGTCGAGGCGATCGGCGGCGGTGAACTGATGCCCGCCGAACCGTTCGCGGGAGCCCTGACGGGGAACAACGAAGCCGCAGACTGGGCGCTCGTGTGGGCCGTGGAGGGCGGTCAGTCAGTCACCGAGAGTTACGTCAACCTGATTCCGACACCGCAGGGCGGTACGCACGTCAATGGGCTGCGCACGGGCCTTACGAATGCGCTGCGGGAATTCTGTGACTTCAGAAACCTGTTGCCGCGCGGCGTGACGCTTGCGCCTGAAGATGTCTGGGACGGACTCAACTTCGTATTGAGCGCCAAGCTCGAAGACCCACAGTTCTCGGGCCAGACCAAGGAACGCTTGTCGTCACGCGAGTCGGCGGCGTTTATCGCTGGCGTCATCAAGGACAACTTCGCGATCTGGTTGAACCAGCATCCCGAGACCGGCGACCAGATCGCACAGCTTGCGATCGTCAAGGCGCAGGGGCGCCTAAAGGCGGCGAAGAAAGTTGTTCGCAAAAAAATCGTTTCCGGCCCGGCCTTGCCGGGCAAGCTTGCAGACTGTACCTCGCAGGAACCGGAGCTGTGCGAAATATTCCTCGTCGAGGGCGATTCTGCCGGCGGCTCCGCGAAGCAGGCACGGGATCGCAACACGCAGGCGATCATGCCGCTCAGGGGCAAGATTCTGAATACCTGGGAAGTCGATGCCGGCGAAATCCTGGCGTCGCAGGAAGTACATGACATCAGCGTCGCGCTCGGTGTCGATCCGGGAACCAGTGATATCGGTGGATTGCGCTACCACAAGGTCTGCATCCTCGCGGACGCTGATTCCGATGGACTGCACATTGCAACGCTACTGTGCGCGCTGTTCCTGCGGCATTTCCGGGAACTGGTCCTGGCCGGTCACATCTACGTCGCCATGCCGCCGCTGTACCGTATCGATGTCGGCAAAGAAGTGTTCTACGCCCTCGATGACAGCGAGCGCAAAGGCATACGTGATCGTATCGAGGCGGAGAAACTGCGCGGCAAGGTCACGGAAACGCGTTTCAAGGGCCTCGGCGAAATGAATCCGTCGCAGCTGCGCGAGACGACCATGAACCGCGATACGCGACGTCTCGTGCAACTGACTGTCAGCGCCCGCGACAAGACCGACCAGGTCATGGACATGTTGCTGGCCAAGAAGCGCTCGAAGGACCGCCGTAACTGGCTCGAAACCAAGGGCAATCTGGCCGAGGTATAAGTAATCAGAGGGTTCCGATGCAAAACAGTCTGAATCTCGAGGGTGTCGAGCAGCAGCCGCTGCGTGAATACACGGAGAAGGCGTATCTCGATTACTCGATGTACGTCATTCTCGATCGTGCATTACCGCAGATCGGTGACGGCCTGAAACCCGTGCAACGCCGCATCATCTACGCGATGAGCGAACTCGGCCTTTCCGCCGGCTCGAAACCGAAAAAGTCGGCGCGCACGGTGGGCGACGTTATCGGCAAGTTCCATCCGCATGGCGATTCCGCCTGTTACGAGGCGATGGTGCTGATGGCGCAGAGTTTCTCCTACCGCTATCCGATCATTGACGGGCAGGGTAACTGGGGCTCGACGGATGACCCGAAGTCGTTCGCGGCCATGCGCTACACCGAGTCGCGACTGACACCGTATGCGAAATGCCTGTTGCAGGAACTCGGCCATGGCACCGTCGATTGGGTACCGAACTTCGACGGCATGCTGAACGAACCTGTCATGCTGCCGGCGAGACTGCCTAACCTGATACTGAATGGCACTACGGGTATTGCGGTCGGTTTGTCGACCGACGTGCCGCCGCACAATCTCAATGAAGTCGCGAGCGCTGTCGTACACCTGATTGACAGCCCGAAAGCGACGATTGCGGCGTTGATGAAGCACATCAAGGGTCCGGATTTCCCGACCGGCGGAGAGCTTGTCTCGCCGCGCGCCGATATCAAGCAGATCTACTCGACCGGCAGCGGTACCCTGCGCCTGCGTGCGTCCTACAAGATCGAGAATGGCGATATTGTGATCACTGCGCTGCCGTACCAGATATCGGGCAGCAAGGTTCTCGAACAAATTGCCACGCAGATGCGCAACAAGAAGCTGCCACAGGTAGACGACCTGCGTGACGAATCCGACCACGAGGAACCGATACGCCTGGTCATCAGCAAGAAACGCGGCGTCAGCGTCGATGAGTTGATGTCACATCTGTATTCGACGACGTCCCTCGAACGAACAGTGCGGGTCAACATGAACATCATCGGACTGGATGGCCGGCCAAGGATGTTCGATCTCGTCGGCATGCTCAGCGAGTGGATCAAGTTTCGCCGTGAAACGGTCAGGCGGCGGTTGCAGCATCGATTGCAGATCGTGCTTGATCGCCTGCACATTCTCGACGGCCTGCTTGTCGCTTACCTCAACATCGACGAGGTCATCAAGATCATTCGCACTAAGGACGAGCCGAAACCTGTCCTCATGAAGCGTTTCAAACTGTCGGATCTGCAGGCCGAGGCGATTCTCAATCTGCGTCTGCGAAATCTCGCCAAGCTTGAAGAGATGAAGATCAATGGCGAGCAGGACGAGCTCAACGAGCAGCGGGATGGGCTCGAAAAAACGCTCAAGAGTTCGGCGCGGCTGAAGACGCTCATCAAGAAAGAGATCCTCGAGGACGCCGAGACCTACGGCGACAAGCGGCGCACCCAGATCGTAGAACGCGAGGCGGCACAAGCACTGGACGAGACCCAGCTAGTTGCCAGCGAGCCCGTCACGGTGGTGCTGTCGCAACGTGGGTATGCACGCGCCGCCAAGGGTCACGAAGTCGATCCGACGACACTGAGTTACAAGTCGGGCGACAGTTTTCTTGCCGCGGCGCAGGGCCGCAGCAATCAACTCGCGATGTTCATCGACAGTACCGGCCGGGTGTATTCGGTCATGGCACACACGCTGCCGTCGGCGCGAGGCCAGGGCGAGCCGCTGTCATCGCGCTTCAAGCCACCCGATGGCGCTGAATTCTGCGGCACCATGATCGGCGACAACGCGCAGAAGTATCTGCTTGCGAGCGATGCCGGCTACGGCTTCATCGCGACGCTGGAAGAACTCGTGTCCCGCAATAAGGCCGGCAAGGCCGTATTGCGCGTGCCGCCAGGCGGCAAAGCTGTCGTTCCGGCGCCGATACCAGGAGATACAGAATGCCTGATCGCCGCCGTCAGCTCGATTGGTCGCCTGCTGATGTTCGAGATGGAGGAATTGCCGGAACTCGCCAAGGGCAAGGGCAACAAGCTGTTGAATATTCCGGGCAAGAAGTACCAGAGCGGCGAGGAGAAACTCGTTGCGGCGACGGTGGTTCCCGAGGATGGCGACCTGCAGGTCTTCTGCGGGCAGCGCATGATGACAATTCGCTGGGACGATTCTGATCCCTATTACGGCGAACGCGCACTACGCGGCGGGCTGTTGCCACGCGGCTGGCGAAATGTGGACCGGATCATCGGCATCGCAGCCGAATAACATGCGTGGCTAGCTGGCCTTGGTTCGATCTTTGGGCGGCATTTCGACGGTCTTGTCATCCGCTTCAATTTGCGCGGTGATATCGTCTTCGCCGATGTCGTCATTCTGCGCTTCCAGGGATGACGTCACGTCGAGATCAGCCATGTCTGTAAGCTGCATTTCGACGGACGTTTCACCGCCGGATTCGCTAGCCGGATCCATGGTCTCGGCCAGTTCGGCCGCCGCTTTTTCGATCTCCATGTTGAGCGCCTGGGTTGCGCTAAGCTCGTCCTCGTAGTCCTTCTCCAGAACTTCGAGGTCGACTTCCTTGTTGATCGTATAGGCGTCGCCGATAAGTGTCTGGCCGTTGTCCTCGACAGGCATGGCTTTCAGGTCGCGTTCCGTGACGTCGTCCGGATTCGGCATCTTGGTGACATCCACCAGAACGGACATCTCGTACTGGCTGTCGTCCGGTAGCACTTCGCTGTCGACGACCATTTGCTGTCTGGTGCGTTCGGGTGGCGGGATGATGTCGGTTTCCGGTGGTTCGTTCTCGCGCTTGGATGATTCTGGCAGTTCCATGTCCAGCTCGGTCGTCACTGCGAACCCGAAATCCTGGTTCACGTCCATGTCGGTTGACTGCTCCAGGCCGGTACCCTCGAAGAGATCGGCATCGAGTGCGAGATTTTCTTCGGTAGGGGAATCGTCGGACAAATCGAAGTCGACGTCGTCGTAGACCGGGGTGATCTCCTCGACGGAAATTTGCGTGTCGTCGACCGAAATGGGTGCGACCCTCGGTGTTCCCTGTGCAGACTGCGGGCGGGTGGACGGCTGGTTCGCGCCGACCGGTGTCGATCCGAAACGCTCACGCAGCCGTGGGGCGAATATCAGGAAGGCTCCAAATGCCGAGATAACACCGGCTGCCAGCCAGATTAACCAATTCCAGGATGACTTCGCGCCGGCCGGTGCACCAATGATCTGCGTGCCACGTACGGTGCGTTCAGTTTCCGCAGCCGGGTTCGCGATCGTCGTGTCAGGTTGGGCCACATTATTTGCGGCGTCGTCTGCTACAAAGTTGTTGTCGACGATGACATCACCGGGCAGCAGGTTGGCGTAAGCTGACTGGGACTCACTGACCTGTTCACTCCCGGTGGGTGCGACAGGCGCTTCGACGATCTCGTCGGCGACCGGCTCGATCACGGGTTCGGTAACCGCCGGCGTGTCAACGCCCGCGACGGTTTGCGGCGTTACGACGCCTCCCGCAAAGGAGGGAATGGTAAGCCAGCTTCCCGCCTGCAGCAGGTTCGGGTCAGCGGTCAGAAATGCATCCGGATTCGCCTCGAAAATAGCGTTCATCGCGGCCTGCAGTCCGATCTCCCGGTCTTGCAGCCGGCCAGCGATTGCGGACAGCGAGTCGCCAGGCAATACGCGGTAACGTGACGCCTGTTCGATCGGGGATGTTGCTACAGGTTGGGATGTTGTTACAGGTTCGCTCTGCACTGCCGGCTCGGTTCGGGATTGCGCCGCAGGAGCGGGGCGTGCGGGCACTGCAATGGGTGCTGTCTGGCTGGCAAACACCGTTACCTCTGCCGGATCGAGGAACAGCATCAGGTCGCGGCTGACATGCGGCGTATACGGGCAATTGACCACGAGGTTTGCCGTCATCATAGGCTCCCTGACGGCAGTACGGCCGGTCAGAGAAATGACGCCGTTGGCGACGCTGATGGTAGCTGCCGATGCGCTCGGGAGGCCACCGCCGGTGGACCGAATTGATACGCACGAGGCTTCGAGAACTTCGTTTGGTCCCAGCGCAAAAGCAATGCTCGCGCGCAGAGGCTGGCCGAGTTTCGACTGGACCTGGAGTTCGCCGAGCTCGAGCGCGCCTGCCTGTCCGGCCGCGAGACTGCCAGTAACGGCAACGAGTGCCGGTAGCATCGCCTTCGCGCGCTTCGACCTGTTGGCGGTCGTGGTGTTTCGCTTGATTCGTCTTGTCATCACTGCTCTGTACCTTGGTCCATCGGGCGGCATTCAGGTTATGAGTGCCGCAGCTTCCGGTCTACGCGCCGATTCTATGTTTTGTGTTCAAAAATCCAGTAATGCGTGGTTCTTGCCTGATTGTGTGAATTACGTCACATTTATCCGCTATGCCCTAGCCAGCATTGGCCGCAGCCAGTTCCTCGAGAGTTCTTTTCCTGACACTGTCCGTCTTGTCCTGCAAAACGACCTCAGGCTCGTGAACATAATGTCCTTGCATGTAGTCGAGCCCGAGTTGAAAGAGGACTGCCATTGCATTGGCGTTTTCGACGCGCTCAGCGATCGATTTGATGTCGCGTTCGGTGGCGGCGGAAACAATCCTCTGTACCGCTGATTGCATGCTCGAATCCGTCATCAACGAGTGCATGAGTTCGCCGTCGATCTTGATGTAATCGGGTTTCAATATGTCGAGGATCTGAAAACGTTCCTGGTCGACGCCGTAGTGTTCGATCGCGAAGCCGACGCCGAGCTTCCGGAGTTTGCGGACCATGTCGCGCGTCTGCTTGATGTGTTTGGCCGCATCGCGCTCGGGTATCTGTGTCACCAGGCGCGAACAATCGAATTTACGGGTGTCGAATTCGCGCTGCATCCAGCCGAGCGTGCTCCTGTCGACGATCGACTGACGGGACAGGCGCACGAAGACGCGGTCCGCGTTGCTTTGCTCACAGAAGTCTATCGCCGACTTGATCATCCAGCGGTCGATGTTCTTCATCATGTTGTTGCGTTCAGCGGCGGGCAGGAACTCCGAAGGCAGCACGGAGTTGCCCTGCTCATCGATCATTCGGACCAGCAAGTCGTACATCTCGATGGAGTCGCGGCGTAATCCGGCAATCGGCAGCTGGGCGAGCAGGAAACGATCGTCCATGAGTGCCGATTTCAGGTGTTTAACCCAAATGGCATCGTATTCCTGTTGCTTGGTATCTTCGTGCGCATCTTCGTTCAGGAAGCAGGTATTGCCGCCAGCCTCTTTACCGAGATTGTGGGCCTCGACCGTTGCTGCGACGAGTTCCTCGAGGTTACTGAATATGTCGCTCACTGCGCAGACACCGACCGTACACGTGACCTGTGTCGATTTGTCACCAATGTCGAAGGTCGTCTTCTCGATACTCTTGGTCAGCTGCGTCCCCCACACCTGTCCATCCCGAGCATTGCCGCGCTCGAGCAGAATCATCAGGGAAGTACCTTCGAAACGGCCACCGACATCTCGCGGGTGCATGCGCTTGCGTACCGACTCGGCGAACTGCGCCAGTATCTCTTCGGACTCGATGATGCCGACCTTCTCCTGAACCTTGTCGAATTTGTCGATCCTGACGTATGCCAGGATATGCAAGCCGGACTTCGGCTTGCGGCTCAGGCGTTTTTTCAGGCGTTCCAGGAACTGCGCCCGATGATAAAAGAGAGTCGTTGGATCGCGCTTCAGTGCATCGTGCACGAGCGCCGTCGGTTCCTGTTTCGACTTGTCGGGGGGTGCGATGCGAACATGCACGCTGGGTGCACTGTCGAAGTCGATGCGCTGGAACTCGAGTTCGAGTTCGTCACCGTGACCTACCTCGATATTCGGCTTGACCGTTAGCTTTTCGTCCTTCGCCCACTTGCCTTTGATAGCGGCATTCAGAGCGCCTTTCAGCGCCGCATGACTCTCGGACTCGAAGTTGTCCATCAACGGGAGTCCCTTCACTTCCTCGACGTTGGCCGCCTTGAAGAGTTCGACCCAGGCATCGTTTGCTTCAATAATGATGCCCTCCTGCGCGAGGGCAATTGCCGCCGTTGATGATTGCATGTAGTCGCGAATCTGGCGCTTATATTCGCTGGCGGAGGCGATCGTTGAATTCAGTGCGCGCTCCGCTCGCAATGCGCGGAGCTCGCGCGTCACGACAGACTGGAGACGGTTTTTGAGACCGATCGAAACGAGGTCGCAGGCACCATGATGCATTGCTTCCTGGATCGCCGATTCGTCGGCCTCCTTGCGCAGCGCGATGACGGGTACCTCAGGGTTGAAGCGGTCTTTTTGCTTGATGACCTGGCGTATACCGTCGGAATAAGAATCGCAGTTCATGATCAACAGTTCGACGCGCTCGGCGGCCAGTGTCTCGTCGAGGCGACCGGGACGGTCGATCCAGTGGCAATGCGCGGCATGGCCACCGTCCCTCAGGGTCCCGTTGATGAGCGCCACGTCGTCTTCGTTCTTGGACAACACGGCGATGGAAATGCTATGGCGATCGTTCAATTCGCGTTCCTTGCCAGCCTCCGGAGTCCACTCCGGCAATCCATATTTTGTTAAAAACACTGGATATAGCGATATCCCAGACTATCCGTCGGTGATATGTCATACCGTGACCGGGTTCCGATTTTGAGCCGACTTTCAGGCATCTGGAGCCACACGGGCGTTCATGCCGGGTATTTGCTGTCAGATAAGTCGGAAGGCGAGCTCCCGGGATGTTTCTTACCCTCATGGCTCGCTTCGCTGCGCTTTACTTCGGGTAAGAAACATCCCGGGAGCCCGCCCATCCAACCCGACCCACCAAACATCCGACCGCGGATTCGGGTGGTTGGCCGTACCCTGGGATGGCGACGCGACGCCCGGCTCCGGAAAATCCGAGGGGTCAGACGGACAGGCCGGCCGGGGTGTTCCTCGACGGAAGTAAAGCGCAGCGCAGCGAGCCATGACTGAGAGGAATTCCCCGTCGGCCTGTCCTGTCCGCTCAGCGCTGCCTCGGTCAGGAAAGCGCCATTCCGAGTGAGAGTTCTGTAGAATACGCCGTCGCAAAGCACCACCGGACCCGAGAAATGGCCAGTTACAATACCAATGAGTTTCGTTCAGGGCTCAAGATCCTGATCGATAACGACCCTTGTATCATCGTCGAGAACGAGTTCGTGAAGCCCGGTAAAGGCCAGGCGTTCAACCGGGTCAGGATCCGGAATCTCAAGACGGGCAAAACCGTCGACAAGACCTTCAAGTCGGGCGAGAGCGTCGAAGCTGCCGACGTGATGGACACGGAAATGCAGTACCTCTATTCGGACGGCGAGTTCTGGCACTTCATGGTGCCGGACACCTTTGAGCAGTTTGCTGCCGACGCGAAGGCCATCGGCAATGCGAAAGACTGGCTGAGCGACGGAGACGTCTGCGGCATAACGTTGTGGAACAACGCGCCGCTGATTGTAGAGCCGCCGAATTTCGTCGAACTCCAGATCACGGAAACAGACCCCGGGGTCAAGGGCGACACCGCGAGTGGTGGCGTCAAACCGGCGACCTTGTCGACCGGTGCCATAGTGCGCGTTCCGCTATTTGTCGACCAGGGTGAAGTCATCAAGGTCGACACGCGCTCGAAAGAGTACGTCAGTCGAGTGAAATAGAATCTTTGCTGCCTGACTGCAGGCGGCAATAAGTCCCACAAAGTATCTCGATACCTGCCTGGTCATTTTCGCTGAAGCGGTCGAGCGACGGGCTGTCGATATCGAGTACGCCGACGAGCGAATCGTCGACGATCAGAGGCACCACTAGCTCCGATCTCGAGGCAGCATCACAGATGATGTGTCCTGGAAAGGCATGCACGTCAGGTATGCGTTGCGTCTCCTGCGTCGCCGCCGCGGTGCCGCATACGCCGCCGCCAATTGCGATATGCACGCAGGCGGGCTGTCCCTGAAACGGACCCAGTACGAGGTCGTCGTCGCGCAGCACGTAAATTCCCAGCCAGTTCACATCGTCGAGCGCGTTGTAAAGCAACGCGACGAAGTTTGCTGCGTTGGCAAGTGCGTCAGGTTCATCGCGGAGCAGTGCATCCACCTGGGAATTGAGTAATGCGTAATCCGTCATTTCAGTCGGCCGTCGCTGTCGTCGAATGCGAATGTCACGACATCGCGAATATCGTCTCTATCCGCGGCGATCATGAGCAGGCGCTCGAGGCCGACTGCGACCCCCGCGCAGGAAGGCAATCCGGATTCGAGCGCAGCCAGCAGTGCCTCGTCCATTGCTACCGGCGGCCGGTCCGATGCACGGCGCTTCTCCAGGTCCGCTTCCATGCGACGGCGTTGCTCTACCGCGTCGGTCAGTTCGACGAAACCATTAGCAAGTTCAATCGGCCCGAAAAAGACCTCGAAACGATCGGCGACCGAATCGTCGTCCGGGCAATTGCGGGCGAGGGCGGCCTGGCTTGCCGGGAAATGCCGCAGCACGGTCAGCCCGTCACTGGAGAAATGCGAAGCGACGCACGTACTCAGAAGTAAGTCGAGCCAGGCGTCCCGGTCATCGCCCAGACTCTTGCGCAGGTCCGCATCTGCGTCTGCAGCATCGGCCATCACCTCGGCCGTCGCCGTCAGCGGGTTGATTGACGCGAACTCTTCGAAAGCGGCGACATAGTCGAAAGTGTCTACGTCCCGGAGAGCAGGTTTTCCGAGCGAGTCGGCGATGAAAGCGACAGTCTCGGCAGCCATCGCATAAAGGCCGAAGTCGTGCCGGTACCACTCGACCAACGTGAACTCGGGCT
>Ga0255052_10003084_pt1 | contig 11709 bp, 11 predicted proteins | sample JV7_2_21_MG_FD_188632 | JGI IMG/M metagenome (GOLD analysis project Ga0255052, IMG submission 188632) | Seawater microbial communities from Jervis Inlet, British Columbia, Canada - JV7_2_21 | ecosystem: Environmental > Aquatic > Marine > Inlet | place: Canada: British Columbia | collected... | reverse complement strand
ACATTGAATTCACGAGGATGATCGCCGACGCTGCGGGCCTGCCCATCATCGCCTCCGGCGGGGCCGGAGAACTGGAGCACTTCTACGAGGCCGTGATAAAAGGAGGAGCGCAGATGCTCCTGGCGGCCTCCGTATTCCACTTCCGGACCTTCAGCATCCGTCAGGTCAAGGAGTACCTTGTGGGCAAGGGGCTGCCCGTGGCGGGAATGTAATAAAGACGGGACCCCCAGGTTTCCATGGGGCGGATTAGAAAACTCCAGAAAACTGTAACGTGGAATGAAACGCTACTTCTCGCGCTCCGCTCGCCACTGGGCTACCAGATCCTGGGCCCTTTGAACCTGTTCGGGTGTCATGAATTCGGCGAGCTCTTTCAGGACTGTCAGGGCCTCTTCATTTCCATCAGATGATCCAAGGTCCATCCACATGTAGGCCATGACATAGTCCTGGTCCACTCCCTGTCCGGATTGGTATGCCATGCTCAGGCTGATCTGGGCTCTTTTCAGTCCCTTGTCGGCTGCCTTTCGGACCCACCTTGCTGCTTCACTGTAATCCTCCGGCACACCCTCTCCAATGTAGTACATGAGTCCCAGGTTGTAGTAGGCACTGGCGTATCCCTGGTCAGCTGCCGTCCGGAACCACCTCAGGGCCTCATCCGGGTCCAGGCTGACTCCCTGTCCGTTGATGTGTAGAATACCGAGGGCATTTTGCGCCGGGGGATATCCCTGCCGGGCAGCCTCCAGGTACCATTTAGCGGCCTCGGAAAAATCGACCTCCGTACCCTGGCCGTTTTCATACATCAAACCAAGATAGTACCGGGCCTCGGCATACCCCCACTTTGTTGCAGAGCGGAACCCGGCATAGGCTGCTTCGTAGTTACCATCTTCGTAGGCCTTTTTCGCATTCTGGAGGTCAGCCTCTAAAGCCGTGCACGCTGATAGAGGAACCATCAGGAGCAGAACAAAAATAATTTCAAATGATTTTCTTTTCATAGCCAGTCAATGGTTTTCAGAGCAAATAAATGGCATTTTTCGCTTCCCGAGGAGCAAAAAGCCGCTCACGGACTTTTTGCGACCCCAATATGACACCTTCTAGCACCCTTGACAATTATTACCCCTACACCTTAACCTGTTTTTTAATTGAGGGGGTATCAAGTCAGACCAGTTTTGTCTTTAGCCTTTGTGGGATTACAAAAGGTTAAAAAACATGACTAGCCATTGAAACGATAAGACACCGAAATTGGTCTGGCAAAGGAGGAAAATATGGGAAAAGTTGTGAAAGTGGCATTATTTACCGCAGTAACGGTACTTCTGGCTTCGGGCATGGTCCTGGCCGATACAACTGGCTGGTACGTGGGTGCCAGCGGTGGCAGGAGCACAATAGACATCGGCATTATCCCCAAGGAACCCACCAATATCGGGTACAAATTATACGGCGGTTATCGCTTCGGACCGTTGGCCCTGGAAGGTGGATACGTTAACTTCGGTGACACTTCCGATGATTTCCTGTTTTTGCCCCTCGACATCGAGATTGACGGGTGGGGCATATTCGGTATTCTCAACCTGCCCCTGGGACCCATCGACCTGTTCGGAAAGGTGGGCAGGTTTTCGTGGGATTACAAGATGGTCAGCGCCCTGCCCACTGTAAACGAAGAAGGTACTGATTCGTCGTTTGGTATCGGTGGTGCTGTCAGGGTAGGACCGGTGGGTGTCAGGGCTGAGGCTGAGGTATTCAATATCGAACCCATAGAAAAGGTTGTATTCTTCACGGCAGGTGTAACTTACGCTTTTTAGACCATTGGGTGCCTGAGTCCTGCGGGACCAGAGCTTGAGGTCCGACCCCACTCTCTATAGATGCTCTACTACTTCATCAAGGGGCTTTCGCTTCTTGTCCATCTTCTTCGTAAATCCCTCTTTCGGATAGCCGAGAGGCGTTAACGAGTAGACGATCTCGTTCTCGGCCAGGGAGAGGGCCTCGCGAAGCAGGTCAGGGTCGAAGGCCCCGATCCAGCAGGTGGCTACTCCCTCGAACTCAGCGGCGAGGATCATGTGGTCCAGGGCAATAGTAAGATCCGTCTCAATGGAGTTGTAGCCGTCCGATTTTCTCACCCACGCTTCGTCCCTGTTTCCCACTACGATCAGAATATGTGGAGCATCTGCTAACCACGGCCTTCCGTAGCAGGGCCGCACCTTATCCAGCATCTCGGGAGATGAAACAAGCAGAAACCGCCAGGGCTGAAAGTTCGCCGCGGAAGGCGCCAGCCTTCCCGCCTCCAGGATCCTGTCCAGAGTGTCCTTATCTACAGGTCTTTCAGGGTTATAGTCCCTGATACTTTCTCGTTCTCGTACCAGTTTGTAAAAATCCATACTTCCTCCATGCACTCTTCCTCTCCCCTGGCGGGAGAGGATAGAGGAGAGGGGGGAATATTACCACCCTCCCCTTTGTCCCCTCCCATCAAGGGAGGGGTGAAAATAAATAATCCAATTTTCAATGCTCCAATTCATACCACGTTGGTCGTTGGTCATTGGACGTTGGTCGCGGTCAGCACCCCTCAGGGTGCTATCAACTCCCAAAGCAACACCTTTGCGCTTGCACAGGCTGCACTTTCCGCTACAGTCTCTCTGACCAAGGTGAAGTCAAGCTTTTCAACAAGAGCTCTAGCCATATGATGGGCCGTCATGTGGTGTGCTGTTATCCTTTCGTATCCTGCTTCACTAAAACCGTGATCCAGGAGTTCGGTCAGGCCTTCTACCGCAAACCCCTTTCCCTGGAAGTCGGCGGCCAGGGTGCAGCCAATGTCGATCACCGTCTCACCATCGATGGTGATCTCCTTGAATCCCATTATACCGATCCTTTTACCGGTATCTTTAAGGACCGCGATACAGGGCCCGAATCCCTTTCCCTCCCAGTGATTCAGGGTCCAGCGGGCAACTTCGACAGCCTTTTTCGGGTTCATTCCGGGATAGAACCGGCCCACATCAGGGTCTGAAAGCAGGGCTTGGATAAACTCCTCATCTCCCTCCTGCTTACCAGGAGGTCGTATTAATAGTCGCTCAGTTTCCAGGAGTGCTGTCATGAGCGTATTTTAGCACAGAAGCTTGTCTGATTTGGCATTGACTTATCTGATTTATCTATTTTGAGCATTTTTGTAAACAATAGCCGAGAGAACCTCATCTATACCCCCTGAAATGCTGTGACATTACTTGCAAAACTACCGGAAGCAACAACCCAAAAACTCTGTAACGTATTGATAAGTTAGAGAAATATCTTGACACTCGTGTTGTTACAAGTAAAATTAAAATATAGATGGGATTACATTTCTGAAATTTAAACGCGCCGCTGCTCTTTGGCGAGAGTCAACGGTTTTTTGTTACAGAAGCTGAACATTCTTCGCAGTGAGCGTCTGAATGATCGAATAATATTTAGTTAAACCTTAACAACTTCGTATATGGAGGCAGTTTATGAAACGTAACATAATTATCTCATTTTCCCTGGCTGGTCTCATAGCCGCCATACCCTTAATTTACTCCTGTGGAGGCGGAGGTGGCGGAGGTGGTGTAAGTTCGCCCCCTTCTCCAATCATGCTGGCCTCCGTAGATACAGCAGGTACGGAGGGGAACAGCGGTAGTTATTGGACCGTCCTTAGCGCAGATGGCAGGTACGTGGCTTTTGAATCAGATGCATCGAACCTTGTAGCGAATGACACAAACATTCGCCGCTACATCTTTGTCCACGACACGGCCACTGGCATAACCTCCCTGGTGTCGGTAAGCACCGCCGGCACCCCAGGGAACAATGACAGTTATTATCCATCCATCAGCTCCGATGGTCGGTATGTGGCCTTTGAGTCACTTGCCAGTAACCTCGTACCAAACGACACAAACATTTTAAGTGATATCTTCCTTCGCGACACAGCCAGCGGGACAACGTCCCGTGTTTCGGTGAGCAGCACCGGCATCCAGGGGAACAGTGAAAGCTCTAATCCCTCCATCAGCTCAGATGGCCGTTACGTGGCCTTTCATTCACATGCTGGTAACCTGGCGGCGAACGATACTCTCAGTGCTGATGATGTCTTCGCCCACGACACGTCTACCGGTATAACCTCCCTGATGTCGGTAAGCACCGCCGGCACCCCAGGGACAATGACAGCTATAATCCCTCCATCAGCTCCGACGGACGCTACGTAGCCTTTTATTCATGGGCAAACAACCTGGTTGTAGACGATACGAACAACTTTAGGGACATCTTCGTCCGCGACACGGTTGATAATATAACCTCCCGTGTCTCGCTGAGTGCCACCGGAACAGAGGGGGATGGTTACAGCTTATATCCTTCCATCAGTTCCGACGGGCGGTACATGGCTTTCTTTTCAAATTCCACCAACCTCATAGCGGGGACGACTCTGTCGGGTGTGAGTCATGTTTTCAGGGCGCCGCGGCCGTAGGGGGCTGTACAGGTGATTCATTCGGTAAAACCATGAATCAGAGTGATGCTTAAGAATTAACAGGCTTCTCCCATAAATGGAGAAGCCTTTTTACATTTTATTTCCCTAACCATTCTTGATATCTTAATTTAAGAGTCCAGGATGAAGAAGCTCCATAACCGCTAACCGGCCCAGAGGGCCACTAGCAGGTGAGGTAATTATGCAGGCAAAAATAATAGCCCACTATTCTGATGGAAGGCTTGTCAAGGGCTTTTCCACCGACTTTGCTCCCAACAAGCCCATGTTCCACATCGGGACCGGTCCCACCGATACGGGTGCCGAGGTGATGATAATTGAACTGAAAGCGGTTTTCTTCGTGAAAGATTTCGAGGGGAACCCGGGCCATGAAAGAAAGCAGCATTTCGATGAGGGAGAAAAGGTGCAGGGCCGGAAGGCCAAGGTCACGTTCAACGATGGCGAGATACTGGTGGGGGTGGTCCAGAGCTACGACTCAGAACGCCAGGGCTTCTTCCTGGTCCCGGCAGATAAGGACGCCAACAACATCAGAGTTTACATCGTATCCGCTTCCATCGCAGACATCGCGTTTACATAAAATAGAGAGCAGATAGAAGCAAATTTCCATTTTACCTGTTGAAAGGAAAAAGGAGGTTCATCATGTCAGTTATATTTGAACAGACCATGATCAACGGTATGGCGGTATCCAACCGCCTGGTTCGATCAGCCACCTGGGAGGCCATGTGTGATGACGACGGAAGGCCTACAGACAGGTTGACGGATCTTTACTGTGATCTGGCCCAGGGCGGTGTCGGCCTGATCGTTACCGGATATACGTTTGTAAGCCCTGAAGGAAAGCAGCTCCACGGCAAGATGGGCATCCACACCGATAGTTTTGAAGACGACTACAGAAAAATGACCAGCGCCGTCCATGATGCCGGTGGCAAGATAGCACTCCAGCTGGTCCACGCCGGAGGCCAGACAGATACAGCTAATGCCGGACGTCAGCCGCTGGCCCCGTCGGCAGTTGAAGTGGACCAGTTTCCTGAAGTGCCGGCTGAGATGAGCAAGGACGATATAAACAATATTATTGAAGCTTTCGGTGAGGCTGCCCGAAGGGCGAAAGACTGGGGCTTTGACGCTGTGCAGTTCCACGGCGGTCACGGATACCTGATAACACAGTTCCTGTCACCCCTTACCAACCAGAGAACAGACGAATACGGGGGCAGTGTCGAAAACCGCAGTCGGTTTGCCATGGAAGTTTATCATAAGGTCAGAGATACAGTAGGTTCCGACTTTCCGGTGATGATCAAACTCAACGGCGCGGACAACCTGGAGGGCGGTCTTGAGATCGACGATGCGGTATATGCTGCCGGGAAACTTTCCGAGGCAGGAATTGATGCCATTGAAGTAACCGTAGGGACACCGGCGTCAGGTGCCCTCGGCCCAGTCCGCACAAATATCGACGCTCCTGAAAATGAGGCCTATAACATGGATCTGGCCCGGCAGATAAGGGAAGCTGTCAGCTGTCCCGTGATGGTTGTGGGTGGATTCAGGTCACCGGGAGTCGCCGAGGCGGCAATAAGTGAAGACAGGGTAGATTACATTACCATGTCCAGGCCCTTTATCCGGGAACCCGGTCTTGGCAATCGTTGGCTGGAAGGGAACCTCGCTACAGCTACCTGTATTTCATGCAACGGTTGCTTCGTGGCCGGCCTCAAGGAGGGCGGTATCTACTGCGTGGTGGAGAAAAAAGAGCAGGAGGAGAAGGAGTAGGTGATTTGGAAAGGGAAAGTTTGCCCTTGAGGGGGAAGTTAGCAGTGGTGACCATCTCGGCCGAGGGGACAACAAGGCTCGCCTGAGCTTTTAACCAATCGCCTTTAACCGTCAGAGCGTGTTTTAATCACCTCATAGTCATCCGTAATTATAAGGTTCGCGTCCTTTTTCATTCCCTGGATGATCTCGTGTTCGATCGTCAGGACCTTTTCGATAAAAGAGAAATCCTGGTCAGGATCACGGGCGATATTCCTTTCCCTGATCTCATTTAACCGTTTTTTGAAATCCGATTGGAAGAATGCCTTGATGTCGGCGTCCTTAAGGTGAAGGCTGTAGGTGAGATCTACGATAATCACGTCAGAACCGGTAAGGTCCATGGGAACATTCTCATATCTCCGAGAATCCAGCCTCCTGCAGTCGGAGGGGACAAGGATCTCGTTGTTCTCCCGGTCCGCGGCGCGGCGAATTGCCGCTTTGAGTCGGTCGAAATTAATCTCGTCTGGGCCCAGATACTCAGCCAATTGGCCCTTCTCATACGCTTTGACCCGGGCCAGGTGATTTTTGGCGGGAGTAAGCAAAAAGAATGCATCTCCCGGTAGTGTCAGTGCTTCGATACCCTTTCCCTTGAGGGCGAACCTCAGGTATTCGGCGACCTCACTTTTTCCCGCTCCGGATTCCCCACCAACGGCCAGGATAACTCTTCTGCCCGCCTGTTTTGCTTTTACATCTGCTTCCCGGATATGCGGTACAAGTCCCCTGGCTGCTTTTTTGTGTTTCGCACTCACTACCGGAGGGTCACCCCTCCACACGAAGGCAAGCCTGTGATACGCGCGGCTCTCTCTTTTGAAGAAAACTTCATCAAAACCCTCTTTGTTTTTCACTAAAGCCGGAGCCTCACCTCTGTGCAGGTTATCCAGGAGTTCACCCTGCTGTCTGGCAATACCCGTCCAACTGAAAGTTTCCTCGGCAAGTTTGCGGCCGTTGTCGGCCAGGTCCTCAAGAAACTTGCTATCCTTTACAGCATCCCGGAGTCTTGAAGCTGCCTCGCGAGGGTCTTCAGGGTCCACGATAAGGGCATGTTTTCCGTCTTCGAGCCACCTTGATATTCCGGCGGTCCTGGAGATCAGCACGGGGGTCCGGGCTGCCATAGCTTCTGCTACGCTCATTCCAAAGGGCTCGAGCATCTGCATGCCCGTATAAAACAGGCTGCTGCTGACCAGTGGCGACAACTCCTTCCACCCCAGGCTGGGTATCCTTACTACATCGCTCCTGGTGAGGTTGTAGTTCTCCATTGCTTCGAGTACCTGATCCTCTACTTCCTGCTCTTCGCCATGGGGGTTTTCAGGATCACCTCCCACGATGGCCAGGTTCACGTCCCGGAAAAGATCCGGGTCGAGGTGCCTTGCTTCGCCCAGGACTGCAACCACGGCTGGAATGTTCTTGGCCCTGGAAAATCGGCCATAGAAGAGCAGATACCTGTTGGTAACAAGGCCGTATTTTTTTTGAAGTGCTTCATGTCCACCCTGCTCAGGGGCGTCAAAAAATGCCTCGCCGGCGCCTGCCGGCATCACGATATTCGGAAATTCCAGCCCGTAATGAGTTTTTAAAATAGCTGGTTCTTCAGGAGTGTTCGCGATCTCCAGATTGGCACCCTTAAGAGAGGCGATCTCGAGACTTTCCCTGATCCAGAAGTTATACTCGGAATCGAACCACGATTCGGGATCATCCGGATCAAACCCCAGGTTCATAACCTTAAGTATTCCCATGGAGTGGGGGATCACAGCAGAGGGAATTTTGAGCCGTTCTGAAACTTCCACTGCACCTGCCATGCCGTCTGCATAATGGCCCGTTACAGCTTGAGCTCCGAAGAGGAGGGATACGGCACTGGCTGATTCGGCCATCTCCGGTACCAGGGGATAGATATCCTCCTTGCGTACGAACTCATCGCCTCCGGCCCGTATACGGACAAGCCAGAGATGCGGCGCGATAGTTTCCACCCGGGGGTAGGGCTTAAACCACCTGGCAAGGATGATCACCTTGCGTCCCTGCCTGGCCCAGGCTTTTGCGACCTCCAGCACGTAATAGGTCTGGCCGCCAGTGTCGGGAACACCTGCCGGGGGAGGGTCAGACCAGTACCCGTGCGTGGAGATGGCCACTATCCGTTTGGCATATTTTGTTTTTCTGCTCCTGCGAAGGACAGGTATGCCGTGTTCACAGAAGAGGTGATGGTATTCGGTGAGAAGCTCAAAAGACAGATCATAATTAGAAGATAATCTCTTCAACCACTCGTCAGTTTTTCCAGCGGATAATTTTGTCAATTGCTTCCCTTCATCATTTATGTGATCCTCTTCACCCCAAACTATCTATATATGGCAACGCGTGAGGGGTTGTCAAATTAAGGGCACGTTTTCTGGTCATCTTCTGCTATCCGGACGGACTGTAATTCTGACTCAAGTACAACATATTCCTAAATTTGTCTTATACCAGTCGACAGAAAAAGCAATTTAAGACCGGTACAGTGTTGCGTGTTCCTGGCAAAAGTTTCCCCGCTTTATTGCGATGTAATTGGATTATACTAAGCTCGTATTTTTCAGTAATAAAGTTACAATTATGTAACATATTGATAATTAATGATTTTTCTTGACATGTGAAATATATACTAGCTAGTATGGCGCTACCTACTTAGATCAACTGTGAGAATAGATCTTCTGAGATAATTTCAAACCAGTTCAAGCTGTAATTGGCCCAAGGATCAGACAGGATCCTTGAGTCTGTCATATAAAAGCTTGGGGGTGGCCATTCAGGATGGGCTATCCTGTCCCGGGAAGGACAGAACATTGGAAGAGGTGTGAGGGGGTATCTGAGTGCGGTTTTGGCCTATTTCTCGCTATTTGGGTATGTCAGACCTCTTCATCCGGAGGGGGCTTGCCGGTACTTGCAGCTGGCAGGTCCTTCCCGGGGCGAATCAAATATGCAAATAATTTTCGGTTTTCATGAGATCTCTTCTGTAATAATCCATATAACAAAATAGTTTATTGGGCATGGCCCTGGTGCATTGAGTGGTATAATTCCGAATTATGGTAGGAATCGGAGATAAAATATTTATCACAGGTGGCTATGATTTCGCTGAATGGCTCATGGGCGGTGAGGGCTATACAGGAGAGGCTGTCGGATTCCTCAGTGAAAGTGACGACCAAAAAAAGGGTCTGGTCCTCGATCTGGGAAGTGAGGTCACTATCGGGAAGGTCACCGGTCGGTACCTTATCCTATCTTTGAGATATGTTGGGGCAACCTGGGAAGATGAGGGGATAGTTCATGTCGTCATCGCAGCTTCCATTCCGGATGATGCAGGGTGGACCTGGGATTTTCAGACTGAACCGGACCCTGAACAGGGTTTCGAGTGGGTTGAAGCGGCTGCAAGTTATAAGGTGATCAGGAAATAATCCAATTTAATAAAAAAACGGCCCGGGTTTGATGCCCGGGCCTATTAACGAAACCCCTCTGTGCTAGGAGGAAAGCCGTTTAATCGCCTTTACCATGTCCATTTCCAGGGTTGCTATCATCGTGTCCGCCCGAGTTCCCATGACCGTTATTGCCATCGTCGTCATCAACATCGCTGCTTTCAACATCGTAGTCGTCTCCGCTTTTTCCAGGGTTGTCTTCATCATAGCCATCAGGGTCATTTCCATGACCTCTATCGTCATCAGCGTATTCCTCAATATCTGGCGGTTCATCGCCGGGTGGTTCTTCATCGGGTGGGGGTGGAGGTGGGTCATCGCCGCCACCACCTATTATTATAATGTCTCCGCCGCCTCCATCAGGAGGAGGTGGCGGAACAATTTCGGCCTTGACAGCTGCGGGAATCATGATGCACAGAGATGCAGCGAAAAGCACAGCAATAACCAGCGTCAGCCAATATTTGATAGTGAATTTTCTGCGTTCCATAATGTGTCCTCCTTTACCGGCTCTATGCACCTTATCCTCGTTGTGGGATTAAATTATTTACATTTCAGTTCCCGTTTAGTTGCAATATAGGTACCAAAAACAGAGCCTTTGGCTGATTTGCTTAAAACCCTGTTTTAAAGAGACTTTTGCTGATTTCTGCAAAATCTGACAGCATGCAAATACTTGCATCCTTTACATTTGGTTATGAACTTTTTGCGTACTGGTGCCGCTGTGCGGCTCCTGAATACTTTCGCCGATGATTCCGTTCCAGTGCCGATTGGAGTTTTCCCAGGTATTAATTTGGACTGTATTTTGACGGAGTTCTGAAAATCATGGACGAAGTGAGCTACCTGAAAAGTTCCTGCTTTAGACCCATAACGCAAGCACTATGATAAGACCGTTCAGGAGGTAAAGCTTTCTTATGTAGTGACCGTGGCTGTTAAGCTCCTGCAAGGCCTGGATCATGGGAATGAGTTTGAGAAGTTTGACCAGGATAGAAACCGTCACGATGGAGAGGCTACCCCATCTATAAGCAAAAACAAGAGGATTCGGGTTTACCACGGAGATACCCTTCGGCAAGCTCAGGGCAGGCGGAGGTCACGGAGAAAAACCAGAGCTGTGTTTGGTTTAACCACAGAGTGCACCCTTCGACGGGCTCAGGGCAGGCAGAGAGTACAGAGGAAAATCTTGGGCTAGGGTTTTACTAGAAACTAGAAACTAGAAACTAGAAACAATAATTAACTCCTGATATTCCCCTCGATCTGGCTGAGTATCATCTCGGTGGCCTTGTTCCTGTTGAGTGTATAGAAATGCAGGCCCGCAGCGCCGAAATCCAGAAGCTCCCTGCACTGTTCGATGGCGTACTCGACTCCAACATTGATCATATCTTCAGGTTCCATTGTTTGCATCCGGTCCACGAGGTTGACCGGTACAGTTGCGCCGCACATCTGGGTGAAACGCTGAACCTGCCCGATATTGACTATGGGCATGATCCCGGGAATGATAGGAATATTTATACCCGCCCGCTCTGTTCGATCCATGAAATCGTAGAAGTAATTGTTGTCGAAAAAGATCTGGGTAATAACGAAATCAGCACCCGCGTCCACTTTCCTTTTGAGGTACTCGATGTCCTTTTCCAGGGAAGGCGCCTCTATGTGCCCTTCCGGGTATCCTGCCACGCCGATGGAGAAGCTGTTTCGCTCCTGCAGAAAGTCAACCAGCTGGTTAGCGTACTGAAAGTCTGTCTTAACAGCGTAGTCGGGAATATCCTCGGGGGGATCTCCCCTCAGGGCAAGTATGTTCTGGATATTCTCCTCCTTGAGGCTCTTTGTAATAGTCTGGATGTCGTTTTTCGAGGATGCGATGCAGGTAAGGTGCATCATGACGTTAAGCCCGTACTTCTCCTTTATGTTCAGGGTCCAGTGAAGGGATTTTTCCCTTGTGCTTCCCCCGGCACCATATGTCACCGAAACGAAATCCGGGTTGAACCTTTTCAGGATACCGACGGTTTCATCCAGAACATTCTCACTTTCAGGGTTTTTAGGGGGAAAGAA
>Ga0255052_10003083_pt1 | contig 11712 bp, 9 predicted proteins | sample JV7_2_21_MG_FD_188632 | JGI IMG/M metagenome (GOLD analysis project Ga0255052, IMG submission 188632) | Seawater microbial communities from Jervis Inlet, British Columbia, Canada - JV7_2_21 | ecosystem: Environmental > Aquatic > Marine > Inlet | place: Canada: British Columbia | collected... | reverse complement strand
TTACGACAACCCAAAATCATTCCAGCCCCAGGTTGAATGGTTAAAAGATGACCAGGGCAGGATTTCGATTGATTTTGCAGGACGGTTTGAATCCATTGACCGTGACTTTGACCATATCAGGAGCGTGCTTGGTATAAACGCAGATTTACCCCACCTGAACGCCAGCAAACGTGCCGCTTACCAATCCTATTACGACGACGACACCCGGGAGATCGTGGGCCGGTGGTTCTGTGAGGACATCGAAGTTTTTGCCTATCGGTTTGATTGAAAAATAGTGCGCTAGCCCGAACATTTCATCAAGGATCCGGTTGTGCGCTGTAGCTGGCGAAACAGTTTGGCCGTTCCCGCACATCCTTGTGCTTCACGGCACCGGGACTCCTGTCCAATGGTCGATCGTTTGAAAAAGCATAGCGGTAGCTATGGTTTGAGAGGGATCGGCCGAAATGTGAAGCCAGATGCTGCGCACAACCGGATAGGACAAACTGTAACCGCCAGAAACAATCCAAAACACTCACATTTGCCTGATTCAGCAATAAATTTATCACTTTCTTGTCCGCCTTGGTGAAATGTTCGGGTTAGGCAGGTTAACGGCTTGTTTCTTCAATCAATGCAGCGTAGAACGTCGTCGCCAGCAGCAGGTTCTCGACCGATATCCGTTCATTGACACCATGAAATGTAGCCAGGTCTTCAGAGCTTATTTTCATCGGGTTGAATCGGTAGGAATCGTCTGACACCTTTTCGTAGTGCCTGCTGTCCGTGCCGGCAATGGTCAGACCAGGCGCCACCACCACTTCACCGAACACGTCCCTGGCCACGCTCGAGAGTGCGGTAAATCCGGCGCTGCCACTACTGGAGACTGATGAAGGAGGATCAGAGCTGGAGACGGTGACCGTCACGCCCGCACGTTCAATGACCTGTTTTAAACGGCTGACCACGTCATTGACATTATCCGCGGGGTGGATACGCAGATTCACGGTCGCCTCCGCCTCCGGAGCGAGGACATTTTCCTTGATGCCCGCCCGCAGCATGGTGGGCGCTATCGTTGTCCGCAACATCGCGGCACCGGCAGGACCCCGGGTCAGCACCCGTTCCAGCAATGGCCTGAAAAGCCACTGGTTGGCGAACAGCATACGCCTTGTGAACGGCATATGCCGCGCAATCTCCACGTACATCTCCGCCGCTGGCCCCGAATCCAGGTGGTTGGCAAAAGGCGAACGATGAAGGTCGTTCAATACCTCGGCAAGCGTATAAATTGCCATATCCTGTGGTGGCATCGAAGAGTGGCCACCGCTTGATTTAGCGACGATCTTGACCGTCAGGAAACCTTTTTCAGAAAGATTAATGCTGGCCAACGGGATGTCGAGACCGGGAACAATACCGTCCAGAACATAGGAGCCTTCATCCAGGCTCCAGGCAAATTCAACACCACGTTTTTGCAGCTCGGAAACAATACCGGCGGCACCCTCGGCGCCACCCAGTTCTTCGTCGTGGCCGATGGCGACATAGATTTCCCGTAGTGGTTCATGGCCATTTTTCAGCAACACGGTCAGTGCTTCCATGATGGCAATGACGGCACTCTTGTCATCAAGCGCCCCGCGACCCCATACCCAGCCATTCTCAATCTCACCCGCGAATGGCTCGTGAATCCACTCCTCACGTGAAGACTGCACCACCGGGACCACATCGTAATGGGCCGTCAACAGAACGGGTTTTCTGCCGGAACCACTGCCCTGCCACCTGTATAGCAAGCTATATTGCGCTATCCGTTCCCTGGCAAGCCGCGAATGCACCAACGGATAGGTTTCAGCCAGCCACGAGATAAAATCCTCAAATGGCTCCCGGGATGAACTATTCCCAATGCCGGCTGACACTGTCGCGAACCTGATCGATTCCGACATGTGCCTGGCCACCGTTTGTTCGTCGAGCATATACGACCGTGGTGTACGAGGCATGTGCGCCTGCGGGACAAACATGATGGTCCTTGCCACAACCACGACCGTAATGGTGATGGCTACAACAATTAACGGTGTGAACAATTTGCGCATTTTTGTTATCCCGATTTGAACGGCTTGACTGCGTACGCTGAATGATGGAGCCAACCATTGTGAAGGGTTTCGGCCCGTTGAATCAAATCCCCTCAGTACCTCCGCGACAACTTCGTCCGCAAACTGACGTTATACTTACTGACACTCACGCGGTCGATACGAGATGCCACATAACATTATCACCACATACACGACCAAAACCCTGGGGTTGCTGACCGCCCTGCCCTTGCTTGTGGTGACATTGGGTGCCATGACAGTGGCTGATGAAATGTTGCAGAACCTGCGGCGCGATCATGCCGCCCTGGTGGCTGCCGAGGCTGATTTTCGGGTACAGCGCGAGGTCAATGGACTTGCCGGTGACCAGGCGTCTGACTATGCTGCCTATGTCGCCAGGCTGCAACGACGTGTATTTGAGGATTGCAATGCCGTGCTTCGCTCGGGGTCGAGCTTACCGGATGATCTTCCATGCCCGGTCATCATCCCTCCGGTCACGCAGTCAGCAGACATTGAAGCTGCATCGGAACAAACGCTGGAAGAGCAGATTGCCGCTCTGGATGCCAGGCTTGGTGCGGGCCTGGGTGAGTTTGACGAACGTCTACTGCAGGAACAGGAACGCATCAAGGCCGCAAGTCCAAACAATAATTCTGATGGTGGCGGCAGCGGCGCCGGCAACGGGACTCAAGGTGGCAGCCAACCCCCCGGAGGCAGGGCAACAGCCGGTGGAGAAGGCGACGGTAGAGACGCCGCTGATCGACCGGTGGCGGAAACCACCACTGGTGGCCCGGGGCCCGGGGTGGCCGGGAGTGATCGCCAGGAGCCGGCGGACATCCCGGACGGTAGCGACGATGATGTCGTGGCCCGCCAGTTGCGTGAAGCCGCAGAAAAAGAAACCGACCCCGAGCTAAAAGCGAAGCTATGGGAAGAGTACCGTAAATACAAACAGGGAACCCATTGAGTGAGCAGGTATGAAAGCGTTTTGTAATTCGCTGGTATTGTTAGCGTTATTAATAACATCCGCCTGTACGACCACCGCTAGCCGCCGGGACATCAAGGGACCGGTCCCGGTCGACAGGTCATTGACGGAGATTGCCGAGAGTCAGTTACTGAATGTCTCTATCGAGGTATTTGACCCGGGTGTCCTGCCAAAAAAGGAGAAGGAAGCCGCCGGTCTGTCGATGGATATACGCAAGGCCGAAGCCCGCTACATGCCGGAACAGTTGCGCTCGACCATGGAGAAGACCGGTTACTGGGGTGCGGTGCGGGTCGTGCCAAGGGGTATGGCAGGTGGTGAGGTGGTGGTGTCGGGTACCATCCTGGCATCCGACGGTGAGCAACTGCAACTCAGAATTACCGCGAGGGACGCGACCGGCCGGCAGTGGTTCAGCGCCGCATACGGTGACCAGGTCGAAGCCGCATACTACCGGGCAAATACGTACCAGGAAGATGCATTCCAACCGCTTTACAACACCATTGCCAATGACCTCGCCAAATTCCGCAAAGCACTGGCAACCACAGATGTCTCTGCCATACGCCGGGTCGCAGAGTTACGTTTCGCGGCAGACCTGGCACCCGATGCATTTGCCAATTACCTGCAACGCGGTGACAGGGATACGTACACCATCGTCCACCTGCCCAGCTACGACGACCCGATGTACGGGCGGGTGCAGGCAATCCATGAGCGTGATCTGTTGATGATCGATACACTCAATGGACATTTTGATAATTTCCACCGCGAAATGCAGCAGCCCTATACCGAATGGCGTAAAGCCCGCAGTGATGAGGCGGAGAAGTTACGCGAACTCGAACGGGCTGCATTGAATCGAACGCTACTGGGGGTCGCTGCAATCGTCGGGGCCATTTTTGTCGAAGCATCCGGCAGCGGTTATTCTCCGGCACGCGATACACTGAGCGACGCAATGGTCCTGGGTGGCGCATATGCAATAAAGACCGGCGCCGACAAACGTTCGGAAGCCGGTATTCACCGCGACAGCATTGAAGAACTGGGGCTGTCATTTTCATCCGAAGCCCAACCCCTGGTGATTGAAGTTGAAGGCAGAACCGTTGAACTGACCGGCTCAGCAGAGGCGCAGTACGGCCAGTGGCGCAGGTTGATGGGGCAAATTTACACGACTGAAACCGGTCTCCCCAGGTCGCTTGACTGAGCCCCTCAATGACGCCCGGCGAGCAGCCAAATAGACCCGATACGCATTTCGGTTTGATCCCGCCCGGTGGCCAGGCGGAAACAACGACCTATACAAGCACCAGGCGTCGTATGGTGTGGGCGGCATTTTTGGTCGTCGTCATACTCGGCGTGGCGGTCGTTATTGTTTTACCGAAACTGGTTGCCGCCCCTGAATCTGCGGCAACTGCGATGCAAACCGACGCTACCACCCTCTCAGTTCAAACGGCATTACCGCCCATCCCGGTACAGGACGCATCAGCTGTCCGCGGCACGGCTGAAATGGCATTGCAGGATTTCCTGCAGACACGCGCCCGGCTTGAACTTGCCAATGCCCCGATGTGGGGTGAACCGGAGTGGTCCCTCGCGCTCAACAGTGCTGAAAAGGGGAACCGCCTGTTTGGCCAGCGTCAGTTTGCCATGGCCATGGTTAGCTACACCGGCGCACAAAATATCTTGCTGTCCCTGGAGTCTGAAAGCCGATTGCGTCTGGACAGGGCCCTTGTTTCCGCCCAGCAGTCACTGGAAGGCAATGATAGTGGTTCCGCCACGGGTTTTTTTGAAATAGCGCTGGCGATCGATCCGCACAGTGAAATCGCCGGCAACGGCCTGCAACGGGCACGGGTCCGTCCTGAAGTGTTGCAACTGATGGCCACCGGAAACCAGGCTGTCAGCCTGAATAAGCTGTCGGTTGCACGGTCGGCGTACCACGAGGCAGTGGCGTTGGATAAGGCCTATGGTCCGGCGTCTGCGGCGCTGCAGCAGGTCAGCGAACAGATCAACGAACTGGCCTTCCAGGACGCGATGAGCCGGGCCATGGGCGCATTGGAAGCGAACCAGGTCGGAATCGCCGAGCAAGCGTTACGACAAGCATCCGCCCTGAAGCCCCGCGAGCAAGTAGTGGGTGACGTTCAAAAGCAGATGGAAAGCTTACGCCAGGATTTGTGGCTGGCTGACCACCGCCGGCAGGCCGCAGGAAGGGAACACGCTGAAGACTGGCCGGGGGCGGTGGACATTTACCGGACAGTGTTGGCTGCTGTCCCGCAGGCCGCCTTTGCAAAACAGGGGCTGGAATTTGCACAGGACCGTGCCCGCCTTCACCGGCAACTCGACCACTTCCTCGATGAACCGACCCGAATATATTCTGAACAACCCCTGGCCAACGCCGAAATTTTGCTTGAATCAGCCGGCATGCCGCCGCTGGAAGAAACACTGCTGGCCGACAAGATTCACCGTCTGCAATCCTTGATCACCGAGGCACAAACACCGCTTACGGTAACCCTGCAATCGGACGGGATGACCAGTGTACTGATCTACCATGTCGGCAGACTCGGCCAATTCACCCGGCACCAACTGGAATTACGTCCGGGGACCTACACCGCCATTGGCTCCAGGGCCGGCTATCGGGATGTGCGCCAGACGTTTTCAGTGAGGCCGGGGGTGGATCTGCCGGCCCTGGATATTCGTTGCGAGGAATCAGTTTGAACCGGGTTTACTTTGTTGAGACCGCTGGAGGTACGCGGCGTCTTGATGAGCAGGATTTTCCGCTCAGTGTAGGCGGGTCCGGAGCAGACATCGCGGTCGAGGGCATAGCGGATAATACCGTGCTGGCACAGATTGCATTGTCCGGCGGTCATGCCTATATCCAGCCGGCGGACGAGACCGTCGAACTGTTTCACAATCATGAACACCTGAACACATCAACCTGGCTCAAGTCGGGCGACCGGGTGCAACTCGGCGACCAGGTTCTGAGCTGGAGAGTTAAAGGCGACCAGGTATTTGTCAATCTGCGCCAGGCAACCCATGAACCCGAGTTGCTGCCTCCGGTCGTGTCGCCACCGGAGGCGTTCGCAGATGCTGGTGCCGGTCCTGTTCCGATCGCACGGCCCGCGACTTCACCACAGTCACGGCGCAGACTGCGCCAGCTGGTCATAGCATCGTTCAGTCTGCTGGCTTTGACGGCCCTGTTCGTGTTACTTGCAACCCCGATGGCGGTCACCATCAGTCCGGAACCCGATAGCTGGTCCTTACGCGGTTTTCCGCCACCGGTACCGGTGGGCGGTCGTATGCTTGTCGTACCGGGCAGTTACACGCTGGTTGCCACACGGGATGGTTATTATCCATTGCAACAGGCGCTCGATGTACCTTCCGGCGGCTTCCAGGCTTTCGCTTTCGATCTGCAGGAACTTCCTGGCCGGGTCAGATTCATCGTTGATCCTGATGTACCGGTGCGGGTGATCGCAGATGATACAGCGCTGAGGGTAAACCCGGAAAATATCGCCCTTCTCGAACGGGGTGCAAGACATGTACGTATCGAAACCGATCGTTACCTGCCGGAACAGCGTGAACTGGAAGTGATTGGTCGCGGCACCTTACAGGAACTCAAGATCCAGCTGCGGCCAGCCTGGGCGTATGTGAAACTCGAAAGTGAGCCGACCGGAGCGACGGTGAAACTCGATGGTGAAGTGATCGGAACCACCCCGTTTTCAACAGAAGTCATCCAGGGTCAGCGCGGACTGGAGTTTTCACTCGCGGGATTTAAGACGTTTCACCTGGAAAGATTTATCGAAGCCGGCACCTCGCCGGTATTGGACCCGATCAGATTACAGGCCAACGACGGTACGCTGATTCTGGAATCCCTACCGGCCGGGGCCACCGTCAGCGAAGCCGGAATGTTCCATGGCAGCACTCCGCTGACCCTGGTACTGACCTCCGGCGTCACTCATCGACTCCGTCTCGGCAAACCAGGCTACCTGGCCACGGAACAAAGTGTCAAGCTGGCGGCAGACGAAAACCGCCAGCTCAGCGTGGTGCTGCCACCGGAATACGGCATTGTATTTGTCACCTCGCAACCTGCGGACGCGGATTTGACGGTGGATGACAAACCGGCGGGAGGTGGCACCCAACGCCTGCGCCTGACCACGCGTGAACATGTGTTGACCTTTAGCAAACCCGGTTATCTGCCACAGACCGTGAACGTCATGCCCCGGGCAGACACCAGCCAGGACGTCGATGTCACACTAAGAACCCGGGCACAGGCAAAAGCAGACGCTAGGCCGGCGGTCGTGCGCACCGCCACCGGCCTGGATATGCGACTGCTCGAGCCCGTGGGTGCATTTCAAATGGGCGCATCAAGACGCGAAGCCGGACGTCGCGCCAATGAAAGCCAGCGTCTGGTGGAACTCACAAAACCGTTCTACCTGTCGGCCAATGAGGTAAGCAACGCCGCGTATCGGCGATTCAATGCAAATCACAACTCCGGTTCGGCCGAGGGTGTGTCACTGAACGCCGATGACCACCCGGTGGTGAATGTCAGTTGGGGTGACGCTGCCAGGTTCTGTAACTGGCTCAGCCAGTTGGACAATCTCGCACCGGCCTACGAGGAACAAGACGGCCACATGGTGTTACTTCCGACAACCGGGGCCGGATACCGGCTGCCGACCGAAGCCGAATGGGTTTATGCCGCACGGATTGCCGGGCAAACCCGGCCGGCACGCTATCCCTGGAGTGGTGGCTACCCACCATCGTCCCCGGCCGGTAACTTCGCCGATGCCCAGATAGCAGACACTTTGGCGGATGTCGTGAGCGGTTATAATGACGGCTACCGGGGTCCGGCGCCGGTGGGCAGCTTTCCTGCCCAACCGCCAGGCTTCCATGACCTGGGAGGCAATGTGGCAGAGTGGATCAATGACTACTACGCGGTATATCCGGGCCAGGCCGAAACACGGGTCAGGGACCCCGGCGGCCCTGCGAGCGGCGACCACCACGTGGTGCGGGGCTCAAGCTGGCGAGATGGCAGCATCACCGAATTACGCTTGAGTTACCGGGACTACAGCCGGGGTCCACGCGACGACCTTGGTTTCCGGATTGCGCGTTATGCCGATGAATAATCAAATGCTACGATGGTTGCTGGTGTGGGCCCTGGTCACCGGTTTCTGTCTGCCACCCGTTATGGCCTGGATGGAACCCGACAATTCTCTGCCGCCAACACCGCAAACTTCAGCCAGCGAAGCGCAAAAGACTGCACTGCAAACCGGGACGGATAACTCAAACGCGGCGCAAAATGCACCGCAAGCGCCACCTGTTCCGTCAGTCGATACCGCATCCAGGCCTCTGGAAGAGTTCAAACCCACCGAAGAAATTGGGGCCGACAGCGCCGTGTCGTTCCCGGTCGATATCTGACAGGATACCGCTTGATGAAGAAAAACTTCCCGACGGAACTCGTTTACCACGTATTTTCATTACTGATCGCTTTTATCCTCGTGCACAGCATTTACGTCACCCTGGTGCGGCCACAGGCACGGGAGTTTCTGCAGCAGGAGACTGCAAATTTGCTGGCCGACCCCCAGTACGTACAACAGCGTTCTTTCTATGTCGTCATCAAGGACTACGAACAGGAAACCTGTTTTGTACTGATGCTTTGGGCATTTTCAATACTCGGCTACAAAGGCCAGGCAGCCTACCGGCAGCAGAAATTGCTCGAGCGAGACCTGCTGCAACTGCCTGACGGCTTACCCATCGGTGTCGAGGACACACGCGATATTGCCAAACGTATCGTTGCATTACCAGTCGACATGCGGGACTGGCTGCTGCCCCGGGCCATGTTGACGGCGGTAGAGCGATTTGGCGCGACTGCCAATGTACAGGATGTCTCGACGGCTGCGCGTGATGTGTGCGCATCGGAGGGCGAGCGCATGGAGTCGGAGTTATCGATCATCCGTTATATCGCATGGGCAATCCCCTCGGTTGGATTTATCGGCACCGTGCGCGGAATCGGCAATGCCCTGGGCCAGGCCCACCGCGCAGTGGAGGGTGATATTACCGGGGTCACCTCAAGTCTCGGCGTGGCTTTTAACTCGACCTTTATCGCATTGGTCATCAGCATCGTGTTGATGTTTTTCGTCCACCAGTTGCAACTCATGCAGGAGCGTCTGGTACTCGATAGCGAACGCTACGTCGACAGCTGGCTGGTGCGTCGCCTGAAGGGCTAAGCATTTGCAGACCTGCTCATGAGCCGCCGCAAAGTCTCACCGTTCTCCCTGTCCTTCCTCGACATCATGTTCTGTGGGTTTGGCGCGGTGGTGCTGCTGGTATTGGTGCTCGACCATGAAACCGTCAAAACAAGGGAACAGGCGTTTACCGATCTGCGTGCCGAAGTCGTGCGCATGGAAAAGGAAGTGCTCCTCGGCGATGACGACCTGGTCGAAGCGCGCAACAACGTTGAAAAAACCGATCGCGAACTGGTCATCATGCAGGGCGAATCAGAACGTGTTATCCGTACGACCACGGAAGTGCGACTCGAAATTGCGCATATATCACGGGAGACGCTTGCCAGCCGCGAGCATATCAACCAGCTGACCAGCGATCTTAAGACACTGGACAGGGAGCACAAACGCCTCGGCGCGGCAATTGCCGCCGATCGTGATGCCGGTGACAAGGTACGGGAGTTTAAGGGCGAGGGGGACCGCCAGTACCTGACCGGTTTGAAAATGGGTGGTAAGCGGGTACTGATACTTGTCGATGCCTCGGCCAGCATGCTTGACGAGACAATTATCAATGTAATCAGACGACGGATCATGGACGCGGCCAGCCGCATCAATGCACCGAAGTGGCAGCGTACACTGACCACCACGGATTGGCTGGTCAGCAACCTGCCGGTCACGTCCCAGTTTCAGTTATATGTATTCAATACCCGGGCCGACGCAGTGCTGGCAGGTTCGGAAGGAAAATGGCTACAGGCTTCCAGCCGCGCCGATGTAGATGCTGCGATCGCAGCCCTGCACCGGCTTGCGCCCGAAGGTGGCACCAGCCTGTACCACGCATTTTCCGCAGCAAAATCACTTTCCCCCCAACCGGATAACATACTGCTTATCACCGATGGTTTACCCACCCAGGGCCGCGGCAAGCCCCGCTCGACGACGGTTACCGCGGACCAGCGGCTTGATCATTTTGACAAGGCCAGCAGTGTATTGGGCAAGGCCATTCCGATCAATACCATCCTGTTACCCATGGAGGGAGACGCCTGGGCGGCGGCGGCGTTCTGGCAACTGGCCATCAATACCCGTGGTTCCTTCATAACGCCATCCAGGGACTGGCCATGAGCAGACGTAAGCGCCGTGAGGTCGACATTTTCAACATGTCTTTTCTGGATGTTGTGTCCTGCGGTTTTGGCGCCATCATTCTGCTGCTGGTGCTTATCCAGGTATCCGAGCCGCGTGTGATAGAACGACTGGCAGTGGATCTGACCGGTCTGATCGAACGGCTGGAACTGGAAATTCACCAACTCCGGGGCGAAACCACGGTATTGAACCGTAACCTGGCCGAAAAACAGGAGCAGCTGTCAACGCAGCGGCAAAAACTTGCACGTCTTAAAGGTGAGCTTTCATCGGTGCGCGGTGAGCACAAGATCAGCCGCAATGACCATCAGGCGCAGACGATTATCGAGCAGCAACTGGCAAGCGCGAAACAGACGCTTAGCGAGGAAGTAAAAAGGCTGTACAGTGAGCCGGTGCGCCGCGCGCCGGGTAGCGCAATTGGCGGTGTGCCGGTGGACAGTGAGTATATTGTCTTTATCATCGACACTTCCGGATCGATGGGGCAGGAAGCGTGGGGCCTGGTGTTGAAAAAGGTCGGGGAAGTGCTGGATATCTACCCGCACGTCAAGGGTATCCAGGTCATGAACGACATGGGGGATTACATGTACTCCCAGTACAAAGGCAGGTGGATCCCCGACACACCGGCGCGGCGCAAGGCAATTCTCAAACGATTGGCTGGTTGGTTCCCTTTCTCCAACTCCAGCCCGGTGGAAGGTATCCAGGCAGCCATCCGACAATTCCATGCGACGGACAAGCGTATCAGCCTGTACGTGTTTGGCGATGATTTTGCCAGTGGCTCGATCCAGACCGTCATCGATACGGTTGCGCTGCTGAACCGTGCAGACAGTACCGGGAATCAGCGTGTCCGCATCCACACCGTGGGGTTTCCGGTGCAATTCGATGGCGGTGGTCTGTCAATCAATGCAGTACGGTATGCGGCATTGATGCGTAAGCTGGCCGAAGACAATGGCGGCAGCTTCGTTGGGCTAAACAGTGTACGCCCCTGACTGGCTAACCCGGACGGCAGGTGCTGGCTAGTGTACTGTCAACGTTGTATACACCTGACAGCAGTGAACCGGATTCAGGCTTAGTTGGGGGGTGGGGGCATTGGGTGGCTGTACACGGGACACGCTCAAGCCATCCGTGGGCGCTCGCCAGCCGTTCCCGACGGCTGACGGTCCCGTATACAGCCACCCGACGCCCTCTGCCATCCTGAAACACCGCACATTTAAAACATCCGTAGACGTTCAGCCACACGGTGGTCTGCCTGGTTGGGTGACCTTTAAGCGCCGAACAGGCGAACCGTTAGCCCACAAATTGCACGAGTAATCTGGTTGTTGGTGCGATTTTTGGGCTGGGTCAACACTGCAATAAGTGACAAAATTTGTCAACT